>Ga0209992_10003482_pt1 | contig 13198 bp, 13 predicted proteins | sample 2SBtaG_2_FD_182564 | JGI IMG/M metagenome (GOLD analysis project Ga0209992, IMG submission 182564) | Deep subsurface microbial communities from Kolumbo volcano to uncover new lineages of life (NeLLi) - 2SBTROV12_ACTIVE470 metaG (SPAdes)... | ecosystem: Environmental > Aquatic > Marine >... | reverse complement strand
GATCGGTCCGGTCTATGTGTTTTTGTTTGAAAACCGGCTGCCCTTTGGCTATTTCCGCGACGGCTGGCGGTTTTGGATCAGCGCGATGGGCAGCAATGTTGCAACTTTGGTGCTGGCTGCCGCGGCGATCTATTTTATTGGCCTGTCCACCTTCCTGTGGGTATTTTTGCCAACCACGCTTATCGCCGGTGCGATTGGAATATGGCTGTTTTACGTGCAGCACCAGTTTGAAGATACATTGTGGGACGAGAACAAGGATTGGACGCTGCACGATGCAGCCCTGTTTGGCAGCTCTCACTACGACCTGCCAGTCGGTTTGCGTTGGATCACCGGCAATATCGGCGTGCACCACGTGCATCATTTGCACAGCCGCATACCATTTTATCGTCTGTCGCAGGTGCTGAAGGATCATCCCGCGCTTGCTGAGGTCAAACGCCTGACCCTGTTGGAGAGTTTTGCTTGTGTGAAAATGCAGCTGTGGGATGAAGACAGCCGCAAACTGGTTACCTATGCACAGGCCCGCATCGCTTAAGAGGCGTCGCGTATCAGCAAAAATACCTTATATCCAAACACGTCAAAGTCACCGTTTTCGCAATCCAGCCAGAACGCGCTGAAACCAACGACGCCGCCGGTTGAGCTTTGCACAAAACAATCGGCCAAATCCAAAGAATAGGCGTTTTCGTCAAACGTAATCGGATCAACCGGTCCGGTGTCACTGTTCATGGATTTCAAAACCGGATTTAACGTGGCCGCGATATAGGTTTTGATCTCATCGGTAGACGCAAGAATGCGCGGAGCGTCCTCGTCTGTTTTGATCAACCCGTCGCCGGTCAGCCTATAGGGATTTAAAAGGACATACCTGTTGTCACCCCACGCGATTTGGGACGAGGCAGACGCCGGGAAGGCACCATTTTCTGCCAGGATTTCCATCGGATTGGCACTGCCTTGAACGTCATGGAACACAATCTTGGTGGACTCAGTATCAAAATTATATTCCTGTCGAACGACATCCAGCAGCCAGTGCTGTGTTGCATCGCCCGTGCGAATATCCTGCGCCACCAAAAACCGGTGCACGCTGTTGATATAGTGGCTGCCGTGATTGTCACTTATAGTTCGCAACATAAAAACTTGGGTCGGGCTGATGCCAACCACCGTGTCATTTACACTGGCATATCTTGGTGGCGTGGCCCAGGCAGAGGCCGCGCAAAACAGAATGGCAATAAAAGCTGATACAGGTAATTTAATGAAATTGGTCATAGGCGCAGTATCGGCCGTAATGAAATCATAGCAACAAGAATTAGAGGAATTTTCCGGGACTTTTTGTTGGTAAACCAAATCGTAAGGAATCATGCTTAACAGTGGATTTGTTCCACTTTGTTGGGACCTGCTTGCAGCGTCAGACGTCCCGTCTGAATATTGCGCCCTGCCTTTCCCCGGGCAGGGCGCATTTATTTGTGCCGCTCATCGCGGGACAACCGCACCGGGGTTCATGATACCATTTGGATCAAGCGCCATTTTAATTGCACGCATGGCGGCAATCTTGGCTGGATCACCGAAAGCTTGCAGATCGGCAATCTTCATGCGTCCAATCCCGTGTTCCGCCGAAATCGAGCCGCCAAAACTGCTGACCAGCTGATAAACCGCATCCTTGATATCTTCGCGGATATCGTCGTATTCCTCCCGCTTTCTGCCCTTGGGCGGGAAGAAATTATAGTGCAGGTTTCCGTCGCCAAGATGGCCAAAACAGTTCAACCGCAAATCAGGAAACCGTTTTGCCAGCGCTTCGCCCTGCGCGATAAACGCCGGAATGTCACCTACCGGCACTGAAATATCATGGGAATAGACCGCGCCGATAAGGCGGTTCGCCTCGGGAATGGTTTCCCGCACCGCCCAGAACTCCCGCCGCTGCGTCTGGTTTTGCGCAATCAGCCCGTCATCGACCAGCTCTTTTTCAGTCGCCCAGACCAGAAAACGCTCCAGCCGTGCGGCCATGCCGTCAGCCATCATTGAACCCAGGTCCAGCAATACCATCCACGGCGGGCCAAGCGGCATTGGCAGGCGCACCTGCGGCAGTTTTTCGGTCAAAAACTCCAGCCCGCGCCTGTCGATCAGCTCGAACGCTGAAACCGATCCGGCCAGTTGAATCTGCGCTTCCGCCAAAAGATCAAGCGCTGCTTGCGGACTGCGCACCGATAAATATGCCGTGTGATATTCATCCGGCTTTGGCATCATTTTCAGCGCCGCTGCGGTGATTATCCCCAAACTGCCCTCGGCCCCAATCAGCAGATTGCGCAGGTCATAACCGGTGTTGTCTTTGCGCAACCGCTTCAACCCGTGCCAGATTGAACCGTCCGGCAGCACGGCCTCCAGTCCCAGACACAGATCGCGGGTGTTGCCGAAGCGCAGCACAGAAACACCCCCGGCATTGGTTGAAAGATTGCCACCAATCTGACACGTGCCTTCAGAGGCCAGCGAAAGTGCAAACAGCCGCCCCGCCGCGTCAGCCGCCGCCTGAACATCGGCCAGCACCATGCCTGCCTCAACAATCAAAACATTTTCTGCCGGATGGACCGCCCGCAGATTGTTCATGCGCTCAAGTGACAGGATCACAGGATCGGGCCCTTCCGGCATCAATTGGCCTGCCACAAGTCCCGTGCCACCGCCGTAAGGCACAATCCCAATTTTTTCTCTGCCACAGGCCGCCACGATCGCCGCAACTTCCGCCGTCAGCGCCGGTTTCAAAAGCACCCCGCCAATGCCGGTATACCGCTTTCGAATTTCCTCAACATAACGCGGGGACAATTCGCCGAAGGTTTTCGGCGGCAAATCAACCCGCAGCTTCGCCACGAAATCGTCAGTTACCGGATTAAGATCAGGAAAACTCATGTGGCGAATTATACTTTCTTCGTTTACCCGGCTTCGGTTTTCCCGCGCCGGTCGCTACGCAGATTGGCATAAAGAACATGGGTGCGCCAACGCCCGTCAATCTGCAGATAGCTTTGCGCCACGCCTTCGTATTTGAAACCGGATTTTTCCAGAACCCCGCGCGAGGCTTTGTTTTCCGGCAAACAGCCCGCCTGTATACGACTGAGATCAAGTTGCTCAAAAGCGTAATGCACCATCGCATCCACGCTTTCTTTCATATAGCCTTGGCGGGCATATTGCTGGCCGATCCAATACCCTAAGGTACCAGTCTGCGAAGGTCCGCGTTGAATATTGTCCAGCGTGATCGCACCCAAAATACGGTTGTCTTCACGACGCACCAGAAAAACCGGGACACCGGAACCGGATTCTACCGAACGTGACGCTGCAAGTACCCGGTTGGCAAACGAGCGTTTTGACAGATGGTCATGCGACCACACCGGCTCCCACGGGGTCAAAAATTCCATGCTGCCCTGTCGCAACCGCGCCCAGGGCAAATGATCGCCGGATTGCGGCAGACGCAGCGTCAAACGATCGGTTTCAATCGCAATCTTTTGACGCCGCCTAAAGATCATGCGGCCAGTCGCGCTTTCAATTCTGCCACTTCCGGTGCTTTTTCAACCGGCCCGTACATCGCCAACGCGATGTCTTTGCTTTCGCAAATACCAGTGGCAAAATCGGATACTTTGGTGGTTGTCACAGCTTCAATCTTGTCAACGGTTTCATCCAGCGACGGCACCCGCCCCCAGATTGCCACCATGCGGGCCAAACGTTCACAGCGCGCCGCCGGGCTTTCCAAGCCCATCAACAATCCTGCTTTCAGTTGCGTGCGGGCGCGGGTCACCTCGGCCTCACTCATATCAACCGCCGCCCGGCGCATTTCGTCGATGCACAGGCCCGCCAGACCGGCCACATCTTCGCCGCTGGTGCCCGAATAAATCGTCATCATACCGGTGTCAGCAAACGATCCGGCCTGGGCAAAGATCGAATAACACAGCCCGCGCTTTTCGCGAGCCTCCTGAAACAGCCGGGACGACATGCCACCGCCCAGCGTCATGGAATATATTTGCGAGGTGTAGATCGAGGCGTCGCGGTACCCCGGCGCCTCAACCGCCAGTGTAAAATGCGCCTGCTCCAGTTCCTTGACGGTTCGGATTTCACCGCCGGCAAAAACACCTGCCTCCGGGGTTTGCACTTGCCGCCGTTTCAAATGCCCAAACAAACGCTCTGCCTCTTTGACAATCCAGTCGTGATCAACCGCCCCGGCTGCTGACAGGATCATCTGCTCCGGTCCGTAATAATCCGTAACGAACCCGGCCAGATCGTCCCGGCTGAAGGCACGCACGCGCTCGGTTGGCCCCAAAATTGTGCGCCCCAGCGGCTGTTCGGGATATGAAACCTCTTGCAACCAGTCAAAAACCACATCGTCCGGCGTGTCCAGCGACATGCCGATTTCCTGCAGAATAACGCCGCGCTCGACCTCTATTTCTTTGGGATCAAACGTTGGGTTCAACAGGATGTCGGAAATGACGTCAAGCGCGAGGGGCACATCGTTCTCCAACACCCGCGCGAAATAGGCCGTCATTTCGCGGCTGGTATAAGCGTTGATGTAACCGCCCACGTCCTCTATCGCCTCGGCGATCTGCAGCGCGCTGCGGCTGGTTGTGCCCTTAAACGCCATATGCTCCAGAAAATGCGCAATGCCGTTTTGCTTCAGATTTTCGTGCCGCCCACCGGCGTTGACCCAAATACCGATAGAGGCGGATTTCAGACCCGGCATATTTTCCGTCACGATGCGAAAACCGTTGGATAACGTGTGCAGTTCCACACTCATGCTGCAATTCCTTTGCGTATTTGCGTCTTTAACGCCTCAAGATCATTTTCAACCCTGCTAAATCGCTCTTCGCGCTCAAACAAATCAGCCATATGCGGCGGCAGGTCCGGGCGAATGCCACAGGCGCTTTCAACCGCATCCGGAAATTTCGCCGCATGGGCTGTGGCAAGCGAGATCATCGGCACAGACGGGTTGAACCGTTTATCGGCGGCCACCTTGATCGCCACGGCGGTGTGCGGGCAAACAACTTGTCCTGTCATCTGGTGGACGGTTGCAATAGCGGCAGAGGTGCCTTCTTCTGAGCACCGCCCGCTGTCAAATTCCAGCCGCAAGCGCTGCAGCGCGCCTTGGGACAGTTTGAATTCACCGCTGGCGCCCAGCTCGTCCATCAATTGTGCCACGGCGGCCCCTTCGCGGTCATAAACATCAAACAACGCCCGTTCAAAATTGGAACTGACCTGAATGTCCATTGACGGGCTGATCGAAGGTGTCACGCCTTCCTTGGTGTAGGAACCACTTTGCAACGTGCGGTGCAGAATGTCGTTTTGGTTGGTGGCAATAATCAGACGGTCAATCGGCAGGCCCATGCACCGGGCCACATAGGCGGCAAAAATATCGCCAAAATTACCCGTTGGGACTGTAAAACTTACCTTGCGATGCGGGGCGCCAAGGCTGACGGCGGAGGTGAAAAAATAGACCACCTGCGCCAATACCCGCGCCCAGTTGATTGAGTTCACGCCAGCCAACCGCACCTCGTCACGGAATTGAAAATCATTGAACATGTCTTTCAGGCGCGCCTGACAGTCGTCAAAATCCCCGTCAACCGCAATGGCGTGCACGTTGCTTTCGGTGGGTGTCGTCATCTGGCGGCGCTGCACATCAGACACCCGCCCGTCGGGAAACAGGATAAACACATCAACCGCATCCAGCCCCTTGAACGCCTCAATCGCAGCAGAACCCGTGTCACCGCTGGTGGCTCCGACAATCGTCACACGTTCGCCTCGCCGCGAAAGTGCAAACTCAAACATCTGCCCGATCAGCTGCATGGCCACGTCTTTAAAGGCCAACGTGGGGCCGTGGTGCAATTCCAGCAGGAAATCACTCTCACCCAACTGCACCAACGGCACCCGCGCGGCGTGATTAAAACCAGCATAGGCACGCTTGATTATGGCGCTAAACTCTGCGTCAGAAAATGTGTCACCAATAAACGGACGCATAACCGAAAAGGCCACATCTTCATAAGGCAACCCGGCAAACGCGGCGATTTCATCCGACGACAATTTGGGCCAGCTTTTGGGTACATAAAGCCCGCCGTCCCGCGCCAGACCGGTCAGCATCGCCTCTTCAAATGTCAGTTCCGGGGCAGACCCCCGGGTGGAAATATACTTCATCGCCCATGCAATTCGTTTTGGTCCGGCTGACGCCTGATACGCCAAAGCAGATAGGCTGTCATCCCAAACCATGCCAGTGCCATTAAATACCAAGTAACCGCGTATTGCAGATGGTTGTTGGGCAGGAATTCGGTCGATATCGGCCATGCGGAAACCGGACTGTCAACTTCAGAGCTCGTCCTGACAACCAGCAAAACCGGTTCGGTGCCCAAATGTGCCGCCATTGCCGGTACGTCCCGCGCAAACCAGATGTTGGCGGCAAGATCAGGGTCCGGCGTAAACAGCGGGTCCACTTCGTTTGGGCGGACAAGATTGCCGGTCACCGATACCTTAATTTCCGGGCGCGGGTCATCTTTTGCAGGGCTTTGGACAAATCCCCGGTCAATCAAAATGGTCCGCGCTTCGGTTTCAAACTTTGCAATAATGCGAAATCCTGGGCCATATAGATCGCGGCTGGTCAGATAATGGATTTCTTCCGGTAAAATAACACCAGTTGCCTTAACTGCAGCATTGTTCACAAACACGGGTTCCACCGCTTCTTGCCACGGCTGCGGCTCGCCCATCATCTTTGCTTCAATATCGGCAAGCAATTCCTGCTTCCACGCCAGCCGCTGAAGTTGCCAGGTGCCAAGCCACAGCAGCACCGCCACGCCGCCAAACCCGAAAATCACCGGCAGGATCAAACGTTTTGCCATGAACCCTCTTAACCGAAAGGGCGCAGAGCATTTTGCCCCACGCCCAATTTCATTGTTCCAAAAATACTCTCGCGCGAAGCGCCTGAAACCCTATCAGCCGCCCCAGATGTAAACTGCGGCAAACAAAAACAACCAGACCACATCAACAAAGTGCCAGTACCATGCCGCTGCTTCAAACCCCAGATGCTGGGTTGGCGTAAAGTGTCCGGCGCGGGCGCGAAACAAACAGACGGTCAGAAAGATGGTGCCGACAAGTACGTGAAACCCGTGAAATCCGGTGGCCATGAAGAACGTGGCACCGTAAATATTGCCGGAAAACCCAAAGGCCGCGTGGCTGTATTCAAACGCCTGAAAGCCGGTAAACAGCGCACCCAGCGCAATGGCCAGTACCAGCCCGCGCACCAGATCCTTGCGGTTGTTGCCATGAACAATCGCGTGATGCGCCCAAGTGGCGGCAAACCCGGAACACAGCAGGATCAGCGTGTTCATCAATGGCAGATGCCAGGGATCAAAGGTCTCGATCCCCGCAGGTGGCCAAACACCGTCAACCGCCGGGCTGTTGGGGCCCATTGGGTACAGCGCGTGTTTAAAGAACGTCCAGAACCACGCCACAAAAAACATCACCTCGGACATGATGAACATGATCACGCCATAGCGCAGACCAATGGCCACAACAGGTGTGTGATCGCCCGCATGCGCCTCGGTCACCACTTCAGACCACCAGGCAAACATCACGTATAATACGCCGGCAAGACCGATCAGCCCAAGCCAGGGACCATAATCATGGAACCAAAGCACTGCACCGCCCAGCATCAGAATACCGCTCAGGGCGCCCAGGAACGGAAAAAGGCTGGGGTTCAGAATGTGATAATCGTGGTTTTTGACGTGGGCCATCGTTGTATTCCCTGTGGGTCTAATTTGTATGCGTGTGGGTGGAGTGATCGTGGTCTTTCTGCTCTTTTTGAATGGCACTCACCATATCATCGGGCAGGTCGGTTTCATGAAACGTGTATGACAAAGTGATGTGCTTGGCGAATTTCGCTTCAACATCATTGACGATATCCGGATCAACATAAAAGCTGACCGGCATCAGCACCCGCTCTCCGGGTTGCAACACCTGCATTTCAAAACAAAAACAGTCGATTTTGTTGAAATAATACCCGGTCGAAAACGGATAAACGTTAAAGCTGGCAGAGCCGGCAATCACCCGGTCGGTCGGATTATAGGCCTCAAAATAGGCCAGCCCCGTCTCGCCCAGCCGCAGTTCCATTTCGCGCCGCATCGGTCTGAATTCCCACGGCATCGCGCGGTTCAGCGAGGCGTCAAAGCGCACTTTGATGGTTTGATCCAAAACCACGTCACTGCCCTTTGCCGCCACATTGGTGACGCCGGCAAATCCGGTTACCTTGCAAAACCAGTTGTAGGCGGGGATGGCCGCAAAGGACATGCTGCCCATGAATAAGACCAGCAGCACCAGCCGCACCAACATGCGCTGATTGTTTGCGGCAACACTCATTCGTCGGCCCCGACAAGCGACGGGCGCAGCGAATGATCAAAGGCTTCAAGTGCTGCGCCATTGCCCATTTTCACGACCGTAATTGCAAACAATAAAATGACAAACCCGCCCAACAGCACCCCAAGGGCGGCGTTGCGTTTGCCGCGTCGCCGGTGCAATTCGTGATCCTGTCGGATGGCCATATCTATACCCATTGGGGCCATCCGGCCCAGTTAAGTTCCAGCGCTTTCAGCGTTGCCTCGCTTAGCAGCCCAAGAAAATGGGCGAACAGATAAACCAGCGACAGCTTAAAAAACTTTCGCTCCGCGTCATATCTGCTTTGTTCCGCCGCGGCCTCGCCGCGCTTTGAAAGCTTATATGCGCCCGTCAAAAACAGCGCGTTCACCACCACGGTAACTGTCAAAAATACCGGTCCGCCGATTTGGCTGAATGCCAGTGCCAGACCGACGGGGGCAACCAGCACTGTGTAAATGAAGATTTGCCGGCGGGTTTTCTGTTTGCCGTGGGTGACCGTCAGCATCGGCACACCGGCATTGGTGTAATCTTCGTTCATAAACAGGGCCAGCGCCCAGAAATGCGGTGGCGTCCATAAAAATATCAGGCTGAACATCAGAACACTGTCAACGGACATGCCGCCGGTGGCCGCCGCCCATCCAACCATCGGAGGAAAGGCACCAGCCGCCCCGCCGATCACGATATTTTGCGGCGTCAGGCGTTTCAGCCACATGGAATAGATCACCACGTAAAAGAAAATCGTAAAGGCCAGCAGTGCTGCGGCAAATGCATTGGTGATCAGGCCAAGCATCCCGACCGCAAGCGCCGACAGCCACAGGCCAAATTGTTTGGCATTGTCCGCACTGATCTTACCTGCCGGCACAGGTCGGCCTTTGGTGCGCTTCATAATGGCGTCGATGTCCGCGTCCCACCACATATTCAATGCCCCGGATGCCCCGGCACCAACGGCGATAAACAAAACCGCGGTCGCGGCCAGAAACGGATGGATTGCCACCGGCGCCACCAACAGCCCAACCGCAGCGGTAAAAACCACCAGCGACATCACCCGTGGCTTTAGCAGCGCGAAATAATCGCCAAACTCTGCGTCGTAACCCTGATCTGTGACATTTACATCTGTCATCGACAATCCAAACAGTTTGCGCGGCGATGCGCCGGTAGATTTCGTCAGTTCGCGGCCACAGCAATCGCTGCCGGACCATTGGCAAACTCTACTTTCGCACCCTTAAGCCAATTGTCATAAACCTCTTGTGACACCACCTTTACCGTGATCGGCATATAGGCGTGGTCCTTGCCGCAAAGCTCGGAACACTGGCCAAAATAGACACCCTCTTTTTCGGCGTTAAACCAAAGCTCTGCCAACCGGCCCGGAACGGCATCCTGTTTCACACCAAACGCCGGAATGGTCCAGGCGTGGATAACGTCAGAGCCGGTCACCTGCACAACGATATTCTTATTTACCGGGATAACCACGGCGTTGTCGGTTGCCAGCAGGTATTCGTCCGGCGCATAGCCATATTCGGCCAGATCCTCGCGCTCCAGCAAAAAGCTGTCAAACCCCAGGTTGTCGTCGGTGTATTCGTACGACCAATACCACTGATTGCCCGTGGCCTTGATTGTTATGTCAGCCTCAGGAATTTCCAGCTGCTTGAACAGAATGGGCAGCGAGAACGCACCGACCACGATCAAAATCACAATCGGAACAATGGTCCAGGCGATTTCCACCGCTGAATTATGCGTAAATGTACCGGCAACCGGATTGCGCCGCGCGTTGTAGCGGACGACGACCCAGGCCAGCAAAAGCGTTACAAAAATAGAGATTATCGCGATGACCCACAGCAGCATCGTGTCAAGAAATACGATATCGCGCATCAGTTCGGTCGCCGACGGCTGAAAGCCCAGCGCTTTGGGCGTTGGTTTGCCCAGGGTTTCAAGCCCGGTTATTCCGTCCTGCGCCAGCGTTGCCCCCGCAAGGGTCAAACCGGCAAAAAATGAAATGAAACCGGCAAGGTATTTTGCTGTGCGCATCCGTCTCTTTCTCGTTGACTGGCAGAAATACCGCCGCTGAATTCATGCTTTGGGCGAACCCAAGAGAATCCGGTGTTGTTTTCTTGAGGGCAGAAAGCATAATTAAATCCAGAGAACAAGGTTACCATTTGCGGCATTGCGCCGCTTTTCACCGAATGTGAACAAAGCCCGGAGGCAAAAATGAGCAGCAAATTTCAGCCGTTTCAGTCGACACTGGATCAGGACAGCGCCCTGAATATCCTGCGTGCGGCGGTGCATGGGGCCGATGACGGCGAACTATTTTTAGAGCGGCGGCGCTCTGAGGCGCTGGTGTTTGACGACGGACGCATTAAGAATGCCAGCTATGATGCATCCGAAGGGTTTGGCCTGCGGGCGGTCAAAGGCGAAACCGCGGGTTATGCCCATTCAACGGAAATATCAGAGGCCGCGCTGAAAAGGGCGTGCCAAACCGCGCGGCTGGCGGTTGGTGGTGGCGGGGGCACGTTGGCGATGCCCCCGGCCAACACCAACCAAAAGCTGTACACGGACCTGGACCCGTTTGAGGACGCCACCTTTCCGGTGAAAATTGAAACACTTCGGGAAATAGACGCTTTTGCCCGCGCCCTGGACAGGCGCGTTGTACAGGTGTCCGCAACGCTGGCGGCATCCATGCAAGAGGTGGTCATTCTGCGTCCCGAAGGTACGCTTTTGCGGGACACCCGCCCGATGACACGGCTGAATGTCGCCGTCATTGTGGAAGAAAACGGACGCCGGGAAAGTGGCAGTGCGGGCGGCGGTGGACGTGCGGGGCTGGCTGGATTGATGACGTCCGGCTATTGGCAGAATACCGCCAAAGAGGCGCTGCGCGTCGCGCTGGTCAATTTACAGGCAGAGGCCGCACCCGCCGGTGTGCTGGATGTGGTTCTCGGCCCGGGCTGGCCCGGTATTTTGTTGCACGAGGCCATCGGGCACGGGCTGGAAGGTGATTTCAACCGCAAGGAAACATCGGCTTTTGCCGGCCTGATGGGCCAGCGTATCGCTTCCAAAGGCGTTACGGTTCTGGATGACGGCACCATTCCCGACCGGCGTGGTTCAATTACGATTGATGATGAGGGCACGCCGTCGGGAAAGAATGTTTTGATCGAGGACGGCATATTGGTCGGTTATATGCAAGACCGCCAGAACGCGCGGCTGATGGGCGTTGCCCCCACCGGCAACGGGCGGCGCGAAAGTTTTGCCCACGCGCCGATGGTGCGGATGACCAACACTTATATGCAAAGCGGACAGGATGATCCCGCAGCGATTGTGGCCGATATGAAAGACGGCATCCACGCGGTTGGCTTTGGCGGCGGACAGGTGGACATCACCAACGGCAAGTTTGTATTTTCCTGTACCGAGGCCTACCGCATCAAGAACGGCAGGCGGGTTGCGCCGGTGAAAGGGGCAACGCTGATTGGCGACGGGGCGACAGCGCTTAGGCAGATTCGCGGGCTGGGAAACGACATGTCGCTTGACCCGGGGATGGGCAATTGCGGCAAAGCCGGGCAGTGGGTGCCGGTGGGCGTGGGACAGCCGACGGTTTTGATCGGCGGGCTGACGGTTGGGGGGTCGGCGACGTAGAGTGTTGAAAGTTGTGCCAGCAGCCTGACAAAATATTCACGGATTGGCATTTCCAATTGCACCCGGCGGCACCACAAAATCTTATCCGCGTTGGATGTTGGCACGTTTTGTGCGATTACCCGTTGGAATACGCTGCGATTTTGTACCGGATGCGAACGACCCAAAAGCGCTGGCTGAAATTTAAAGCGCTCCAGACAGCCCAAATTCACGCCGCAATGTCAGTTCGATCGCCACCCAGACGGTTTTCGATCAGGCGCAGTACATCGGACATGTTTGATGCAAACGCCGCGAGATGCGCGCGGTAGATTGTATTTGGGCCAATTCTTTTTCGGCTGACAAATCCATCTCTTTCCAGCACACACAGATGGTGGATGAACGAGGAACGGCGCATGCCCACGCGGGCCTCAAGCTGTGTAAACCGCATCCCGGAATCAGGATATTCCAGCAGTATACGAAATATTTTCATGCGCCGTTGGTGGGCCAAAGCGTTGAACGTGCGGGCGTGGTTTTCGTCGGGAATTGCGGTCATTTTATGTCCTTACAATTAGATTAAATTGCACTCGCTCTGACTTTCCCTATCGCCCAAAACTTGCGGAGTCGTTAATTTTTCAGAATTCCGAAAGACCAGTATTCTGGAAGTCCAGAAGTCCAGAAGTCCAGAAGTCCAGAAGTCCAGAAGTCCAGAAGTCCAGAAGTCCAGAAGTCCAGAAGTCCAGAAGTCCAGAAGTCCAGAAGTCCAGAAGTCCAGAAGTCCAGAAAATTGGACCCCTTAAATCCAATTGCAACAAAAAAATTCACACGAAATTAACTTTAAACCCGGCAACATGCCTGCAATTTATCTTTGCTTTGAGGTCATATGCCCGACGCCCAACCAAACCAGATCGCATCATCCGGCGCGTCCTTTTCCGCCCCCAAATCCGACGCCGAAATAATAAACTGGATTCGCCTGATCCGCTCCCGCCGGGTTGGTCCCACAACGTTTTTGCGCCTGATAAAAGAATACCGGGATGTCGAGGCCGCCCTGTCCGCCCTACCCGAAATCGCCCGTAATGCCGGGGTGAAAACCTATACCCCACTTCCTTTGATTGAGGCAGAGCGTGAATTTCAATGCGGCCTAAAAGCAGGCGCCAGGCCGGTGTGTCTGGGATCAGGTTTATATCCCCCGCTGCTTGCCCGCATTTCGGACCCTCCGCCCGTTTTG
>Ga0209992_10003481_pt1 | contig 13202 bp, 13 predicted proteins | sample 2SBtaG_2_FD_182564 | JGI IMG/M metagenome (GOLD analysis project Ga0209992, IMG submission 182564) | Deep subsurface microbial communities from Kolumbo volcano to uncover new lineages of life (NeLLi) - 2SBTROV12_ACTIVE470 metaG (SPAdes)... | ecosystem: Environmental > Aquatic > Marine >... | reverse complement strand
AACTATCTACAAAAATGAAAGCGTTCGCTCGATTGTCCAGAACCCGGCAAGACCGCCTATGCTGTACGGCATCAGTCGCCAAACGCCCTGTGGTAATTTTACAGCCAGCTTTCCTAACACAGCCAAAATACCGACAACGACGGTGATAAACAGAATCTGTCCGGTTTCCACCCCAACATTAAACATCAACAACGCCAGCGGTACTTCATGCTGTGGAACCCCGATTTCCGAGAGCGCACCGGCAAAACCGAGACCGTGAAACAGGCCGAAGATAAACGCGATTAGCCATGGATAGCGCTCGGTTATACCAATAACGCCATTATGCTGATGAACGATTTCCGTGGCCAGGAATACAATACTTAAGGCGATGATGGCTTCGGTAGGCGCCGACGGCAACTGCACGACACCCAATGTCGCCAGAGCCAGGGTAATGCTGTGGGCAACCGTGAACGCGGTTACCGCCCACAGCAATAAACGTAATCCAGTTACAATCAAGATCAAAGCCAGCACGAACAACAAGTGATCAAACCCTTCCAGGATATGAATAGTACCCATGCGCCAATAGTCAGCGGCTATCTCAAGTTTTGATGCTTCCATCGGAATGGTGAACTCGGGCGAACCTGGCCTCAGGATCGCCGAATGCTGGGTGCCGTCCTGCAACTGGATAAGCAACAGCACATCAGTCTGCAGGGCGGACAGCCCATCGATGAGAACAGTCTGGCCGGTCAGCGACTCATCGTTATTCTTGTACGTCGCGTGTTCGATCTGCGCCCCTGGTATGCTCTGAACGGATGGTGAACCCACCAATTCTAAGTTTTTTGGTAATCGTGGAGTAATGGCCAGCACCCGGTCGCCTCGGGTAGGTACTTTCCAGGTAACGGCAAACAGGCCGGTATTTTGTTCCTTAATATCCAGTAGCGCGGGGCGGATTTCATCGGCATTGGACGGCATAGCCGGATAAAGCCCAGTCAGAAAAATGGCAACTAACATGCAAGATTTAACCAACGCATGAATCACTGCGCCTGCCCCTCAAAGGTAACTACCTTGTTATCCTCAGCCGGCTCTTCAATGACAATGGTGTACTGGTCCCGAAGGTTGGTATAGAACTTTTCATTGAGTTCCTCGCCCCGATCGGACTTCCAATCCTGCACCACTTGCTCGCGTACCGCGGAAACTTCAGACACTGGTGGTTCACTAATGCTACTAACATACACCAGATGCACACCATAGCCGGACAACACCGGCCCATGCCATTGCCCAGGTGTCAACTCAACCAACGATTCGGTAAAACCGCTACCGAACAGCTTCTGAATTTCAATTCGATCCTTTGCCTGATAATAGTTCTGCAACATTAAGCCATCGCCCAGAGCACCGGCATTATCGATAGCATCGCCTTGCGCTATCAATCTAACTTTGATCTTTTCAGCATCATCCAGGGCCGCATCACCCCGTTTGTCCGGGTCGATATAGACCTGGGTAAAGGTATAGTGTGTTGGTTCCTGGTAGCGAGCCTGGTTTTTGGCGAAATAAGCCTGAAGTTCTTCTTCTGTAGGTGGCGTCAATGCCACCAGGTCCTTGGCAAGGAATTCCAACTTCTGCCCCAGGCGGCGGCGGATAACCTGGTCGTGCTTGTTCAGCCCCATCGTTAGCGCTTCCCGATAGAGCACGGTTTCACGGATATACTGCTGAATTAAACCGTCAAACTCTGCATCGGTCGGCGGCCGATTCCAGCGTTTCTGCCAGGATGTTTTCATCCACTCGACTTCGCCCACACTAACAACAATGGTCTTATCGGTCTCTTCCGCTACCGGGTCGGCAAACACGCCATACAACAGGTAAATCAACGCACCGATGGACATAAAGTGCACCAGTGGTTCATGTAATAACTTCACTATTTTTGATAATTCCGTATTTAATGAAGGTTAACTTGCTGGGTTATCGTACCTAAGCCAACCTACAAACAAGTCCCCTTAGTCACCTCAACAAATTGCCATAAAGGAATTTTCTGCCGCAGGCCTGGATAAAAGTTTTGTTTCTTAAAAGCCACCTTGGCGCCCTAAGCAAGTGTTTTTTTGCGATCCAAAGATCCGCCGAGCAAATTAACCGACCTGGCTTTTGATCTGGGCTATTCCAGTCCAGCGACCTTTAGCCGCGCGTTCCGGCGTTGGACAGGAGAGTCTCACTACAACTATCGATTACTGGTGTCAAGAATGGCAACAGTCGATTACAACTCAAAAGGATAAGGCAATTGTAGAAAGTCCTTCAATCGGTTAAATGAAAACAGGTGGTCTAGTACATAGACAGATATATAAGCACGCTCCACAACAATATATACTGGCCTATCGATCCTCAGAAGCAGAATTATTATCTACCCTATTAGCACATAGTGCTCGGTCAACAGAGAATTGACGAGGCACAGCGAATCTGGAAATGATTAGCCGCAAGGCGCGCCTCATAGAGGACGGCAAGCCCTTATCGAGAGATTCAAAACCGAAGATTATCGCTTCCCTTCTAACCGGAAGGAAACTTACCTAACAGACAAAACCTGGCTACTATTCAGGCTTTACTTCATGAAATTCAGTTTCTAGAACAAGTTCATCCCAAATCTTCCAGCTCGCTGCGTCTTTGCGAAAAACATAAATTGCATCAGATGTATTATTTCGAAAACTATCATCAGGCAGTCGCTTAGTTGTCCTTTCTTTAACTTTAACAAAGGCAAATGGCCCATCTTCGCCGAGAAATTTGAAATCCAGAACTTCGAACTTTAAATCGTGGGCATTGAAAATATTGCGTAATGTTTCCCGCGTCGAGGCTTTTTTGGGAGATTGCGGGTGGAAAAATAACAGGACTCCTTGATAATTTTCCTCAGCGAACGCAGCGGATGCTTTGTCAATCACCCGCCGGACATCCGTTTCCGTGGCTGCATAACCGGCCAATCCGTATGTGCTTGTGAACAACAGTACCAAACACGGGGATGCCGCAATCAAGCGTGTCATGGCAATGGTTAGGATCTTTCTCATTGTTGTATCTCCATTCGCAAACTCGAGGGTTTCAACATTTACACAGACTAGGAATCTAGTACACTAGGTTAGCAAACAATATCATATATCACCCAGGAAGTCGTATAGTTAGGGGAATTCCATATGGCTCGATTTAGCCTCGTTTTGTTGTCTAGTGTTGTAATGTTAGGTTGCTCAGCGCAATCGACAGGGTGGAAGCCAACCATAGACACCTATGGAGACCCAAGAGCTCAATATATTTCACAGGATGAGCGGGAATGCCAATCATTGGCCAGCCAGGCGGCGGGAGGAAGCACCACCAATGAAACAGCAGAAGGTACTGGGTTTGGGGCGTTAATCGGGGCCGCTGCTGGTGCTGCAATTGGTGCAATCGCCGGTAGTGCTGGTACAGGCGCGGCAATTGGAGCGGTAGCTGGTGGATTTGGAGGCGGGGCTTATAAAGGTTTAAGTTCAAACGATAAATACAAAAACGCATTCAAAAATTGTATGCGGCATCGGGGTCATCGGGTTATCGACTGATTTTTTGATCGAATATCTAGTACCTAACAAGAATTCGATCAAAAAGAGGGTTGTTGTCTTGTCAAGTCATCGAGAAGGCATCCAACAAATCAAGGCCCACCCAAATTCAATATGAATATGCTTTTTTCCGAAACGGCCTGATTCGGCATCTCTCTTTGATCAAATAAGTTTAACTTATTATTTTAATCGCCGTCTTCCGTCTTATTTTACATTGAAAGATGATGTGTGTGCCCGAATCCAGGTATAGCCGATCGATGTGAGTGATTGTCATTAAACTGCGTCATTAAGTAAAAGAGGAAAACACATGAAAACATTTATTTTAACTGTAGCTGCGAGCGTAATATCAATTGCAAGTGGGTGTGCCTCCGTGTCACCTCAAAAGCTGCAACAACTCGAAAAAACGATTCAAGAAACTGACAGCGGGGTATTTGGACAATACATGCAGCAGATTTATCAAGCAAATATTCACCTTGAGCAGGCTAAAACAAATTTCCAGGCGGCGGCAGATGAGCAAAACGAATTCCTAAACGATTCCGTCGAATACACTCGCATTGGGCAGCAACATGCAGACGCCGCACTAGCTGCAAGACTAAAAGCTGAGGAAACCTACTTAATGATGCAGGAACCAATTCTGGCCGATATCGAATTGCAGAAAGCACGTCTTAAACCTATCCAGATATTTATGGCTAAGCGAATGGAGTTGATCAGTGAGATCGACGAAGAAGGGGAAAGCCTACGTTTAGAAGGCGTGGTTTTTCCAGATAATTCCGCTGTGTTATCACCCGCATCCATGGCCTACCTGAGTGAGATCGCTAGTCGGTTACAAGAGCTTCCCATGGAGTTGAGATTAGAAGTTGCAGGCTACACATCAAATACCGGCGACGATGAATACAATCTGAGACTTTCCCAAGAACGAGCCGTATCGGTCCGCGATTATTTAGTTTCTAAAGGCCTGGCCGCCGGCCGGTTATCCGCAAAAGGCTACGGAAAAGCGAATCCACAGGCAGATAACAACACGCCGCTGGGCCGAGCCCTTAACCGCCGGGTGGAAATTCATGTTACTAAATAGCTTCAGAAGATGCTAAACACTACTGAGAGGATACAGAGTGAACTTGAACCACGCCGCTAAGAAAACCGGGACTCGTCATTTCCAATCCCTTTCAAGAACAATCAGTATCGCTCAAAGGAAATCGAAGATGTACGTCAAGGACAATGGCTGAAGGTGTGTGGGTTGTTGGTGCGGGGGGTATCGGCTGTGCGCTAGCCCACGCGCTTCGGGCGGGGGGTGTCGATGTCACACTGGTCGAATCCGATCCAGCAAAGGTCGCTTGGGCACAGGAACATGGCGTGGGCATTGTGGGACAATCATGCCTACCAATAAATGTGGTAGCGTTCGAACACTGGAATCCTCCGACTACGCCCTCGGGTATCGTATTTCTCTCTACGAAGTGCTACGACAATCAGACAGTCCTGAGCCGGTTAGACACTCGCGTGGAAATCATTCCCGTCCAAAATGGATTTGATCGTCAACTTATGGCTCGAGCCAAGCGCGAGGGGGTCGCTTCGTTTGTGTCAGAGTGTAACCCAGGACAAACACAAACGCGCATCACACGAAAAGGTGAGCTGCATATTGGGTCTAATAGCAGCGGCAGTGGTTCAGGAATGAACCCGTTGCTGGGTCGAGTTACGGAAGCTCTTACAACGCATGGCGCATTCAAGGTGCGGCAAGTCAGGGATGTACGCCCTTTCAAGTATGCCAAGGTGATGTACAACGCGGCCATCAGTCCACTCGCCGCAGTCACAGGTTTTGATAACAGCAAATTGCTCACGCTTAAACCAGCTCGGCGCCTATTCTTTCGATTCCTACAAGAGAACTACAGAATTCTTTCCTCTGCGGCTATACCGTTAGGAAAGGTCGGTCCTTTCCACCCACAGACCGTCAATCGCATTCTAACATGGCCGTTGGTAGCGCGTAGCTTGGCTCTCCCGTTTTCGATATCCTTGCGGAACACTTACTGTTCCATGTCGGGTGATATTGAGAAGGGGCAAACAGAAATCCGTAATTTCAATGGACACTTGATCGATCTGGCTGGCGCAGAACCGTGCGATCTCAATCGCCGTGCTTGCGATCTGGTCGACCAGATGGCAGCGGAACGCGCGAAGCCTTCGGTGGCTTACCTCAACGCGCTAACAAATCTTGAAGCAGAAGGTGGACTTTGCTCGTGAGTGCAGACCGCTAACCATGAAGGATATAGGCACAATTCTGATTACCGGCGGTGCGGGGTTCATCGGCACGAAACTCGTCGAGCAGTTAGTAGCTGCCGGGAGACATGTCCGTGTACTAGACAAGCCGGGCGTGGATATCAACCATCTTCCAACCGACCAAATCGAGATTGTCCATGTTGATATCTGTGATGCGGCTGGTGTGATGAGTGCAACAGAAGGTTGTGACGTCGTCTTGCATCTGGCGGCTAACCCCAACCTCTGGGATCGTAACCCCCACACCTTTGAGCAAGTCAACCATCAAGGTACACGCCATGTATTGGCTGCCGCACATAAACATGGCGTTCGAAGGACTGTATTTGTTTCCACAGAGTCAATTCTGGCCCCACCAGGTCTGAACGATGTGATTACTGAGCAAACGGTCACCACCCTCAATGACATGATCGGTCCCTACTGCCGCAGTAAGTGGCAGGCTGAGCACGCTGCGTTTGAGGCGGCTGACGCTGGTCAACCCGTCATCGTGGTGCGACCGAGTATTCCTGTTGGCCCTGGCGACCGCAGCATGGTGCCATTGTCACGAATGATGTGTAATTACATCAACGGTCGAATTAAGGGATACATGATAGGTGAACTAAACCTAATTGATGTGCGCGATGTGGCGGCTGGTATCTGGGCAGCGGCCGAGCGAGGAGACCCAGGCCAGCCATATCTCCTGGTCAACGAGAACTGGACTGTGCAGTTGCTCCTTGAATTTCTGGCCACCTTGTTGGAACGACGGCCGCCCAAGTGGCGCGTTCCATACGTTGCTGCTTTGGCGTACGCACATATTGAAGAGTTGTTGATAGACTTGTTACACAGAGGTTTACCGATGGCCACAGTCACAGGCGTGCGACTTACACAGCGCCGATTCCGTTTTGATGGGCATCAATCAGTGAAGCAGTTACAACTGGCACCAATGCGTAGTTGCAAAGAGTCAATTGCGGCTGCTGTAGCCTGGTACCACCATCGCGGGTTGATCAAGGTTGACATGTCAGACTTTTTATACAAACAAGCACAAGGCAAAAACATCAGCCAGTAGGGCAGTTTGTAAGTTTCGGTTCAGTGTTTTTATCGCTTAATAGGCGGCATAAACAAACCCTAGGCGCTGTATATTCTAATAGGAATAGCGCCAAAATGATCGGCAAAATGTTGTTTATATCTGCTCCGCTGTTAATATACCGCCCTTCCCAAAAATGATCGGTGGATCGATAACGTCTCGTTCAAGCAGATACGTACCGAACGCACCTTCTTGAGCGAGGAGAATGCTACGAAAATTGTTGGCAATGGTCAGAGCCGCGCGAGTTAGAATACTGGTTTCGCCAACCTGCGCACCAACGATAATGGGAATACCCTGCTTTTTGCTCTCTTCAGCAACTGCCAGAGAACGCAAGATACCCCCCATTTTGGAAATTCGGATGTTGATGATCCAAGATTCTGGGTTCGTGTGGATATGATCAAAATCCCGTTGCTTGGTGAAACTCTCATCCAAAATGATTGGTATTTCAAGTTCTTCAAATAGCGTTTTGCAACCTCCAAAGTCACGTACGCCTAGTGGTTCTTCCAATCCAAAAAATGGATAATCAAGGGTTTTAATATAGGTAGCCGCTTCTCTCCAATCAGACCATAGGTTATTAGCATCAAGCCTAACCCGAACGTTGTCGTGACCACATCTCCTAACTGCTAAAATATTGGCCCTATCTTTCTTTTCATCACCAAAAACCTTCACCTTAAAATCGGTAAACCCTAATCGCAAATATTGTTGAAGCTGTGTTTGAAAGTTTTTTGGATTGCGAGCTCCAATCACCCCGGTATAGCGAAATTCCCCAGATAAATCCGGCAGTGAAAGCAAAGTATCGATAGACTGTTCCAGCTGTTTTGCCAACACAGCCAGCAAAGACAATTCTACAGCACAAAATGCTGCTGGATTTTTATCGATTTCTATCCGGTTTATCTCTACCCAGGATTTCAAATCATCCAGTGTGCCGATGTTCAGTAAATCGGGGCGATGTACTTTAAAAAAATCATACGCGGTTTCCAGCGTTTCTCCAGTAACGTAACGACGCGGACACCCCTCGCCAATCCCTTGTAGTTTATCCTCCGTCTCCGCCGTTACCAATACGGCCTCGGTCATGGCTCGGGTTGCAGATGCATGTTCGAACGGCACCCTGAACGGAATTTCCAGGTTTTCAATATAAAGGTCAAACAGTCGCATTTCATCCCTCGCGCACATATTCAGTGAAATTAAAAGAACAATCCTGTTTATATTGCAGATGTGCAAGTTTAAATTGCGACTCACGCTGCCCCTGTTTCAAACAATGCTGCTTGTAGGCCTCTCCTGTATCATCATGTACAAACAAAATCTTTACAGGCTTTAACCGCTGGCTTTTCCGTTTGGCATTAAATTCCCTATTGAAGCCAATGAGATGTTGTTCTATATCGAAAGCGTCCAACGGTTCATGCTCGACAAAAAGACTATACTCTAGCGTTTCTGGGCATCCCAACATCATAAAGAAATGGAATTCAATATCACGGAGCTGTCCCAGTTTTGCCATTGCTCGAACAAGCTGACCTTCATAAAGTTTTTCACCAGTCAAACTTGTGACACCCTTACCTTTTTGCACAAAACGAATTGTCGGTGTGTTATTGAACTGGCCTGTCGCCTCAATAATGTCGTTGATATTGTAACGATAAAGTCCGCTCTGAGTCGTGGCAAAAATATAGTACTGCTTACCCTTCTCAATCCTATCCAGGGTCAGAAAATTTGGTGATTTATTTCCCCAATCGTTTTTTTCTACAAATTCGAAGAAATTTTCATGCAATGCTGGAATTTCTCTGTTCTTCAATACATCAACGGTAATTCCACCGCGAAACTCACTCGATAGGTACCCCATCTCAACAATGCGGGTGCTGGACGAAAGTTTCTTTTTTAGAGCCGGAATCAAAAAGCTACAACTTCCCCCTGTCCAGATCGTCACGGATTTAAGGTTGGGCCAAACATCCGCAAATATCAAAGCACCTTTGTTCGATAAAAATTGCTGTAACTCATCTGCGCGTTTTGGGTTTTTCTTCCGAATTTCATGAACTAACTGTTCGGAATCCTCATTCATGATTTTATCCAACTTTGCCAATGTTGAAGGGTTCGCCGTAGCAATCATAGTAATCTCTCTCTCGGCTAGAGCATGCAGGGTAATTAGGTAATATTTCCGCTGGTAATCGGTAATCTCAAAGACCTTTGGTGGCACCACATATTTCGCACGCACAAAAGCTGGCATGCTTTGATAAATTAACCCGGACATTGACCCAAATGGCGTACCAGTATCCAAATGTCCTTCCACCGCAGGACTAACGATGGCCAAGACCCTGCCCATATACACGTCGGGAATAGCCAAATATTTTGCATAGGCAACGACATATTGGCTTCGACGGTATTGGGAAACCGTGGTTTTCAGGATTGGAATATATTTTGGTTTTCCTATCGTACCACTGGTCTGGGCGTACATGATTGGATGGTTCCGGTTCAGATAGGGCTTCTTTTTAGCCTCCTGCTTTTCAATATAGCCCCTCAGTTTCTCGTAGGTGTTGACGGGTACAGCCTTCCGATATTCATCATAGGATGAAATCGTTGCGAAGCCATGTTGTCGGCCAAAAACCGTCCGCCTATTCTGTTTTATTATGCGTAGCAGAAGCTCATTCTGTACCCGTTGTGGACTATACGTTGCGCGCATCAGTGGTTTCCACAAAAATTGCTTAATCAGCGCCATTTTCAAAATCATTTTGCTACCCAACATGAACTTCATTAGGCTTTACCATGATCCTTGAGAAACGGTCTTTTGAGTTGGCCGGAAAACTTCATTGGGTATTGCCTATTTTCTAACCCTATTTCAACAACCAGCCGGTTTTTTGGTAGAAACCATGTGCCAAATAACAGATCCCAAATACTGAGGTTGTTGCCATAATTGGAATTAGATTCCTCCGCAACCCGTGAATGATGCCACCGATGGAGCTCTGCACTACTGATCAGATAGTTGAGAAATCCAAAGCGCAGATTGATATTAGAATGCTGAAAAAACCCATTGATCGCATAGAACACGACATATAAATCGATTACCTGCACGCTAACGCCGAGTAACATAAACGGTAGTGTATCCAGCAATAACTGTAGACTCTTATCAATGGGATGAAATCGGCCGACATTTAACCAGTAAAGTTTTTCCGGCGAATGATGGACAGCATGAAATCGCCATAGAATTTTATTGCTGTGGGCCGCTCGGTGAAGCCAGTATCGGAAAAAATCAGCTACCAGAACCATCAAAACAGCCTGATTATAAAAGGGTAGAGAATGTGGCCAAAGATTAAAGAAAGGCCATCCGAAAGACTGTATTGGTTTCACCAGGGCCAAAACAAACAAAATAGCGACTATTTGAGGAAACACGACCTGGATAATCCCCATAAACCAAAGATCATTTTTAACGTCGGAAAGATTCGGCTGCCAGCCACGTTTGTGAGGAACTAGTATCTCGAGTAGGTTAACCAAAACTGCACCCCAAAGAACAGGAAGGTAGACGCTGACGAGTGCATGTTGATGCCCATGCAGCAGAACGAAATGCAGGACGATTCCAGTACTCATAACCAGCGGATAGACGATCCAGGGAATGATCTTCTGCAGGGTAATTAATTTAACCCAACCAGACGAATGATAATTTGCTACCACTAATACAAAGCCAGCTAACACGATGTGAAACCCGGTCGAAATCCAATTCGTAAACCAGCGGCTTTCAGGGTAAATCGTCAAACCCAGAATCAGACGAAGTGACATAGCAATACAGTAGCTAAATCCGAGAATAGCAAAAAATTTTCCAAGCTGGGAGTTTGTGGGGACGTCATCTAGCGAAAACCGACACGTGGTCCAAAGCATTATCAACAAAATTAAGATCTGAATAACCACCAATACCGAATAGGGCATAGCACCGCTGTGCTAACGTTCGAAAAGGGGTAGCAAGGGGATATCAAATTGTGCAAGTAATATCTGGGCAATAACTCTAAGCGCAAACAGCAAACACAACAGCCATAACCATGGAACGCAGGTTTGTTTTAGACATTGCTTTGGGGGTGCAGCATCTAGTTGTACTAGCTCAGTTTTAATCATGGATGTCATCGAACGCCTCTTTTTTAATCGTGTTGCATGGTTCACCCCTTCCAGCTGGGATTAGTCTTACAAAGCCATTCATAAATCGAAAGCCTTCTATTACTCCTTTCCATCATTTATGTGGGACGGACCGTCTTTGTCGAATAATTTTGATATAAATGGCAAAATATGCAACTAAACTGATACAAGTATCTTTTTATAAACCATTTGGTATCAGATACTAATACTTTATGTTGGAAGGCAATCCGGTGACCCAATCCCTTGCACTAGTTGATACCCTTAAGAAAGCCCTAAAGGCCAGTGGACTAACCTACCGAGATGTAGCGAACGACCTTGGAATTAGCGAAGCCAGCGTTAAAAGACTTTTCTCTCAGCATCATTTTTCCTTAGACCGACTGGAACAGATTTGCCAACTGATGGATATGGAGTTTTCAGATCTGGTAAAGATGATGGAAATCGGCCGACGGCAGCTTGTCGAACTCACCGAAGAACAAGAAAGAGAACTCGTCTCTGACAGCCGATTTCTGTTGGTCACGTTTTTGGTGGTTAACCGATGCAAATTTGATGAAATTGTCTCGAATTACCAATTCACACCCACCGAGACAATCCGCTATCTCGCACGGCTCGACCGGTTGAAGTTAATTGATCTTATGCCTAACAATAGGATCAGACTGCGGATCTCCCCGAATTTCACATGGCGACGAAACGGACCAATTCAGCAATTCTTTGTAGCCTATCTCCAGCAGGACTTTTTAAGTAGCCGCTTTGAAGAACATAGGGAATCTTTTCATTTTTTGTCGGGTATGCTTTCCGAAGAGTCATGTGATCTTCTGATTAAACGACTCGAGCAACTCGCGGGGGAATTCAACATGCTAAACCGTCAAGATGCGCAAATTCCATTTGAAGAGAAACTGGGTCACGGTCTTTTTCTAGCACTCCGACCCTGGCAGGCTGATGTTTTTGATCAATGGCGACGGTAAAGCCTAAAAAAATCCTGTAGGGTAATTGCCTATAGACAACTTATATTTAGCAAATTGGGATAATAGGAGCCTCCTAGATCTTTATCTCCATCGCGATTAGAAATGTTATTTTAATTTATCGATCAAAGGCAAGCGCTAACCAAACTCGTATAACGACAAACCGATTATAATGCATGCTGTACCGGCCCAAACATTAAAACTGATAACTTCTTTGTTTAACCCCGCCCCCAGTAACAACGCGGTTATCGGTGTAATTAATGTGATTAATGCTAGACGACCGGCGCTGAGTTTTTTCAACAAATAAAAATACAGAGGGAAACCAATCGCTGATCCAAATACCGCGAGATATAAAATAGCGTAAAAACTGCGCTCAGGTATGCTTGACGGCAAACCGCTACCATAAAACATGTTAGCAACGTACAAAGGTGTAGCCACTAATAAGCAGCCGGCTGTTATCGACAACGCTGGTATTGTCGGCTTAGCACGTTTTAATAGCACTGCACTCAGGGAATGTGTCATAACAGAAACTAGGATACCAGCAACACCCATCCATGCATTTGCGCTAAAACCGATACTTTCACAAAACACAAAAATCAGCCCGACTATTCCAAGCAACATACCAAGCTGTTTGCCACCGGCAAATGCCTGCTCATTTAACAAAAGGACGGCAAGGAAACTAGTAACAATGGGTGTTAAACCAAAAATCACTGAAATCCAGCCAGAAGGAATGAATTGTGCTGACCAATACACGCTACTCATTGCTATGAATAATGGAATACCACCCAACAGGTAGATAGAACGAGCATGTTTGTCAAAAGGTAATGGCAATCGACGGACCCAAATCATCGTCAGTAACAAAGCAAGGCCTATGACCATACGCGCCGCCACTCCAAACTGGTAGCCCACTTCTTCGCCACTCCATTGGATAGCCAGGGGTGTTGTACTCCAAATAACAATGACTGCTATATAGGATAGAGGGACAGACATAGAAAAAGACTCATCTAAAAAAAAGGCCACTGGTTTTAAACAGCGGCCTTTTATGCAATTCGGACTTAAAATCTATTTTGCGATTACATAGAACACCACCGTCGCTGTTGCCACACAGGTAGCACAACAACGTATCGTTTAATAAATTTCGAGTAAATAGGAGTCTCTTCCAATGTGAAATGAGCCTGAAGAGGGGGTTTATTTCTAACGTGAAATGAGCCTGAAAGAGTGTTTGGATTTGTTCATGATAGGAGGATGGAAACCCACATGAACGACACACAACTCGAA
>Ga0209992_10003477_pt1 | contig 13207 bp, 19 predicted proteins | sample 2SBtaG_2_FD_182564 | JGI IMG/M metagenome (GOLD analysis project Ga0209992, IMG submission 182564) | Deep subsurface microbial communities from Kolumbo volcano to uncover new lineages of life (NeLLi) - 2SBTROV12_ACTIVE470 metaG (SPAdes)... | ecosystem: Environmental > Aquatic > Marine >... | reverse complement strand
GGAGTTTTCTTGGAGAGTTTCTATTACTCTCTCCAGTCTATCTAGCATAGCGTCGCTTGGTCTCATATTGAGTATAAACTACCAGTAATATTTATTACATTGTATCATTATATACGAACTAGTAAATCTAGGTTAGGATCTCCAAGTAACTCTTGTCCTATACCTAGCAAGTGGTGTTGGTTTTCTTTTCTTCTTTCCTATAACTGGATCAAAACCAGCAGTTGGTCCTTCAGCATCTGCCTTACTACTAAATCCAGGTTTACCCGCAACACTATTTGTTGTCATTTGTTCTCTTATTAGATTTACGATTCGATTTAGTTTCTTCTTTTCCATTGTAAATCTTATAAAGTTGGGATAGACAATACAAATCAACTTTTACATCATGAATATAACACTTTGGATATTCGGGCAATTTACCCAAGAACATCACAAATGTTTTCATAGAAGACCACAGTTCCTTTTCTATTTTAAAAAATAGCATCGGAGTCGTTGCTTCGCCAAATATATTATAAAGGATAATGAAATGATTTAAAAGAAGATGAGTCTTCAATTGACCCGAATTCTTATATCGTTTCAATAATCTCTTTATATATTTAAAATGATTAAGATCTTTATCAAAATCCTCTTTTGTTACCGCTTGAGGATTCTCATAATTCTTAATAGCAAAAAGGAGGAAGTTATCCTCCGTCAATTCAGTAAATATCATATTAAGTTTTCAGTTAAAATTATTTATCCTTATGCAGAAGGATCAGAATCATAAACAGGTAAGTTACCAGTACTAATACCTGACATAGCAACCAAGATTTCTTTCTTGACTCTTAAAGATGGAGGAGTTGTTGAGTTATCCATATAAGTTTGAACACCAACCCATCCAGCACCAGTCTCATATTGAGTACCTGCAGCGTTTTCTACTCCACCTTTAGCAATACCATACGTATACCTATCAACACCAGCAGCACCTACAAAACGTATTGCTCCTGGACTTGCGTGAGTATCAGTAGTAGTATAAACAGGACACTGTGTTACAGAGAATACCGTACCACCGCCACCAATAGCATTACCATTTAAACCTTCAGTTGATGCTATTGTTATTGCAGTATTACTTGTAATTGTTTCAATTACAGCGTCACCAAAATAAGTTCCAGTGAATTTATCACCAAATCTAATAACATCGCCTTCAGCAAAATTTGTAAAGGTAGTTGCACTACCTGTTACAGCTCGTGTAGCATAATTAAGTGTTACCTTTCCACTTGTTGCCACAAGGATGTCGTCGTTATTACCCCAAAGTGCCATGTTCTTTACTTCCGTAGAATTCTTTTGCTAATGAATATTTATAACCTCGCTATCTTACACTACCCCTAATCTCATAGACTTCCTTATCTTGGCAACAAGTGCATCATCTATGTCATTATCTGTTGATTTTGCATACTCTTCCATCATCTGAACAGCAAACTCTTTCATTTGCTTCTTGAATACCTTCCTCACAAGCATAAGAAGAAGGGGTTTAAGTAATAAGAATAGTAAAGTCATCTTCTATATTTTAAAGGCCAAGTATAATGTAATCCAATAACCATAACGATTATAAAGAAAAATGGGAACATTGTGATCATCATTTTACATTACCACTCTCGTTTAAGTTGTCTAACATCTGATACACCATAAAGTGCTTTACATCTTTGTTCAGCATCACCTCTCAAATTAGATTCACAAACAAATTCAACTTTTGTTAATCGATTTGATTGTAACAATATTTGAGCAGACCATTTAGTTTCTTTCATCGTTTTACATCGTGAGCACAACCATCACCATTATAGTCATCACTATCATAATAACCACCCTTTGATCCAAAGAATAGTGTTAGTCCTACAAATGGAAGTGCCGCAAGAATTAGGAATGTTTCTAGAATCATGATTAAGTTTTAACTGCAAAATACTTTTCTGCTGCCTTTACATAGTCACCAATGTTATGATCTGTAACACCATCAAATCTAGTCTCACTAATATCTTCTAACTGAATCTTATGATGAGGATGAACATATCCAGTAATGAAAGGAGGTGTGTTTGGAACAATATCATTTCCATGAACAAAACGTAATATCTCAAGACCTTCTAGTCTCTTTCTCAATGCCCGTCCACCTGGTCTTGGAGCACCAGCAGTAACAAGAGCAATGTTTTTATTACCAGATTCCCATAGTAGGTCTGCAATCAAGGTAGCAGTAGCACCACCAAGTGAATGTCCTGTAATGATCAGTTTTCTTTTAGGATCTAATCCTTCATAATCAACTACTAGTTTTGCTAGAGTTCTATTACAATTGTTCTTAAATCCTCTATGACAATCATCTCTTCTAATTAGAAACTTAAGATTAGTAATCCAATCAGTCGTTTCTTTTGTTCCTTCTACAGCAAGTATAGTGTGTCCTGTGATCTTTCTACTTACTAGATAATCTTCTGAATGAGGATATACATCTCGACAACACCGCAATGCTTCGAGAATAACTTCATTTGATAGGGTTCTCGTGCAACTCATTTTATTAGAGCAACTAATCTATATAGTCTCAAACCCTATTTTTTTCTTGCTTTTTTAACAAAGTCTTTATATGCTGGTTTATCATGCTTCTCCTTACTACCAATCTTCTCCTTTAATTTTTCATATTCATTCTCTTCTTGATACTTCTTATACTTCTTATTAGTGCCTGGTTTGTAATGTGGTTTGTCACCTTTATTCTTTTGAGCCCACATGATAGCAAACATATCAGACTTGCTACCTTTGAACCTACCCTCTTTACGTGCTTTATCAAAGGCAGCAGCAGTGCCACCTTTCTTATCACCTTTACCACTCTTGGTATGACCAAATCCTGGTGGTGATACTTCGTTTAACAATTCCATGCCCTCAATGATTTGGATAGTCTGTCATCACCTGTATTGTTAGAAGGTTTCTGTCTCTTTCTCATACCCTTCATGCGAGCACAGAAAGATGCTCTCCTTTTGTTACCAACCTTCTTACTAGGTGCTTTAAGATCAGAACCAGGATTCTCACGTTCATAAGACTTCCTACCCTTTTCATTTAAACCACCAGATTCTTTCTTACCTTCTTTCTTTGTCCATGCTGCACCTTCTTGGATATAATCAAGTTCATCTCTCCAAGAGTATGATTCTTTCTTACTGTTACCGTAGTTAGCAGCACCTTTCTTACGGCACTGAACTAATCTACCAGATGCATATGCAGAAGGCCAAACCTTTGCACTTGCTTTTACTTTCTTATAGCAAGCATCTTTACTGCCACTACCCTTTCCTTTCTTATCTTCTTCAGAAAATGCTTTCTTCATCTTACCAATAGCATCTCCTTGTAGATGTGGTGGTAGTTTTGATTCTCTTTTCTTATCTGCCTTCTTTTTAGCATCACCTAGTTTACTATGTTCTATTTCTGGTTGATACCCTTCACCCTCTTTAACACAATTAGGAACTAACCTATCACCCTTCTTCTTCATACCCTTTGCTCTATAACCTTTCCAACATGCCTCATTCATTTTCTTTTTAGCATCGGTTCTAACATATGTAGGTTTTGCAGCACCTGACTTGGATTGTTGATTAGGATCTGCTTTCTTCTTTCTTCTTGATGCAGACAATCTTTCTGCCTTTGTCATGCTGGCACGTTTAGATGATGATACACACTTGGGTGTTCCTTCACCAGGTTTATCACTAGCACAAGTTCCACCTGTAACTACATTAACCCAACCCTTTTTGCCGTCCTTGGATTTAGAACCCTTGAACCACTTATGGAGTGAACCTTCAGTCAAAGTCATGGATATTCTCCGATCCCCCTACAGCGAAGGGGTTGTATTTTGCTCTTGCTAACCTGTATGCTTTTTCATGCATGGTTACAATTTCCTCTGCATCTTTTTCAAATTCAGGTGTTGATTCATGACGTGAAGCATAAGCATCTGCTATTTCTTCTTCAGGTCTTGGATTGTTAGTTGCAATAGGCATAGTATCATGTGGGTGAGGTTTACTGAACCATTCATCATAGGGTATTTCAGGAAGAGACATCATTAACCCTTTGGATAACGACCCTGTGATGGATCTTTTGCTCTTGCTGCTGCATTTTCTTTATCAACTTTTGCTTGATGAGCACGAACCTTTGCTTTATCAGCAGCACTTTGAGGTTTTCTAGGATTGTTCTTACTTACATATCCACTCTTACCTACTTCCTTTTTAATCTTATCAAGCACAAAGTTAAATGCTTTATCCTCTTCTCTTATATCATCAGGCACATTCTCGGTACTGCCAGATACATACTTGGCATGTTCTCTTCTCTTCATTGCTCTTCTTACTCTTGCTCCAGCATCCATTGCCTTTTGAGGTTTTTTCTCTTCCTTTTTCTTTGTTCTACCAATCATTGATAATACACCTTCAGCAACTTCTTCCTTTGCCATCTTACGGAAAGTCTTTGCAAGATTATAACGCTTGCTACCAGGTGGGCATGATTCACTACCAAACTTCTCACCAGTGCAAGGTTTATCCTTTCTCATATTCTTGGTTGCTTTCTGAATCCAATCTCCTTCACCAATAACCTTCTGTATCTGAAGAGCATTCTTTCTCTTCTTTTCATTTTCTTTTTTAATATCTACTACTTCTTCTTGAGCAATTACATTTGCTTGCTTCATAGCATTAGTAGGATCACCTTCCACATCCTGTTTCTTTTCTTGTTTTGCTGCAGACATATCCTTTCTTCTCAACTTCAACTTTTGACGATCTAAAATCATCTGCTTCATATCTAATCTTTGCTTTTGAGCAGTAGTATCTGCTTCAACCATACTAACTACCTCTCCACCAATCTCCTTCACTGCTTCATCGAGTTTAGGATTGATAGTAACCTTATTCTTTATACTATCCTTTTCAGTGACTGTCTTTAAAGCCTCCTTATCAGTCATCTTACCAGTGACCACTTCAGATAGATTAAACTCTTCTCTCCAATTGGATAAACCAGGCATTGTATTACTTTTTATTTTTTCTATACTTATTTATGAAATTACGTATCTTTTTAGTTCCCGTAAGATCCATTGTATAGTTTCTTAAATTATCAGTCCCTACTTCTCTTTGACTTGCAGGGACACCAGAAGGTCCAGAATAGTTAACAACTGCCTCCATTACATCCCTAATCCATGACTTGAACATATTATTTTGCTCTGTTACACAGATAAGATAGTTAGTTCCTCTACGCATAATTCTACCAACCAATCCTGTGTTCAAATTCTCTACAAGATCTCCAATTCTAAAGACTTTTTTAGTTACATAGTTCTCACGAAGGGTTTGTTGATCATATCTTGGTGCAATTTTCCAAGTAGCAAACTCCTCTTTCATTTTTGATGCTGCTTTTATCTTCATACCCTGTCTAACAGCATTGTATAGTGCTTGTCTATCACCATCATCAATACCTTTTGGCAATCCTTTTTTGAATGTAGCGAAATCATCGTCTACAACTGCTTTTCTTAACTTGGATGCAGACATTCCTTCAACACCTGCTGAATCAGCATCTCTTACACCAGCAGAAATCACATTAATTAACTCAAAATCATAGAGTTCTCCATTATATTTCTGTGCTAGGTTATCAAATTCTGCTTGTCTGTCTGCTCCAACTATAATATTAATGTTTTTATAACCTTCCTCATTTGCTGCAGTGAGAACATCAAAAATAGATCTCATATCAGGATCATTAATAATTTCTTCCTCAAAATCAGGGAACATCTTTCTCATATAAGACACTTTCATGTCAGGATCAAGAGGATTTTTCTTTGAATCTTGTGTGCGTGAAGGATATATTTTTAATGCCCCACCTGCTGCTGCCTTCTTTGCTGCTTGTAATAGTTTTTCGTGACCTATAGTAGGAGGATTGAACCTACCAAAGGCAGTTGTTAAGGTATCTCCACCACCAGATTTAGCGTCACCTTCTGGTTCTGCTTTCTTTGCCTTTGCTTTAGGAGCAGGTTGTTGTCTAGGAGCACCAGCAAGTTTATCGTCTGCACGACGAGTTGCCATCTGCTTGACTGGACCTTCTTGTGCTTTTGGTTGCTTCTTATTAGTAAACTTTAGTCTACCTTTATCAGTAACCGCCACCAAAGTTCCACGGGAATCGAACCAACTACCGTGTCCATCGCTTTTGAGATTTAACTTCTTTGCCTGTAAGGATGCTTGAGAAGTTCCTGCTTCTGTTAAGAATAGTGAAAAACGTTTCATATCTATATTTAGCGTGTCATGAACTTGTGTTTCTTTTTTGTCCCCACATCTCACCCCATTCTATATTTTCTACTAGATCATCCCACTCATTTGATTTTGACGTATAACCTACTATATTTTTAGAAATTTTTTTACTGTCTGGTATAACTCCCTTTTTATTCTCAAGATTTTTATCATAGATAGGTTCAAAGTCATCATTCTCATCAATTAATTGTTGCATACGCAATCGTTGCTGTGCCTTTGTTCTACCCTGTTCACCAAGAATTTTTATAAAAGGTCCAGTATCTGATAATTCTTTTTTAGCACCCTTTATCATTCGATAAGCAAAAGCATCCCATACTCCTTTATTAGACATTTGATAATATCTCCATAACCATTCTATACCCCATAACTTTGCAGTCAATCTACTACCACTCTTTCTTTTTGGATCCCCCTTTACACGAGAATCTTTCTCATCTGCTTCACATGCAGACTCTAATGCTGCTGCAAATCCCGTAAGTTTTTTGTTTGTCTTTTTACCCTTACTATCTTTTGAATAAACTATATTTGCTCTCATTCCTTCACCATAAGATCCTGGACTTTTAAAGTCTATCTTCTTACCATTAATTTGAAGTCCTGCTAATTTTCTCTGTAAAGCAATCCAATAATTTTTTTGTGTTTGTGTCCATTTCTTTCCTTTAGAAGGTATTTGAGGATGATCATTCGGAGATAATACCTTCTTTACACCATAATCAGAAACAAACTTATCTAATTCAGCAACAGGAGATTTTCCTAACATAGCACCTGCACCTTGTTGTGCTAAAGAATGTTGTGGTTTTTCTCTTGAATCTTTTGCTTGGAATGCCCGTGCCTGTACACTAATATTCACACCAGATTTAGTTGCAGAAGCAGGTTGAATCATATTATAAGAGATCTCTTGTGCATTCTTCCATTCATTTTTATAAGTAGACCATTCTAAATCACAAAGAATCTGACTATATGTAAAATTATAACTATGCTTCCTCTTTGCAGCCTTGCCTTTAAGATTATCACTTTCTTCAAAAGCACCTCTCTCATTTTTGTTTATTTTCTTTAATGAAATGGGCATTAAGTCATTACTTTTTATATACTTTATCATTATCCCATTTAACAAATCCTTATTAATCTGTGCATCAACACCCTTAATAACATCACGTTCAATTTCTTCTTTTATTTTACCTTCCTTACTAATTTGAACCGCAACAATATCCATCGGGTTCCAACTATCAGCACTACCAGTTACACCACATCTATCTCTAGCAATATCATTAAGAAATCCCATCATCCCATCACCTCTAGACCATTTCCAACCTGAATTAGAAATTTTACGAGAACCCATATACAATTGTAATGCTAAAACTTGTTTATCAAAACTGGATCTCCATTCTTCTCTATCTTTTATTCCCTTATCAGTATTTGGAAAATTAGAAGAAAAAGGAAACTTACCATTCCTACCAAAACAATCTACTAAAAGTTTTCTATATTTTTGATCATTAACATCCCAATTATTATCTAAAAATAATTTAAAAAAATCAATAGAAAATTGTTCTTGAAAACTGGTTGGTATTTGTTCTGCCATACATCAAGACTCCTTCATTGCTTGTTGTGCTGCTTCCCTCCGCTTTGCTTGAATCCTTTCCTTTGCCATTCTCTTTTGATCATTATCTTTCTTCTTATCTTTAGTCTGATCTATTCTTTCATCACTAGTTTCTTTTCTTTCTTGCTCTGCCTTTTCCCGTTCAGCATCTTTCTTTTGCTTACGTGCTAGACGTTCCTCTCTTGCTTTCTCTATTGCTGCTTTGTTTTGCTCCTGTGATTTCTGTCTGAATTCACTAGATGTTTGCATTGCAGATTGAGCTCGTTGAGCACCTCTCTCCTTAAAAGCAGAAACTTGATCTCTCTGCCTTTGTTTTAGAAGTGCTCTACGTTCGCCTATATCTTCAAAGAACTGACGACTAGTTTTCATTACATTCCTTGCTGTCTCATAAACTCCTTAAATGCAGGAGAGTTGATTCCTTTCTTTGGATCTGCCATTCTTTTTTCTCTTGCACTTCTCTTGTCTTTCTTTTCTTCTTTCTCTGGATTTCTCATTGCCTGATAGTTTTCTTTAGTGGTTTTCTTACCTTTACTTGATCCATAATCATCAGAATGATCCTGATCTTTTGGAATCCATTTAGGACGCTCATAAGTTCCAGATGCCTTCATTCTTTTTTGACGACCTGCTTCAAACCTAGCAAGTTGTGCTGCATAAGTATCTGCTTCATAAATGTCCCAAGCCATAGTCTCAAGTTCTTCAACAGTAAACTTACCACTCTCCTTTAATGCACCCCATCTCTTGATGTCTGCTTCTAGTTCTGCTGCCTTTACTTTCTGAACAGTCTCAATATATTCAGCATCAACAGATTCAGTAGTAGATCCTTTCTTGTGCTTCCAATCTGGATCATCTTTCTTCATCTTCTCTCTTTCAAATGCAGCATAGTCACGTTCTTTCTTTGCTGCTTTCTTATCACCCTTTTCGGTATCCTTAACTGCTTCACCAGTTCCTTTCTTGGATCTGTACATATCAATTACTGCTGCTACCTGATCAGGAGTATCCTTTTGCTTCTCTTGAAGTTGCTTATTCTTCTCATCATTAATAACATGTTCATGATACATCCCTTCAAGAATTTCTAAATCTTCTACAGGACAATTCTCAACAATATACTCTTCAAACTCAACATCATAATGAGTTACTTTATTATTCTCATCAAGAGTATGCATACCTGCAATACAATTACCAACACCATACTCTTCGTGCTTTACTTTTGATGCACAGTCATGTCCTTTCTTTTTCTTTTTACCATATCCTTCAATCATATCTTCTTTTGAAACATCCCACCATCTTGATTCACCAACACCTTTTACTTTATCTGCTTTAGCAACATACTTACCCTTTCCAGTTTCAGCAGCCTTTTGAAGATCTTTAACTTCCTTACCTAGTGCTTTCTTAATTGCTTTATCTTTAGAACCCATATACTCATCAGTTCCAGATTCTATCTTACCATCACCATCATAGTCTTTATCTGCTTTCTTACCTTCTCCCAAGTGATCGGCAGCCTTGTATGCTTTGTTACCTGCTTTGTAGTTCTGATATGCTTTAGTGTTTGCTTTTTTATCAGCAGCAGTAACTACTAAACGAGTATCTTTCTTCTCCTCTTTCTTTCCACCGCCATATACTGCTTCATATACAGATGCAATATTTCTTAAATCCTTGGAATTCATGTTGATACACTAGTTCTTCTCACTATATTTATACATTTTCTGACATCCAACTACTAATTGCACTATCATACTCTGCAGTATGCTTAAATGCTTCTAACATAAACTGTTTTCTTAAGGTATCAGGTTTAATTGATATATTACCTTTTATAGAATCCATATAAATTCCATACTGTTGTGGATTAGTCATTACAGCAACATCCTTATAATTCTTTGCTGCTGATCTCACCATACTAGGACCACCAATATCAATATTCTCTATTGCATCTTCAAGAGTTACATCTGATTTAGCAACGGTCTCCTTAAATGGATATAAGTTAACTGCAACAATATCAATTAATCCAATATCATTTGCATTACGGTCTATATCATGCACAGGATTACCACGTTGAGCAAGTATACCACCGTGAATCTTTGGATGTAAAGTCTTTACTCTTCCATTCAGAATCTCTGGTGAACTAGTATATTCAGATACTTTAGTTACTGGTATACCTTCTGCATGAATAGCAGCATGAGTTCCACCACTAGAAATAATAGTATATCCATAATCAACTAGAGATCTTGCAAAATCTACGATACCAGTTTTATTTGATACACTTAATAATGCGTAATTCATAGATCTCCTTCTGCACGATTTTCTGAATGATGAACATTAAACTCTCCACCAGGATATCTTGCTTTAAGTTTGTCTACATTCATCTCAATAATTTCATCGAATGTAGTATCTAGTGCCATACATGCCTGTGCAATATACCAACAAATATCTCCTAGTTCTCTCTTCATATGGAAAACATTATCTTCATTATATGGTTTACCCTGTAAGATAATCTTCTTAACTACTTCAGTAAACTCACCTGCTTCTGCAGTTAATCCAAGTGCAGCAGTAAGTAACTGTGGTAAATTACAATCATCTTCTGCTTCTAATTTACTTATTCTCTGTAATAGTGATGCAAGATAAAGACTTTCATCACTAGTTACACCTTCAACAAACTCAAGATATTTTTCAGTATCTACATTCACTTTACCAGACAATCCAGATACAACTCTCTCTGCTCTTGCCCTATCTTTTGGATCGGTAAAAGGATTTTCTGCATTAGGATCATTACGTTTGTAATCGTAATAAGCATCAGAATGTTCTATAGTCATATTTAAAACTTGAAATCGTTAAAAGTTTTTTTAACTTTAGTATCTTCGTTATTATACTCTTCTTCCTGTCCACTGTCAACGATATCTTCCTGTGCTTTTTGCTCACAATCATACAATCTCATCTTGGCACGATCTATTCCTATAACAAATCTTTTATTAACAGTAGGATCATTATACCTATTCTTTAACTGTTTAATCATTATCTGATTTAACGGTTCCAAGTCTTCTGTAGAAATAAGGGCAAACATAAGGTCAGCAGTAGCAGGGAGTCCAAAAGATTCAGAGGTGTCAGTAAGCTCAACATCGCTACTCCCGTAACCGCTACGAGTAGTTTGAGTGGCAGATACAATCGGAAGGTTCGCCTCAACTGCGAGACCCCGTAGTTCTTCTGCGATTGCTTTGATGAACGAGTATGAGTTGACATTACTTCCTGCTTTGTATCTTGATGAGGCACAGATATTAAGATAGTCTATGAATATTATATCAGGTCTGAATGATTTTTTCAATGCTAACTCTTGTAACAATGCTGTAAAGTGACCACTATGTGCAGACGCAGTAGGATACTCTTTAATGATAAGAGTTCCTTGTGTCTTTTCAGCAAGGTTAGTTACCTTGTCATTAAACATTGTCTTTGGTAAATCTGTTATGTCCTGTATATTAACATTAAGTAAGTTAGCATCGATCCTCTCCGCAATCTTTTCCTCTGCCATTTCGAGAGTGATGTAGAGGACATTTTTCCCTTGGAGGAGGACACTGCTAGCCACATGGCACATAAATAAACTCTTTCCAACCCCTGTGCCAGCAAGAGCAATGTTGAGAGTTTTATTCGGAAGACCTCCTTTCGTAATCTTGTCGAAGTATTCGAGATCAAACGGTATCTTGTCTTCTTTCCTATGGTACGACTCATATCTTTCCTCATAATCGTTTAAGTAGTCATGTCCTATATGATTATCGAAAGAAACAGATAGAGCATCAGATAAAATAGAAGGAATAGCATCCCTTCCTTTAGATTCATCCTTTCCATCTGCTAACTGAATCGATTCCATCAGTGCAAGATAGATTGCTCTATCTCTACACCACTTCTCTGTAGTATTTACTAACCAACTAAATTCAGTTGTCTCATCTTCTAATGAAGTAATTAGATCAGTGACTTCTTTAAATGAAGAATCATTTATATCTTGTCTCTTCTCTGCTTCTATACAAAGAATCTCTTTAGTTGCTGGTTTATTATACTCCTCAACAAATTTAATTATTTCCTCAAATACAACCTTCTGATTGTAATCCTCAAAATAATCTGCCTTAATAAAAGGTACGACCTTACGGACATACTCTTCATTATGAATTAGATTGCGTAGTATTAAAAATTCAACTTTGTCCATGAGGCACATCAAATACAAAGGTTATTCTGGTTACATCTCCCAGATTCACAGTCCCATGTGGTATCTTATTATTAAACCACAATAATGTGCCTGGGTCAACTATAACACTTTCATTTCCTACAAAATATTGATACTGTCCTTGAATTGATAAATGATATCTATTCTTATCCAAGTAATAAGTTCCTTCATCAATGTGTGCTCCAACTATTTCATCAACAGGTAAAGCAAGAAAACCACACCGACGTATATCCGAGAACTGTTCTCCAAGATATTTTAACACTTCGGTATGGTGTTCATATGCAGGTGTAGGAATACATATCTCTGTGTTACCTACATCCTCTCCTTTCTTTGTGATACCACCCATAACCAATTGAAGTATATCAACTGATGTAATGTATTGGTGAGGATCTTTAATCTCTGCATTCTCTAAACCTTTTTGTGATCCCCAATCACTAGGGTATTGATCTAGTTGTGCTTTAATTTTAGATATATCAATTCCTTTTTTAAGGACTTTAATATTATCCATAACTGAATAAGAAATCATTCACAAGACTATCTGCTTTCTCCTTACCAAACTTACCAGCAAGGAATCCTCCTACAGGATCTAGTTTAGTCATATAAGAATCAAAGTCCTTATACTCTGTAGTATCTGTTCCAGTTGGTTTTGCCTCTTCTAGCATATCAATCCAACACTGAAGATACTTCTCAAACATAGGAAGATGAGCATCAACCTCAAATGGTTGAACGTATTGTATGTAAATGTTTCTTGAGAAATGATTACCAGGCTCAAAGAATCTATAATCTCCTTTTCCGTATGGCAATCCTTTAACCTCAAACAAATAGTTCTCTACAGGATGTTGGAAGTCAAATACTATGATAATTTTCTTGGGAGAAAACTTCATCAAGTCCATACCAAAACAAGGAAGATTACTACCTGTCTTTGGATATGCTATACAATTAAAGATATCAACATTCTTACCATCAGATATATCTACCTGCCTTGACTTAAGTAGATACTGGTGAGAATGATCTATCGCATTTAAGGAAGTTCCCTTTGCTTGCCATGATGCCCATAAGTTCTCAATCTTACAGGGTAACATTGACCTATAGGTGCTAATGTAGTTTTGCCAAATTGTCATGAACCATAACTAAATTCATTTTTTGCAATTTCAT
>Ga0209992_10003473_pt1 | contig 13224 bp, 9 predicted proteins | sample 2SBtaG_2_FD_182564 | JGI IMG/M metagenome (GOLD analysis project Ga0209992, IMG submission 182564) | Deep subsurface microbial communities from Kolumbo volcano to uncover new lineages of life (NeLLi) - 2SBTROV12_ACTIVE470 metaG (SPAdes)... | ecosystem: Environmental > Aquatic > Marine > Volcanic... | reverse complement strand
CGTGCGAGATGTACTTGTTCGAGGACGCGGTGATCGCCGGTGCCGAACATGCGGGCATTCGGTTGGTGATGACACCCGGCGTGCTCGCGGTCCTGCATGCCGAAACCTTCGGGGCGGCCGGGAGCCGGATCGACGACATCGCGGCCCTGCACGGGCGGGCGCACGATCCGGCGGGAACCGTGACCATCGGTGTGGCGCCACACAGCGCATACGACCTCGGCGTGGAGGCATGTGCCGAGCTCGCTGTCGCGGCGCGCGATCTGGATGCCCTGTTGCACATCCACATTGCAGAGACGCGTGACGAGGGGGCGGAGCTCGAGGCTGAGGGCGGGGCGTCAACCGTTCGACTCCTGGCCGAGGCCGGGGTGTTGGAGGGTCGGGTCCTCGCCGCCCACAGCGTGTGGCTCGACGATGCCGACCTCGACACCTACGCCCAACTCGACGTGGCCGTCGCCCATTGTCCCGTGAGCAACATGAAGCTCGGCTCGGGAACGGCGCGGGTGCCCGAGATGCGCGCCCGCGGGATCCGCGTCGGACTCGGAACAGATGGACCCGCCTCCAACGACGACCTCGACCTGTGGCAGGAGCTGAAGTTCGCGCCGCTGCTCGCCCGCGTGACAGCGCTCGATGCCTCGGTGATGGGGCCGCGCGACGCGCTCCTCATGGCCACGCGCGAGGGAGCGGCGGCCCTCGGGCTCGACGACGTCGGGTCCCTCGACGTGGGCAAGCGGGCCGATCTCGTCAGGCTCGACATCGACGATCCCGCGTTCGTTCCCGTCACCAACCAGCACGAGCTGATCTCCCACCTCGCCTGGTCGGGCGGCTCCCGCCACGTCACCGATGTATGGGTGCAGGGTCGCCAGGTGGTGGCGGATCGCGAATGCCTCACGATCGACATGGCAGCGGCTGTCTCCGAGGGTCGCAAGCGGGGGCTGCGCCTCGCGCGGGACTCGGGGACGTGACCGATGGGAGAGAGTGAGACGATGAGGCCATGATCGGGATCATCGCCGGAACCGGGTACTACGACCTCCCGGGCCTGCTGCGGAGCGAGGAGCGCTCTGTCGAGACCGAGTACGGATCCGCGTCGCTTCGCACAGGCCTGTGGCACAGCAGTCCCGTAGCGTTCGTTCCCCGCCACGGTGGCGATCACTCGATCCCGCCGGCCGCCATCAACTACCGGGCGAACGTCCACGCCCTTGCCGATCTCGGCGTGGATGCGATCTTCGCGGTCAATGTCGTCGGTTCGATGATCCCCGAGCGCGGTCCTGGGTCCTTCGTGCTGGTGGACGACTTTCTCGAGTTCACCACCGGTCGTGCGAGCACCTTCTTCGATTCGCCTGGAGAGGTGCGCCACACCGACGTGACCGAGGCCTACGACCCCGAGCTGCGTTCGGTGCTGCGCCGCGCCGCGGCGATGGAGGGGGTGGATCTGGAGGTGAGTGCGACCTACGTGTGCACCAACGGGCCCCGCTTCGAGACACCGGCCGAGATTCGCATGTACGCGGCGATGGGAGCGGGTGTGGTCGGGATGACCGGCTACCCCGAGGTGGCGCTCGCCCGCGAGGCGGGGCTGCCGTATGCGTCGGTCGCCGTGGTGTCCAACGTCGCAGCCGGCATGGGAGACGGCGCCATCTCGCACGAAGAGATCTGGGACATGCTCGAGGGCACCAAGGATCCGCTCTTTCGTCTTCTGGGGCGCGCGGTCCAGCTGCGCTCCACTGGGGAGTGCTGACGCCGTGGTGACGGCCGCGGAGCTGATGGCCGATGAGGTGCAGCCGTTCCGTTGGACCATGGGGGTGAAGCCGCTCCCGCTGGAGGACTGGCTCGTTTGGCCGGATGACCCTCGGGTCGCCGCGGCCGACGCGGTTGAGATCGAAGCGAACCTCGAGTCCGGCCGGGGCGTGTTCGCCGTCGAGGGATCCGAGGAAGCCGGGCGAGAGGTGCTCGAGGCGGTCGCCGAACATCTGTCCGTCGAGGCGCCGCTCGGCGAGGAGCCGCCGCTCTTGGCCGCCCGTCGCTTGGTGCACGAGGACCTGTGCCTGCTCCAGCGAGACAGCACGTGGCGGCTCACGGCGACGGCGGTGGCCGCGCCGACCGCCTGGGACATCGAATCGAAGATCGGCCTGTCCCTCGACGAGGTGCACTCGCCGGTGCCGCGGTACCGGTCGGATCTCAGCGACCGGATGAAGCGATTCTTCGACCGGCTGGCTCCCGACCGTCCGGTGTGGAGAGCGAACAGGACCGTGACGCCCCATCCGCAGCTCTGGATCGACGTTCCGACGCGCGGCGAGGTGCCCGACGCGGACATCACGGCGGACAATGCCGGTGAGCGGCTCTGGCTCCGCGTGGAGCGCCAGACGCTTCGTCGCTTCCCGCGCCGCGATTCGATCCTGTTCACGATCGGTGTGCACCGCCAGCGGGTCGACACACTCGCTGCGGTTCCGGGTGCCCTGGAGCGCTTGGTGGAGGGCATCGCGGCCATCCCAACCGACGTGGGCGCGTACAAGGCGTCGACCGTCGACCACCTCGACGAGCTGCGTGCCTGGGCGGCGGCACGATCCGCGTGAACGGAGGTCCCCGTCCGCCTGTCCGATCAGCCGTCCTGGTCAGCCGTCCTGGCCGGCAGTGCGCATCGCCTGCCACACCCGCTCGGGTGTTGTGGGCATGTCGACATGGCGCACCCCGAGGTGAGCGAGGGCGTCGATCACGGCATTCTGAACCGCCGGCGTTGCTCCGACGGTCCCCGATTCGCCGATTCCCTTGGCGCCGAGTGGATTGATGTGGGTTGGCGTCTCGAGAACGATGCGTTCGAACATCGGTAGCTCTGTCGCAGAGATCACCGGGTAATCGGCGAAGTTCGCCGTGAGCGGATTGCCGTCCTCGTCGTAGGTGAACTCCTCCAGCAACGCTTGAGCCACCCCCTGCGCGAGCCCTCCGTGAACCTGCCCGTCCGCGAGCAGCGGATTGAGGATCACGCCGGCATCGTCACACGCGATGAGACGGGCGACGGTGACCTCGCCGGTGTCGCGATCGATCTCGACAACCGCGAGGTGGGTCCCGAACGGAAAGGTTGGCCCCTCCGAGTCGAAGACGTCCTCGGCGTGGAGCAATCGCGGTCCGTTCGCCTCCGCTGCGAGGCTCTCGGCAACCTGAGCCCAGTCGACGGCGACGGCGGGGGTCCCAACGACGTGGAAGCGTCCGGTTGACGTGTCGAGCTCCAGGTCGTCCGGGGACGCCTCGAGAAGGTCCGCAGCGATGCGCTTGGCCTGCTCGACGAGATCCGCCGACGCGTTCCAGAGGGCTGCGCCGGCGAGCTGCACAGAGCGCGAGCCGCCCGTCACCCCGCCGATCGGAATGACGTCGGTGTCTCCGTGCACGACCTCGATGTCTTCCATCGCGATGCCCGTTGCATCCGAGACGAGCATCGCCCAGCTGGTGTGGTGGCCCTGTCCGTACGGCGACGAGCCTGTTCGAACGAGCAGACGTCCCTCTGGCTGCAGTTCGACGCCACCCCATTCCGACCTACTCGCACCTGCCGTGCGCTCGACGTAGGTCGCCAGGCCGATTCCGAGGTAGGGCTCGTCGAGCGTGGCGCGGCGCCGAGCCTGCTCGGCGCGCAGGCTGGCGTAGTCCCCGGCGTGAAGCGCGGCGTCGAGGCTGGCTTCGTATTCGCCGCTGTCGTAGGGGCTTCCCGTTGGCGTGCTGAGCGGGAAGGCCGAGGGTGCCAAGAAGTTGCGACGCCGGACCTCGGCGGGATCACGGCCGATCTCCCTGGCGAAGGCGTCGACCGCGCGTTCGATCGCCGCTGCAGCTTCGGGCCGGCCGGCGCCCCGGTATGCGCCGACGGGGGTGGTGTTGGTCACGACCGAGACCGAAGAGAAGCCGACGCTGGGGATCTCGTAGCAACCCGTGAGCATCGCCCGCCCGTTTGCTGGCAGGCCGGCGCCGCCCATCGGGTACGCGCCGGCGTCCTGCACGATGTGCAGGTGGTAGGCCTGGATGTCGCCATCTCGCGTCCCGCCGATGGTGCAGTACTGCACCTGGGCGCGCCCGTGGCCGAGGCCCACCATGTCCTCGGTGCGCGACGGGACCCAGCGCATCGGGCGGCCGTGGCGTCGCGACAGCCATCCGAGCAGCGCCTCCTCGGGATAGGGGCGGCCCTTGGCGCCGAAGCTGCCGCCGACGTCTTGGCTGACCACGCGGAGCTGGTCCTGCTCGATTCCGAGCACAGCGGCGATGCCGGCTCTCACGGGGTGGACCCCCTGACCGGCGTTGAAGTGGTGGATGCGATCGTCGTCTCGGTGCTCGGCGAGGCCGAGGCGGGTCTCGATCGGCGCGGGCGCAAGCCGGTTGTTCACCGTCCGCACCTCGACCACTACCTCGCATGACTCGAAGTCGGCCTCGAGGTCACCGGAGTCCATGCGGCAGACCACGTTGCCGGCCTCGGTGCCCTCGAACAGATGCGTCTCCGCCTCGAGCGCGGCTTCGGCATCGACGAGAGCGGGGAGGATCTCATAATCGATCTCGACGAGCTCAGCGGCGTCGCGGGCGGCCTCGACGGAGTCGGCGACGATGGCCACCACGGGCTCGCCGACGAAGCGGACGCGACCGTCCGCGAGCAGAGGTCGGCGCATCGCAGCATCGAACGCCGGGCTGGCCATCGGGTAGTCGCCGAGGTCGAGATCGGCGCGTGTCAGCACCTCGACCACGCCCGGCGCGGCGCTGGCGGCGCTGACGTCGACTGCGGCGATTTCGGCGTGTGCGACCGTGGACACCACGTAGTGGACGTGTGCGACGCGGTCGAGACTGCGATCGGCGACGAAGACCCCGGCGCCGCGCAGCAGCGGCTCGTCCTCCCGCCGTCGAATCGGCGTTCCCCGCAGCACCATCGTGACCTCCCTCGCTCGACACCTCCGTCGAGCCACGAGAGTCTGCCACCCACGACGCCAACGAGGCGCGGCTCCTAGGTGACTGGTGTTTTTCCGGGGTGTAGGTGCTCGCGATTTTCGGTGTGATCCGGGACAATGATGACCATGAGGTTCTTGTTGGTGGCGGTGACGTGGTGACGGTGGGATCGACGCCTCGGCAGGGGGATCTGTTGAGGGGCACGGGGTTCGTGGGTGACCGGATCGCCGAGGACTCGATCTTCGCGGTGCTTCATCGGGATGGGCACCGGTTGTTTCCCGATGAGATGTTTGCTGATCTCTACAAGTCGACAGGCCGGCGGTCGGTGCCCCCGCAGATCGTGGCCACGGTGATGGTGTTGCAGCGGTGGTTCGGTTTATCGGACCGGGACGCGGTCGAGGCGTTCGAGTTCGATGTTCGTTGGAAGTATGCGTGTGGGGGCTTGGATTATGACGCGCCGGGGTTTGTGCACACGGTGTTGGTGTATATGCGGGCCAAGCTCGCCCGCTCGGATCGGCCGCGCCGGATCTTTGATGTGACCCTGGACGCGGCCCGATCTGCTGGGTTGGTCGGCGCGAAACGGGTACTTGATTCGACCCCGTTGTATGACGCGGTCGCGACCCAGGACACGGTCACGATGATCCGCTCCGCGATCCGACAGTTGTTGGGTGCCGCTGACACCGAACTTGCCGCCGAGCTGGTGGCCGTGCTGAAACGTGATGACGACTACGCCACGGCCGGCAAGCCGGTCTGTGACTGGGCCGACCCGGCCGCCCGGGAACAACTGGTCGCCGATCTCGCCTCGGACGCGATGGCCTCCCTGGGCGTGCTCGATGGCCGCGACCTCAATGACGGGGTGGCCCAGATCGGCGAGTTGTTGGCCACCGTGGTCGGCCAGGACCTCGTCGAGGGCGACGACGGCCGGTTCCGGATCGTGCGTGGTGTGGCCACCGACCGGGTCATCTCCACCGTCGACACCGACGCCCGGCACGGCCACAAAACCTCGGCGCGGGGTTTCGATGGCTACAAGGGCCACATCGCCCAAGACCCCGATTCGGAGATCATCACCAACACCACCGTCACCGCCGGCAACGCCGGCGACGGCTCGGTCGCTGAGACCCTGATCGAAGATCTCCTCGGCCGCGACGACCCCGACTACAGCCACGACGCCATCGTGTACGGCGATTCGGCCTACGGAGGCGGAGAGTTCCAACAACGACTCGAGGACGAAGGCATCGACTCGAAGTGCCGGACCCAGCCGCCGTCCGCACCCAAGGGCCGGTTCGCCAAGGACCAGTTCCGGATCGATCTCAACACCGACTCGGTGACCTGCCCCAACAATGTGACTGTCAGGATCCGTCGAGGCGCTGACGGGAACGGGATCGCCTACTTCGCCGGCGCGTGTGCCGACTGTCTGCTGCGCGACTCGTGCACCGAAGCAGTCGGCGGGCGGACCATCCGCGTCGGGATCTTCGAGGCTGCGCTCACTCGGGCCCGGCAACGTCAACAAGCGAGCGAGTGGCAACACGACTACCGGGCAACGCGACCCAAGGTCGAACGAAAGCTCGGCCACCTGATGCGACGACGACACGGCGGCCGACGAGCCCGAGTGCGGGGCACCCCCAAAGTCGACGCCGACTTCAACCTGCTCGCTGCCGCCGCCAACGTGGCGCGCCTCGCCGTGCTCGGACTGCGCTCGACACCAACCCGATGGGCCCTCACCCGATGAGAACCCGCCACCGAACCCCCACTCACCCCTGACAACACCGCCAGCGGCACCCACCGCCTGATCCAGCATCCACCCTCGGTCGCGTTCGTCACCTCATCGCCGCCACACGCCCGCCATCGCGACCTTCACCAGCCGCCCCGGACCGTCGAGCCACCCCATTCGACACCAGCCACCTAGTGCAGTTCGATGGGCGGGTCGATCTGGAGCTCGTCGACCCCGCAGATCCGGCAGACGATCGCGGAGATGTCCTCCGAAGCCGGTGCCGTGTCGTGCAGTGCAAGGTCCGTGACCTGGACAGCGATGCCGACGAGCGCCGCGGCGACCACAGGCGCGTCGATGTCGGCCCTCATGGAATCGTCGCCGATACCGGCCTCGATGATCCGCTGAGCCAGCTCCAGAACGCGGGCGCGCGGCCACTGATCTGTTCGGACCAGCAGGTCGACGAGCCGCGGCTCGCTCCAGCCGCCCATTGGGGCCTGGCTCAGGAGCTGAACCAGCACCACTGCAGCGCCTGCAGCGCTCGGCTGGTTCTCGAGCTGGATGTCGATCTCGGCTTCCCACTCGTCGAGAACGCGCGATGCCATCTCTGCCAGCGGTCCATCGCGCCAATCGTCGAAGTGGTTGTACACGGTGCCGACGCCGAGATCCGCCGCGTCCGCGAGATCGGAAACCGTGTAGCCACCCACCCCGCGTTCGAGCACCAGCTCGCGCGCCGCCTCGAGAAGCTGGCCGTGCGTGATCCGACGCCGTCGCTCGGTGCGAGACAGAGAATCGTCCAGCGCCGCGGTTCTCGAGACCCCCACCATCTGGTCGTGGATGTCGGTTCCAGAATTGCCCACCATCTCCACGAGAGTAGACCGTCGCACCGCCAGCGGTGACCGAGCGTTCACAATCTGGCGGTTGAGATGCGCGTCGTGTGATGCGGCAGTCGTGGCGAGGGATGCCACCATGTTCTGATCGTCTTCGCCCGCTGCCTCTCCCGCTCTTCGCGGACGTCTCCCTCGACTCTCTCCAGGGTTGTCCTGGCCGCCGCGCTCATGGTTGCGGCGTGCTCCGGGGGCGACAGCACCCCAGGCGTGGATTCCGCGCCCGAGACCACTGCGCAGACCGGGGTTGTCGAGACGGATCCACCCTCCACCGACGAGCCCACGACGGAGGTCGGCGTCACGAGGGGTGGGACGCTGACGGTGCTCATTCAGGACGACCCGTCGCCGATCGTGGGTTGGACACCCTGGGACCACGTCTGCGCGTGGGGATGCCGCAACGTCCTCGACCAGGTGCTCGAAACACTGACGGTCGTGGTTCCAGACGGGTCTGTCGAACCGTGGCTCGCCGAGTCGGTGACACCCAACGAGCAGCTCACCGAATGGACCGTCGTGCTTCGCGAGGGTGTGACGTTCAGCGACGGGCAGCCCATGACGGCCTCCACCGTCAAGCGTGGCCACGACGACTTCGTCCAGAACGGCAAAGCGACCGAGGGTCTGCTGCGGGACGCCCGCATCGTGGGGCTCGAGGTACTCGACGAACGCACACTGGTGTACTCCCTCAGCGAGCCCAACGCCGGATTGCCTGCCGCGCTTGCCGGGCCGACCGGCCGGGTCTTCTCCGTAGACGCCGCACACGCCAACCCAGCGGCATTCCTCAGAGCCCCGGTGGGGTCGGGGCCCTTCGTTTTCGAGACGTGGGCCGTTGGCGAGGACGCCGTCCTGAGTGCGAACCCCGACTACTGGCGACGCGGCGAGGACGGTCAGCGCTTGCCCCTCGTGGACGGGCTCGTCTTCCGACATGTAGGCGATGAGGAGGAGCGCCTTCGACGCGTGCGGTCGGGCGAGGGCCACGCCGCGCAGACGCGAGCGCCGCGCGCCGTTCAACAAGCCAGGGACCTCAACCTCACCGTCGTGCCCCACGTGGAGGACAACATCGGCGCGATCGTCTTCAACACGCTCGAGCCGCCCTACGACGATGCGCGCGTTCGCCGTGCGCTCCTCTTGGCCTCCGATCAGGGCGGCCTGCTCGAAGCGTCGCGAGTGGGCGATGTCACTCCCCCTGCCTCCCAGTGGTGGAGTCCGGACAGCATCTGGTACTCCCCGCGGGCGGCCGAAGCGTGGCTGTCCACCGACCTCGACGAGGCCCGCCGGCTGCTCGAGGAGTACATCATCGATCCGTTGCGCTCCGACGAGGAAGAGGAAGGCACCCCGCTCTTCCTCCGCGTGCAGTGCACGGACGATCTTCAGCTCTCGAACATGGCCCGCGAGCTCGAACGCCAGTGGGAGTCGACGGGCGTCGTCGACGTCGAGGTCGAGACCGTCAGCCGCAGCGGGCTGATCCAGCGGGTCGTTGGTGCGGTGACCGACCGTCCCTCGTTCTCTGGCGACTTCACCGCGACGTGTTGGCGTCTCGGCGGGGAGTCCGACCCGTGGATCCTGCTTTCGACAGCGCTCGGTCCCGTGAAGACGTCGCCGTTCAACATCGCCAATCTCGAGGACGAGAGGCTCGCCGAACTCGTGACCCTCGTCCAGCAGTCGTCGACGCTGGCGACCCGGCACGCCGCCGTCGAGCAGATCATGTTGGTGTTCGCGGCCGAGGTTCCCGCGATCTACTTGGGTCACGCGACTACCGCTGTCATCGGCAGTGACGAGGTAGGAGGCCTCGGGGTCTGGACCCTTCCCTCCGGAGAGCAGATGGTCGGCCATGTCGGCGGGGTGGGTCGTTACTCGGAGCTCTGGCGGCGGTGAGCAGCGGCGCGGTCACCCTCGACCGACTCGGTTGGGGGACGCGCGACGAGCCTGTCAGGTCGAACAGCGATGGTGAGGGTCTCAGCCGGGTCGCGGTGGAGCATCGCGGCGCATACACGTTGCTCGGTCCACATGGCGAGCTCGAGGCCTCCGTCGACACCGGTCTGCGCGACAGCGCCGCGGACGATCGGGGCTTTCCGACCGTCGGAGACTGGGTGCGTCATTCCTTGGCCCACCGCGACGACCGGCGGGTCAGTATCACCGCGATTCTCGAGCGCCGATCTGCAGTGGTGCGGCGAGCCCCGGGCCACGAGCCGGTGCCCCAGGTCGTCGCCGCAAACGTCGACGTACTCGGGATCGTGACCTCTCCCGACGAAGACCTCAACGAGCGACGGCTCGAGCGCTACCTGGTGACGGCTCTCGGTAGCGGTGCCCGCCCGCTGGTGATCGTCAACAAGATCGACCTGGTGGAGGGTTCGGACCTGCCGTCTGTCGACGGCGTCGGCGATGCCGAGGTCATCAGCACGAGCGCTGCGACAGGTGAGGGGTTCGAGCATCTCGAAGCACTTCTCGAACGTGGGATCACGCTCGCATTCACCGGATCGTCCGGGGTGGGGAAATCCTCGATCGTGAATCGGCTCCTCGGCGACGAGGTGCTGGCGACGGGCGAGGTGCGGCGCGATGGCCGGGGCAGGCACACGACGGTGCGTCGCGAGCTCCTCCTGGCACCGTCACACGGCGTCGTGATCGACACCCCCGGCCTTCGGGAGATCAGGCTCTGGGACGACGGGGGCCTCGACCGCGCGTTCCCGGAGATCGTCGCTGCCGCAGCCGGTTGCCGGTTCGACGACTGCCGCCACGAGAGTGAGCCCGGATGCGGCGTGCGATCGGCGGTCGAGTCGGGGGAGATCACAACCGATCGCCATCTGGCGTACACGGAGCTCGAAGCCGAACTCTTCGAGCTCGCCGAGGAACGAGAAGACCACGAACGCCGTCAGCGTCGCCGCCGCGATGCCAGGGCCCGGCCAGGTCGTCGCATCGACGACGAGGACCTCACCGACCGGTGAACCGCGGCGGCCGCTTCTCCATGAACGCGGTGACGCCCTCCTGGTAGTCGGCGCTGTCGAAGCAGGCCCGCACCATGTCCTCGATGGAGGCGAAGTCCTGACGTGACTCGGGTTTGGACCACTCGGCCACCGTCGCCTTGACGGCCTGCAGGGTGAGTGGGGCGTTCTGACCGACGATGTCTGTCCACTCGCGCACGGCGGACTCCAGTTCGGCCTTCGGAACCACCCGGTTGACGAGGCCCATCTGAAGTGCCTCCTCGGCGCCGAAGCGGTCGGCGAGAAAGAGGATTCGCTTGGCGGCGGAGGGTCCGACCAGCTGAACCAGCTTGCCGATTCCGCCTGCGCCGTAGCCGAGGCCCAGGCGAGCGGCAGGGATGGTGAACTTGGCGTCGTCTGCGGCGACGCGGAGGTCGGCCGACAGGGCAACGGCGAGCCCGCCGCCGATGCAGTAGCCGTGGATCATCGCGATCAGTGGCTTGGGCATGTTGGCCAGGGCCACATGGGCCTGAGCCGTCGCATCGTCGTAGTCCTGATTGGCGGAGCTGTCCGCACGCTGGTCGCCGAACTGGCTGATGTCGGCGCCGGCGGCGAAGGCCTTCTCGCCCACACCGCGGATGACCACGGCCCGCACCTCGGGGTCGGCGCCGAGCTCGAGTGCGCCGTCCCGCAGTCCGAACCACATGTCGCTGCTGATCGCATTCGTACGCTCGGGATGATCGAGAATGAGCCATCCGATGGACTCGGATCGTTCGATGTGGACGGTTCCTGGCACCGTTCGCTCCTCCAGGCCGACTGACCCGCCGATCGACGGGCGAGCCGACGGTACACGACCGCGATCGAGCGCGACCGGCCGACCGGTAGCCTGAGCGAGGCGCCCGCCCCGGCGTGAGTCCCCGTGCTGAAACCTCGCTCCGCCCCATTCCGTCACGGCGTCGCCGTCGTGCTGCTGTCTGTGGTTGCCGCGTGCGCCGAGCCCCCGAGCCAGCCCGCGCCCACGCAGGCGCCCTCGTCTGGGCCCTCGACAACGGTCACCCCGGATGACTCGGGGACCGCGGCCGGCTCGACCACCCCTCCGCCGGCCTCCGTCGCCACGATCGCGCCACGCGACCTCGAGGCGGCCGTGTCCCCGCTCACGGGTCTGACAGTCACTGGCCTGGCCGATCGTCCCGCTCTTGTCGTCAAGATCGACAACCACGATCGGGCTCGGCCCCAATTCGGTCTCAACGCCGCTGACGTGGTCTACGAGCAGATCGTGGAGGGTGGACTGACTCGGTTTGCCGCCGTGTTCCACTCGCGCAGCGCCACCCCCGTTGGTCCTGTGCGGTCGGTCCGAACGAGCGACTTTCCGCTGCTGTCGAACCTGGGCCGACCCCTCTTCGCCAACAGCGGAGGCAACGAGAACGTGCTCTCACTGTTGGCGGACGTCGATGTGGTCGACGTGAGCTCCAACAGCGCTGGACAGGCCTACTACCGCTTCGACGGGCGCTTCGCGCCGCACAACCTGCTGACCGGGACCGACGATCTGTGGGCTGCAGGGGCCGAGCGCGGGGCCACAGGTCGGCCTCCTCAGCTCTTCGAGTTCGGCGACACCACCGAAGCCGCCGACGCAATCACCACGGTCGGGGTCACCATCGAGTACGGCACAACCGTGGTCACCTACGTGTGGGATGCCGACGTTGCAGGATGGGCACGCGAGCAGGACGGCACCCCCCACGTCGACGCAGACGGTGGTCCCGTGGCTCCGACCAACCTCGTGGTCCAGTTCGTTTCATACGGGCGCAGCGCCGCAGACGGTCGATCGCCCGAAGCGGAGCTGGTCGGATCGGGCGAGGCGTGGATCTTCGCCCAGGGCCGTCGTGTGGTGGCTCAGTGGGAGCGGGCCACCGAACGCGACGTCACGACATTCGTCGATGAGGCCGGAGACCCCGTTCCTCTGACTCCGGGGACCACCTGGGTGGCACTGGCCCGCGTCGGCCAAGTGAGCGTGAACGGCTGAAGGGCAACGTAGCGTTCGCCGCGCTGGTCAGGCCTCGGGGACCCAGCTCGCATCCCGCCTCTCGCGGAATGCGCCGATCCCCTCGGCGGCTTCGTCGCTCTGAAACAGCGACTGCGACAGCTCGGCGGTCCACCCCCACGCGTCCGATCGCTGCATCTGGGGGACCTTCGACACCAGCTGCTTGGAGGCGGCGAGCGCGTTTGGTCCCCCGCGAACCACTTTGCCGAGGCTCTCCGCGACCGCGGAGTCGAGCTCGTCGCGGGGCACCGCATGATTGATGAGGCCGACCTCGGCAGCGCGGGCGGCAGGGATTCGCTCGCCGTTGAGAAACAGCTCTGACGCGTCCGCGCGCCGCAGCTTCGGAAGGCACACCACGCTGATGACGGCGGGGGCCACACCGATGCGGACCTCGGTGAAACCGATGATGACGTCGTCGGCCGCGATCGAGATGTCGAACGCGGCGGCGAGTCCGACGCCGCCCCCGGTGCAGTGGCCGGCGATCTTGCCGAGGATCGGCTTCGGTGACTCCATGATCCCATCGAGGATCTCGACGAAGCTGTGCCGCGCCGTGGGTTGAGTGACCCCCGGCTGGTTCGCCTTCAGGTCGGCCCCTGCGCAGAAGGTGTTTCCCACGTTGGTGAACAGGATTGCCCGAACCTCGGGGTCATCGTGCGCCGCCTCGAAGTGGTCGCCGATGGCGTTCACGAGCTCCACGCTCAGGGCGTTCTTGTTCTCGGGGCGGTTGAGGGTGATGCTCGCCACCCCCGCCGTCACGTCGTACAGCGCTGCGTC
>Ga0209992_10003470_pt1 | contig 13231 bp, 18 predicted proteins | sample 2SBtaG_2_FD_182564 | JGI IMG/M metagenome (GOLD analysis project Ga0209992, IMG submission 182564) | Deep subsurface microbial communities from Kolumbo volcano to uncover new lineages of life (NeLLi) - 2SBTROV12_ACTIVE470 metaG (SPAdes)... | ecosystem: Environmental > Aquatic > Marine >... | reverse complement strand
TGCGGTCCAACAAGCGTGGATTCATGAAGCAGTTGCTGGACGACGCCCTCGACAAAGAATCTGAGATGGAAAAGCTCGAGAAGTCCGTCGTTGAGGCGTGTGGGAGTGACGGCGAGATCCTCGGTGCGATGTATGGGGTGCTTCGTGCAGTCGGTCACGACTGGACTGCGGACACGCTCGAAGGGGTGGGCAAGCATGTTTTCTCCAACGAGTTCACGGAAGAGAAGATGGAGGCGAATAGAGAGGGTCGCGATTGGCGTGACATAAACCACAGTCTTGAAGACCTCTCCCGTGCCGCTGAGAGAATCGAGAGTGCTGCCGCTAATCTGAAAGAGATTGTCGGTCGGCATCAGTGGGTTATCAACAGGCAGAGTGACTGTGACCGCGCGGTGCGAGATTACATCAGTTCTCAAAACGAAAGTGAGGTGGAGTGATGCTTAGGACTCATCAAAGAGGCAAGACGACGACTTGGTGCGGAGTGACGAAGAGCGGCAAGAAGTTCCGGTTGATCTGCTGGGACTTCGCAAAGTCGGATAACGTCTTCCGAACTGCGATGCACTTTCTGGAGATGCTCGGTTGGGACAGCCCGAAGGTGGTTGCGCCGTTCATCCTCAACACGGGGTACGACGATGCCCCGTACATTGATCTGGTTGTGAACCAAGAAAGAGAGGCGAAGTGATGGCCCGGAATCGAATAAGGATACACACCGGAAATGTTGTGACGCAAACGGCGTTGGCGATTCGGGAATCGAGGAAGCACACCGAGTGTCGCGACAAGTTCATCGGTGAAAGGCCGGGGGAGGAGTTGTCGGAGAATGCTGTCAACTGCCGCTTGATGCTGCTCGACGGCGCGGATGACGAGATGACGAAGCTTGTCGATGTGCTTTACGAGCAGATCAACCGGGTGCAGGACGAGATGGTCCGAATCATGGTGGCGAAAAAATCTTTGCAGAAACTCGCACTCGAAGGTGCGACCAACAAGGGGGAGGAAGTTACCAATGGCTAAGAAACTGAAGAGCTTTGAATTCACTGGCCGGAGAGGGAACCGGAAATATCCGTGGGAGGAGTGGACTAACGGCGAAGTCTGGAGAGTCGAGGCAGAGAAGGACTTTGACGTCCGGGTAAGCTCATTCGTTCAGGCCGCCTACCAGTATGGGAGGAGGTGCGGAAAGAAGGTCCGTACCCAAGTGGGTTCGGATCACGTGGTCTTCCAGTTCTACGAAAGTGAGGAGGCAGAATGACTATCTGGATTTACTCAAGGAAGTCCCCGTCGCGGACCCGGTCTGTGACGGTGGACGAGAGTCTGGACACCCAGAAGGAGCAGTGCGAGAGGTACTGTGAATTCGCCGGGTTGTTCGAGGACTCAGACGAGGAGGTCGTCTTCCTCGAAGACCCTCACGTCAGTGGTGACGACGCCTTGTCAGATCGACCGGACGGACGCCGCCTGCTCGCCTGTATCGAGCGTGGTGACAAGATCGTCGCCCAGCGTCTGGACCGTCTGTTCCGCAACACTGCGGATGGACTCAACTGCGTTGATAAATGGATGCAATTGGGTGTATCATTGCACCTCGCCTGCGAGGGAGGTTGCACCATCGACACGTCGACAGCAGTTGGATACCTGTTCTTCACGACCCGGCTTGCGCAGTGCAAGTTCGAGCGTGATCTGGTTGTCGAGCGGACTTCCGCTGCGATGAAGCAGCACATGAAGAACGGTCGCCGGATGGGCGGATCTCTGCCCTACGGCATGATGAAAGATCCTGACGATCCGACACGGATGGTCGAGAATTCTGAAGAGCAGCGAGGGATCGAGATTGTCACTAGACACCTATCTAGGAATTTCGTGTCTGTTGGCGGTATCAAGCGTGACCTGATTGCGGAGAATGTTCCTCCGAGAGGTCAACGCTGGCACGCCGAAACGATCCGCCGGATCGTGGCTGGCATCAAAGAAAGAGAGAGTGAGTGATGAGAAAAGTAGACCTCTACACGCATTGTGGTTCCAACCGTGTCAGCCGCGAGCAGATGCGGAATTCCATTACCCCCCCGGCGAGCGACAGCCACGTCCCCATCCCACACACCGTGTTGTGGGACAAGGCACTGTCTGCGTTCGAGAACTCCGGGTACAAACTGGAGAATGAGGCGCATGCTCTCAACCGCGAAGGTCAGCAGTATTTCGGCCTGATGCAGTTGGGTGCTGCTGCCGGTGGCGACGGCGCGTCGCTCATCGGCAACGGGCACGATGCCTCCCTGATCGCTGGTGTCAGGAACTCGCACGACAAGCGGTTCCCGGCGGCACTGGTCTTGGGGTCGCAGGTGTTCGTCTGCGACAACCTCGCCTTCTCAGGTGAGGTCAAGGTTGCGACCCGCCACACCCGGTACATCCTCGACCGACTCGACCGAGTCGTCGGTGATGCTGTCGGCAAGTTGGCGGATCATCGCATCAAGCTTGAGGAACGGCACGACCTGTACAAGTCGTCCGAACTCTCGCACGGCGAGGTGAACGACCTCGTCATCGAAGCGATGGACCGCAACGTCCTGCCGCCGACCAAGATCCCTCAGGTGATGGAGGAGTGGAGGAATCCACGCCACCCTGAGTTCAAGGTCGACGGCCAAACTGGGTGGCGTTTGTACAACGCCTTCACCGAGTCGCTCAAGGGTTCCAGCTTGAACCTCTTGTCGAGTCGGACCCAGCGACTGCACGGGATCTTGGACAAGCATCTGACTGCCGCCTGATCCCGGCGCAATAAACAACCCCGGACGGTGGTATGCGGTCCAATCCGTCCGGGGTTGCCGAAAGTGAGGCACTGACAGTCTATTCAGAAGAAAGGAGTACGGCAATGCCGAACAGATACCAAGTGGGAAATCAGGGACCGATGATGTTCAGGTTGCCGAAAGGGACTCCGGTCCCCAAGGCGAAGAAGAAAACTCAGCCCGAACCCAAGAAGGGAAAAGGGCGCAAAAGAAAGTGAGCAAGGCATGACTGTATTTACAATCAACCCCTACCGTATGGGCGACAACTGGGTCTTTGACCAACCAGAGATCGGACTGCATGCGGAGGCATTCGTCGGAGGTGCATCGTATGCACTGGACGAAGTCCTTCGTGACCTTGGGCAGTTCGACGAAGCAGTCGAGAAAGGATTCACTCTCCAGTTCCGTGCTGGTGATGTGAACGGTGTCATCAGGGATCCAGACGAGGACTACGATGCCTACTGGTCGCTGTGCGACGTCGTGCTGTCGCGGGTCGACAACCCCGCCCTCCACTACCCGAACAATCTGCTGTTCGGGATGGAGGGCACATGGTACGCAACCCACCACCACTCGGTGCGTCAACTGGACGACTCGCACGTGGTGTGGTTGTGCCCTGCACTGGAGCTATTCTTTGGAGGAAAGCCGAAGAGGATCTACATGCAGTTGAACCCGCAACTTGATCGTCCGTTCGATCACGAGAACAGCACCCGGCTGGCTGAGCAGGATGCCGAAGCAATCCGCCGGGGCACACTGCCGCCTGAACCAGAACCGCACCCTAGAGGACTGAACAACTTCGTCAGTCCGGCGCAGGCAAGAACGGAGGGTAAGCGATATGGCGGGTGAATTGTTTCTCGCCATCGTTGGTGCGTTTGCGGTATCGCTGATGGCTGACGCACTGGGATGGTGGGAATGAGATTAGGGAGGGGAGTGGCAAAGTGCCGCTCCCCTCCCTTTTTTTTATTTGTCCAGCTTCGGTGGCTTCATGACTGGTGCGTACCAGTCTTTCCTCTTCTCCTGATCCGCCCACTTCCGCTCGTCCCACCCCTCCCTGATCTCTGCCGCCGCCTCTGCAATTTCTTCAGGGGTCGGGTTGTACCGCTCGCGTTGATTCGCCATCGACTTCCCTCACATCCTTGATTCGGGGAATACCACCAACCTCCTCGATGGTCACGTCGAACTCGACGGGTGAAAGAGCAGGGCTGACGGCTGGCACGTTGCCTGCCGGGACCGGGGAGGACAACAGGGCAGACAGTCCAACACCGCCAGCCCCACCCGTAGCCAACATCATCCCCGCAATGAGCATCTTCGACAACCCCCCTCCATCTACCACCGTGGTCTGTGCGGGAGGGTATGTGCCAACGTCATAACTCTCATCGAGTCCAGCATCTGACGCCAGAGATTTACGCCTGATCCTTAGCCGCTCCGCGAGGTCATGGGTCATCATGTTGAGGAACCGGTTCCGCCCCATCAGGTGCGACCTCATTCCCTCCTCCACGATTGGCGATTTGCTCACGCAAAAACTCCTCGTCCAGTTCACGTAGCTCACGCCACGCCATGTCGTGTGCATGACCCAGTCGGAGTGCTATCATGACGAGTTCCCGCTCGCGACCAGCGTCGTCGAGAGAGATCATCCGGTCGGCTTCAGCCAACAGTTCGTCACGCAGCGACACGATGTCCATCAGGCTGATGGGCCATCCTTAGATTGGATCAGGACTCGACTAGCGAATGCTTCCGCCGTGTCGACGCTTGCGTACACCTGACCAAAGGCACGATCCATCATCTGGAGGAACGAGTTGTTCGCTGCCGACTGCTGCGCCAACCGCTCACCGCTCGCTGCTTCGAGCAGTGCCTGAAGATCTACTTGGCTTGCCATCTAATTCTCCTTGGGTGTTACCCGGACACGAATTGTTGCTCTGAAATTACGCCGCCACTCTTCGAGTGCAACTACCCGCTGTTCCAGTTCACGGATACGCTGCTTCAATTGTTCCACGTCCGGGTCGGCATCCTTACCGTCCTTCCCCGGTGGACCGGGTGGTCCCGGTGTCTTCGATAATGATAACAACACCGATCTGATTTCAGCAATCGCTTTCGTCCTGTCACGGTCAGAAAACAATGGGCCTGTGAGCGGCCCGCTCTTCTGGTCTGAGGGATTGGTCAGGTTTACGGAGAACGTCCGTCCTTGGGCCTCTGAGAAGCTTAGAAGTTGTGCCTGTGTGACAGCCAGAACCAACTCGTCATCATCGCCATGCGTCTGCACACCGACCAGCCTGTTACCACGAAAGATCCCGCCGCCGCTCGACCCGTTGCGAAACCTTCCAGATTTCACCGGATACCTCGACCTAACTACCAGAAGGTTCGATGGTTTTTCCGTGCCGTCTGCTGTCAGGTCCAGCCGGGATGGTCCTTTGCCGCCGGGCCAACCGTAGCCATGAAGTTGACCAGACGAACCCCCTCCCAGTGGGGCAACATCCAGAACCACTGACGCCGGGCAGGTGAACAACGCGAGGTCTGCCGCCGAGTCGACAGCCACCCACTCACCTTCAACCCGGACACCCTTGGAGTTGATGACAGACACCGCCTTGCCGGTGGTGGCGCAGTGCCCTGCGGAGATCCCGTATCCCCTGCCCCCGATCACTGCGACGATCGTCCCTGAACACCCGCCGACACGAACACTCGCCAGACGGGAATCCTCACCCGCTGCGGTCGACGCTAACAACAACAGGATCAGCCAGCACTTAGCCATACTTTGTCCAGTAGCTTGACGCCGATTGGTAAGAGGACAGTCATCACAACAGCGATGGTCCGTAGCTCGGTTCGCAACCGGACCAGTTGGGTCACGATAGAATCCTTACCGTTCCCCCTCCACACCGTGTCATCAATTCTGGTCAGGCGATCCGTGTGTCCGTGAACGACTCGCCAAATCTGACCGTCGTCCGAGTCGCTCCCCAACTCCGCTCGCACCTTCGCCTCCAGTTCCATTACTCGGCGTTCCAGATCTTCCATGATAAACACTCTCGAACCGGGCGAAGACACGATCATGATCACGCTGGCCCATGTTGCAGATGTTTAGCCAACCGATCTCCTTCACCGCATCATACACGTCTGGTGGCAGCAGTTCACGGGGAGTCCCGTAGCTACCAATCTCCTTGACCGCAGCACGGACCATGTTCCATGCACGTTCAGCCGGGATCTCTGGACCCAGTGGCCAACACTCAGACATGCCACCATCGTGGTCGTCGGGATCCAAGTACCTGCCTTGGTTGAACCACGTCGACGGGTGCGGTGTGTATTGAACGTCCTCACCCTTACGGTGTCGCGCGTACCACTTCACCCGTGCAAGCAGTTCACTCGCGGAGATCTCTCCTGACTGCAACGCTTTCTCGATGCACTTGATCGCATACTGGCGGGCACACTTTCGCGGGAATGCCCGGTAGATTTCCAATGCCACACTCTTCTTCATAGAACCTCTCCCATAGTTTAGATCAGTGGATCAGTGCGCATCCTCCCTGATCACTCCCTCCTGTCCCTGTCTTCCTAGAGTGATCATCACTCTGAGGTTATCCAGTTCACAGTCAGTCGTAGGACTCTTGGATCGCTGCTTTCCACTTACCCCGAACCAGATCACTCTGGTGCAGCACCTCACCTGTCCGGTCATCGAGAGGTTATGTTGCCGGGATAGGACAGTAATCCCCGGCCTCTCGAATGGTTGCCTTCAAACAACCAAGGACGGTGCAGGGGAATCGAACCCCCGTTCGTGTTGACCATGTACAATCAACGTAGCCGCCAGCCACCGTCACCCCCAGTCAGAATGGGGCCTCGTCAGCACTGACCGGTTCCGGTGTTGGTTCCGGTTCCGGTTTCTTCTTCTTCTTCTTCCCCCTGCCGGTCAGCCTGTTCAGCTTGGCAGCCAGCTTGTCGTCATCGACTAGACCACTGCTCGTCGTCGATGTGCTGCTGCCCACAGGGAAAGGGAAGTCGAAGTCCTCCCACACCCTGCCTTGGTCATCGCTTCGATGACGGCAGATCAGCGTGAGGTCGGTCCCAACCAGAGAGAACGTGCCACTGGCCGGGTTGAGATCATTCCAATCCCCCCCGTCCCATCCGAGATCCTTCAGCCGGGCAATAGCTCGCTCGACGTTAGCCTCAGAATTGCACCAGAGTTTCACTGTTCTTGGGAACGCACCGCCATCAGGCTGGACCTCGATGCCGAAGTATTCCGTGCCAGTGTTCGGGGTCTTCGAGAACCCCTGACCAATGACTCTGCAATTGTGTGTGCCTTCTTCATATGTACTCATGACTGCCTCGCTTTCTTGATTGCTTCCATGATGTTGGACCACGCCTCTTTGCCATTATCGCCAGCGTCAAGATCCTCACGGATGTTGAAGCGGTTCTTGGCGTCGTACCCAGCAGACCAATCTGTGTGGAACACCCTGCTCCCATCAGACCGACCCTTCGACCTGTTCTCTTCAGTCACCACATCAACGATCCGGTTCATGAAGAAGCACCAGTCCAGCCAGCGATGCGTGACGTTCCACGTCTTGTCGTGGATGTCGACGACATGCCTGTCATAGTCTGGCAGGAGTGGGTCACGGTGGGGCTTCGTCTTCGAGTGCCCCGTGAACACGACCGACATTTGCTTCTGGTCCCTAAGTGCATCCAAAGCCGAGAGCATTAATCTCCACTCAACAAGCGAGGATTCGTACCCAACCATGTACCGCAGGAAACCACGATCCGTGGCGTCACCGTTGTAGTCACGTTCAGTCACGTGCTTGTGGCACAACTTCTCAAGCGACCCGATCGTGTCGATCGCGATAGCCTTGTAATCATGGTCCTCGTCGAGAAGTTCCTGAAGGACCAGCATGACCATCGGCCAACTACTAACGACCGGAAGGATGGCGAGATCCTTTGGCACGATGCCACTTCTCTTCAACGACGCCCATGGGTCCTCGTCGCTGAACCGCATGATCACCACGCCGGGTATCCACCCAATCGTGCTGCTCTTGCCGACTCCACTTTGACCCCAGACCATCCCCGATGACGGGCGGGACTCGATCCCCTTGACGATCTGCTTCAGCAGACTGGCCGACCCCGATGACCGGGCAGTTTTCTTTGCTGTCACATTCATTTCTGCACCTCAGTAAGTTCTGTCCAAATGTAATCCATGATGTTGTGCCAGATTGTTCCAAAGACGAGTGCCTCACGGTGAGGTTCCTCGATCCTTGTCCACCGCTTGTTGTAGCGATACTCATGCTTCCTTCGGCACGACAGGAAACACTTCATCCTGCTGTTGGTGATTACTTTTTCATCTTCTCCTTCATCAAGTTCAGGGTTGGTTACGTCAGACTGCTTCCACTTGCCTGACCCGAAATCATCGTGCCCACTGCACACACCAAGGTAGTTGCAGGGGGTGTTGTAAAGCATGCAGGCCGAAGGGTTCTTCGGATGCCTGTCGTTCCTCACGGCAGTGCCGATCTCCTGACCGATGTTCCACACGTCGGTCATGAACTCGTTCAACTCGTTCGGGTTGATCACGATAGCCCGTTGCTGGAAGTACCTGCTGGGATCTTCCGCGATGTCGTGGTACACCCGGTCGGCAAACATGTCGGGAGTTTCAATCCCGTTCTCTGGAGGGTTCTCCATCAGTTCCAGATACTTCTTGGACAGACGCTTGGGGCGTGTTCGTGGCTTGCGGACCACGTCCCAAAGTATCCGTGTCGGTTTCCGCTCGTTCTGGAGCATCAGCATGTAGTACATGCTGGCCTGAGTATCGACAGCGAGTTGACGCCAATACTGCGAGTCCGGGTCCGAGATGTCGAACGACGTTGTCTTGTGGTCGACGATGCATAGCTCGCCGTCCACGGTGCAGACCTTGTCGATCTTCCCGGCCAGAGAATAGTTGCGGCTTGACCTGAAAGTATCCGGGTTGATGAGCGATCCGCTCAAGGTTGACTCGACCTCATGCAGGTCGACGGTCTTCAGCTTCCACGCATAATGGTTGCAGTAGGCTGCCGCCATCCCAGCGAGGGTTGCGACCACAACGTCCCGGTTAGAATCGGGGATGTCTTCCCCGACCTCACTCCCCAGCCACTCTCTCCACTCCCCGATCGTCTTGTTCATTGCGCCTCACCCCTTTCACCATAATCTCATCTCGCCGGATCACCATGTTTGCCGGTGCTTCGACCCCCAACCGCACATTGGCCTGAGCAAACACTGTAATCTTTGCCTCCCCCACCGGGGTTGAGATTACAATGGACTCATTGGGTCGTCTTCCGAGTACGAGCATCACACTCCTCCATGATTTAGATGCCGGGCCGGTCATCCGTGACCGTTAATAGACTTCTGTGTCCACCCGGCCTGATATCATACCAGTGTAATGTAGCTTGGCAAGCACCACTCCTGAACAATTTCAATTGCAAGGATGCTCGATGGTAGTTGAGATCGCATTGAAGATCGAACCCCACATCTTCGTCGTCGTCTTTGAGGAAAAGGAGTTCACGGGTGAGGCTAGGATGAACGCTCTTGCTGAGTTGACGCAGACGCTCCACCGCTGGACGGGTGAGATCGACGCCTTTGAAATGAACCACGCCACCTCTCTTCTCGGCAGGGTTCTCGAAGAGTGGCCGCCCGCTACGGAGCAACCGCCCCCTCACCGGTTCCCCGGTTTGCTTTGACCCCGTACTTGGCAAGCCCTCCCGCCAGCCTCAGCCTAGCCTGCGGACCCTTGCGGTACGGGAAAGCTTTGAACACCTGCTTCTTCGTGATGCCACGGTTCTTCAACCACTCTGCCGCCATCCTCTTGTTGTCCTCCCACTTCTCAACCTCAAGTTCCCAGTCCTCTTTGTTCTTGTAGACACCGAGTGCCTTGCGGGACGGGGCGGGCCTAGCCAGAAGTGCCGCCTGCTTTTCGATATGCTTCCGGTGCAATTCCCCTGCCAGTTCACCGTAAGCATCCGCCTCCGTCGTCCGACCTATCCACACTTTCGACAGGGTATCCTTGGCGAGAGTACGGCTGTCGTTGACAACGCTCTTCACGGCATCAGCGTCTTGCTGGGATGTTGGCTTGCTCCAGTCGATGAACGGCATCTCCATCTTGGCGACCTCGCGGGCGATGTCACCTGAAAGCTTTTGGAACTGGTCGAGTTGTTCCGGGGTCATGTAATGCTCGACACCACGACGGTCTTTCCACGTTGGTCGGGGCGGCATGAAATGCACCTGATCTCGTGGATCGTTGTGTTCGTCGTTCCATTTCCTGATGACGACATCCATCGGGAACTCTTCGGAATACTGGGTGTGGAACGGCATCATCGCGCGGTACAACCAGTTCATGCCCTTGGTCTGCATCGCTGGGTTTACGTCAGACGGTATGTGCCTACCCCAGATGTCCCACGCCGGGCGGTCGATCACGAAGTTCGGGAAGATGTGTCTGGCAATCTCGGTCCTCTCAATGGTGCGTCGGCCCAGCATCTTCAGCCAGTCTGTACCGTCCCCGTAGACCCGCCTGTCTGGCAGGTAGTCGCGGTCTGCTCTGGCGATTCGTTTGTAGACGCCGGGGATCCATGCGGTGACGAACTGCGACAGGTACTTGGGTCCGTAGATGTCAGGCTGTTCAAAGACCTTGAAGAAATCGCTTACGCCTCTCGTTAGGTTCTTCTCAAAGATCTGCCCAGACAGACTCTTCGGCAGGTCTGTCGCCATTCGAGCAGGGTCGCCGCTCTTTATTGCCAGAATCGCATCGATCGCGAACCCAAAGATCGTGGATATCGGTTCGACGTTTGCGAAAGAAACATATGGACCCTTGTCTATCTGACCGTTTCTGAGAACAGGGACCGCAAAGGACAGTGGCGGCGGTGTTCCCGCTCGCATCCCCGTCAACCTGCTTCGATAGCTCCAGACCTCTTTGCTTCCAGTCACCCACGGACGCTCGTCGTCGTCGCCATCCACAAGGCTGTACAACGCCATGAACGCAAGGAAGTTGCCCGCCTGAGCGATGGCCCTCGACGACACCTTCGTCCAGTCGCGTTCTTCTGGTTTGACGAACCGGAACCCAAGCTTGGCCTTGGGATCCTCTTTCATGTACAGGTCCCAGATCTCCTTGGGCATTTCAGCGAAGCCAAGCGCGGAGTACGGGGAACTCGGGAACAGGCCAACCTTGGTGATGTTGATCAATGTCTTTGCGAAAGGAACGATGTACTTAAAGACGAACGCAGAGTCCCGCAGCGCGACAGCCTTCTGCCCGATCGGACCCAGTTCTGTTTGGAACGTGAGCAGGTGGGCCATGTCCATCGACCGGTCCCAGACATCAGACTTTATTCCCTCCGTGTCTGCGATCAGTTCAGCCATCGCAACAGACACTGCTTGGTCAGCCATCTGTCTGGCTTCAGCTTGAGTCCTCGCTCGACCACGAGGGACCTCGCTCTGCACACCGACTGACCCGATATCAAGTGCTGCGTCAAACGCTCTTTTCCACACATTCTTCGCCACCATCTCCCGGTAGGCGAGTGCGTTGACCTCCATTCCTGAAATCACACTCTTCATGAACTCATCGACCGCAAGAAGCATCCGGGTTCCCGTCAGCCCGGTGAACCCGGAACGGATGAACCTCCCCTTCCTGCCCTTGATCGAAACGGTTGGGATCTCATATTTCTGAAGACCCTGCACCCCGCGACCAAGCATCACCTCAAGTTGAGGGACCTCTGTGTCGTGGGCCATGAGGGCGATCCTCGCCGCCTTCTTCATGTGGGGCCAGAACGCACCCCACATATGCTTGATCTCACCGAACGTGACCCTCTCGCCCTTGCGTATGGGCAGGCTGACCACCGCTTCCAGCGGTCGCTTCACTGCGTACTCCCAGATCGACAACGGCACAGTGCCGACGACGTTGGCGACCTGTGTAGACACACCGGAGAGGAGTGCATTGATATACCACTCGTATGCCTTGTCACCGTTGCTCGCCTTGAAGGTCTGAGCAATACGGAGTATCTGGAACGTGGAACGAGGGTCGTTTGCGTACTCTTCGATGTTGTCGAGGTCGAACCCCAGCTTCGTCAAATGATCCAGAAGCTTTACGTTCTCATCGGCAATCGAGTCGCGCAATAACTTCAGAAGTTCGGCGTCTTTATCTCGCCTCGCCTTTGCGATCTTTCTCTGCAACCTCGCGCTTGGACGCAGGATGCCCTCCGTCATCAAACGCTTCCGCCGTTCACGAGGGGTCTCGATCGGGTCGAACCTCTGGCGGAACGCTCTCGCCATTTCCGTGCCGACGTCCCTGTAACCCTCGATCAAGGCAATCGTCGCCCGAAGTTCCTCAGGGTTGCCAGACTGGATCGACCGGATCCCGTACATATTGATCAGCTTCTTTGCGCAATACGTGTCGACATCGGTGAACGCGCGACCGACCTCCATCTTATCGAGGAGTTGCTTGCGAACTCTCGCCGCGCTCAGTTTCCAGATCCTCTCCTCACCCTCCTCTTCGACAACGGTCTGCCTGCGGACCTCGTCCCTGTTCATGTGCCGCCACTCACGTATGCCCGCAAGGTCGAGAAGTTCCCTCGCCTGCTGGTCAACGGAGTCGACAAGATCCCTAGCCCCCTGATCAGTCGCCGGGTTCGCAAGGTTGTCAGACCGTCGCCTGCGTGCAGCAAACAAGACACCTGACGGGATGCGGGCGACACGATCCTCTGGACCGTTGGTGGCCTCGGACTTGTAGTCGAAATCGCGGCCCTCTTTGTTGGCCGCCTTCTCAGCCCGCTCCAGCAGCTTTATCGACGCTTCCGAGAACTTGTCGAGTCGAGATTGAAAGCCGCCTGCGGCAGACCCAAGCTGTTCGATTGCATCAACTGCACGTATGTACCGTGAGTACCGCGCCAGAGCTTCTCGTACTCTTCTTTCGACGCCGTCTTCAATTCCGGTGCGCTCTTGTATGTCGGCCCAGTCGACTTCTGAAAGAAACTGTTCTGGTCGCTGAAGGAGTCGTCGAAGCTGATTCTCGAATCCCTTTCGCTTCCGTTTTGCGGCGTCCCTGACGATAAGCCGAATTGGTTCGGCTGCCCGGCTTGTTCCTGAGAACCTTTTGATCCCTCTGAAAAGTTGTTCGCCATCGTTCTCGGTATCCTGATTCAGTATCTTCTCTAAGCCACGGTCTATTACACCAGTGTAATCCCCCTGAGTCAACTGGTCACTTCGCTTATTGAAACTCACCAGCATCTGTACGGGGCGAACCCTTTCCACGAACTCGTTCTCAGACCAACCCTCGTGTTCTGCGACGGTGTTGAAGACAGCATCTACAAGGTCCTGCTGCCTGATGCCTATCGTCGGCTGTCGTCGACTGGTTGCCCGCATCGACAAGGCTGTGGGGGCGACCGCAACTATCTGTGACCCAGACCAGTTGACCTCAGTGATAAGACGGAACCCTCCACCGATGTTCTCTCGCACCCAGTCACCGATCCACCGGGTGGATTCTTCGGTCAACTTCAGGTCCTTGATAAACA
>Ga0209992_10003469_pt1 | contig 13232 bp, 14 predicted proteins | sample 2SBtaG_2_FD_182564 | JGI IMG/M metagenome (GOLD analysis project Ga0209992, IMG submission 182564) | Deep subsurface microbial communities from Kolumbo volcano to uncover new lineages of life (NeLLi) - 2SBTROV12_ACTIVE470 metaG (SPAdes)... | ecosystem: Environmental > Aquatic > Marine >... | reverse complement strand
TGTTTTAAAATATTTTTTATAGTTTTTCTTCTATATGAAAATATTTTATTTATTGTTTGAATTAGATCTTTTGTCATATTATTTTTTTTCACTATTTTTAGGATCACAGAGTCAATTTTTGGGGGTGGAGAAAAGTTATTTTTACTCACTTTAGAAATTACAGTAATTTCAAACGCATTAGTTGCAATAATACTAACAGCTTTTCTTTGTTTTGATGATTTTGCAAGTAATTTATCAGCAAATTCTTTTTGAACCATAATGATACCATGAGAGAAAGGAGTTTGGGCTAGCCACTCAATTGCATCTTTACTCCTAGAATAAGGAAGATTCGAGACAAAAATAGTGAAATTATCTTTTTTCTTAAAACCATCACCTGATTTTAAAACTAAATTATCAATATCAGAAAATTTAGTTTTTGCATTTTGGACTAGTGTTTCATCTAAATCAACTGAAATAACTTTCTCAGCATTTTGGCATAAAAGAGGAGTTAAAATTCCCTGTCCAATCCCAATTTCAAATACAACATCATTTTTGGTTATGTTCGCCTCAGAAACAATTGATTTGGCTATAGAATCAGAGTTTAGAAAATGTTGTCCAAGTTTTTTTCTTTTTATCATCTCTTAACGAAGAGATTCATTCTACTTTCGCCCGTAATTTCATCCAGGATTCGTTCTGAAATATGTTTAACAGGTTCTTTAAACCCAACACGTTCTTGTAAATCCTGATAGCTTTCAAACTTTTTCTTTTCTCTTTCTTCTAACATGGTTTTCATGTATGTTTTTCCAATTCCTGGAATTAATTCTAAAGCATGAATTCTAGGTGTTAGAGGTTGTGCTTTATTGAGATATTCAACAAATTTTGATTCATTATCAGACACAATAGTTTCTACTACAGTTTCTAATTCACTTTGAGCAGATGATGAAATTTTGTCATATTCCATTTTTCCTAAAACGGATAGAACTTTTGTTCGTCCTTCTTTTCCGATATAGATTTTTTCACCAATTTCAAATGTAGAATTTGGAATTCCAAGAACTTCTAAAAGAGTTAACCTATCTTCCCCAATTGCAGTGATGATTATGCCATCCCTACCCCTTACAGTAGATGATTTTCCTCTAGAGTTAAAATCCAAAACATATGCATGCTCCTCATACTTTCGAGGTGGGGGTTGTGCCCGATACAAAATAGAAATCTCCTAAAAACTTACGAATGCTCCTTGATTATCTTGAGCATTTTTTCTAGAGTCTCTGCAAGAATTAATTTTTTCCATCCGAATGTGAATGAACGTAGTTCTGCTAAACTTGTAGGTCTAATGTTAACTATCTCAACAGCTTCATCTTCAGTTAATTCACATTCTTTGATGAGTTGTTTTTTCATATCTTTTGCATCTTTTGATTCAGTTGATACAAATTTTGAAACATAATCATAGGTCCAACGTTGAATTTGATCCATCTCTTCAACATCAACTTTTCCTAAAATTTCTTTAACTTCTGCAAGAGAAATAGCTTGTTTCTTTTTTACTTCTTCCATATTATACACCGAATGGTTTAATGTGATCCAATCTAGTGATTAAGACTTTCGATTTCTCACCTAATTTTACATCAAGTGTGATAGCTCGTCTACCAACATTTGTAATGACACCTACTTTACCATGGTATCGTCTATGTGGTAATCCTTTGTGCTGTCTTGGATCGATAATGACAAGTGCTTGTTGACCTTCTTGGTATTCACGTAACAAAAATGAGACTCCTCTAGGAGCCTTTTTCTTCATTACAGATCTTGATTTATGCTTAAATCCATGTGAACGACCATGAGATTTCTTAGTTGCCATGAGTGTAAAACCTTGGAAAGCCCTATTTTAAGACTTAGAACAAGATACAGCTAAAACTAGCCAATAAGATCGGTTCTTAGTTGGCCACATGCAGCAGAGATTTCTGTGCCTTTTTCAATTCTTATTGTACAATTTACCCCAGCATTTGACAAAATTCGTTCAAATTCAATGACATTTTCTTCTGAGGGACGTTTAAAATCCCCAGCAGTTGGATTGATTGGTATTAGATTCACATGAGAACCATTACCTTCCAAAAGAGTAGCTAATTCTTTTGCAATTTCAGGTGAATCATTTATTCCAGCCATAAGTGCATACTCAAAAGTTACACGACGCCCAGTTTTTTTGAAATAATTTCTACCCATTTCTATTATTTCTTCTACTGAATTTGGACTTGCAGTAGGAACCAAATCTTTTCTTAGTTTATTGTTTGGAGCATGAAGAGAAATTGCAAGCCCAATTTGTAGATGTTCTTCTGCGAGTTTTTCAATTCCTGTTCTAATTCCAATAGTAGAAATTGTGATATGTCTTTGACCTAATCCAAATCCTCTATCATGTGTTAAAATTTTTACAGCTCTAATCATTTCATCATAATTTGCCATAGGTTCTCCCATTCCCATAAAAACCAAATTTGTGACATGTTCACCTCGTTGTTGCAATATTTCTGCAAAGTGGATTACTTGAGATACAATATGTTCTGCCTTTAGATTTGTTTCAAAACCCATTTGACCAGTCGCACAAAATACACATCCCATTGCACATCCAATTTGAGTAGAAACACAGATAGTAGAACGTGGATGACCACCTATCTTAGAGGGATCATATTGCATCAAAACCGTTTCTACAGAATTATCATCAGTCAGATTAAGCAATAGTTTTGTTGTGTCACCATCTTCACTTACAACACGATGAGTCTCTTTTGCAGAACCTATTGTATATCCTGCAGCAGTTAATTCTTCTCTTAATTTTTTTGGGAGTTGTGGTATGTCATCTAGATTTTTTGGAAATTTGTAATAAAGTGGAAGTAAAATTTGATCTGCTCTATATCTAGGATACCCCATATCAATTACAAGTTGTTCCATCTCTTCTGGAAGTAATCTATACAAATCAGTCATGACGTATTACAGATTCACTAAAGGGATATTTTATAATTTAATGATTTATGAAAAAGAAAAAGAGTAAAAATTAGGAGAAAAGAGGGATTACTCTTCTACAGGATCGAAATCATCAGATTCAATCTCTTTTGTAGCCTCTACCTCAGGTGTTTCTACTGTAGCCTCTACCTCAGGTGTTTCTACTGTAGCCTCTACCTTAGGCTCTTTTGCCTTTTTAGTAGTTGCCTTTTTGGTAGTTGCCTTTTTGGTAGTCTTTTTCGTCTTTTTCTCAACTTCCTCAGGATCTACAATACCTGCTTCACCTAAAGCAAAGATTACTTCCTCTTCAGGATGATGAGGGCTATCCACCATTCGAGCAATTCGTTTTTTACCTGATTTCTTAAAGTAGATTCTGTATGTACTAGTATGTGCAACTACATTTCCACCAATTGGACGAGTTGGGTCTCCAAAGAAGACATCAGGTGATGCCATAACTTGGTTTGTTGCAATTGCAGCACAGTTGTATGTTTCTGCAATTCTTGACAACAAATGAACAAAGTGATTTAATTTTTGTTGTCTGACAGATAATGTTCCTCTTCCAAGATATTCAGCCCGGAATAATCCAACTGCAGAATCTGCAACAATTAGTTTAACATTGTTTTCTTCAATTACAGGTCCAGCTTCTTCTAAAATTAGTACTTGGTGTGCACTGTTATATGCACGAGCTACTATGATATTATCTAAAACTTTTTCAGGATCCATATCATGTGCTTGAGCAATAGCTACAATTCTTTCAGGTCTGAAAGTGTTTTCAGTATCAATGTATAAGACAGAACCTTCAAGACCACCTTCTTCTTTACTTTTTTGAACCATTACAGACATGGTATGTGCAAATTGTGTTTTACCACAACCAAACTCACCATAAACTTCTGTTAGAGCTTGAGTTTCTATACCACCATCAAATAATGTGTCAAGACAATTTGTACCAGTTGTAATTTTACCAATACTTTGTCTATACTTGTAAATTTCACTTGCACTTACAAAATCTTTAGCAATTAATCCACCTTCAACCAAATGTTGTCGGGCTTTATTGACAATTTTTTCAGCAGTGTCCTTTTCCATTCCAGTAATGTCTGCAATTTCAACAGGACCTCTAACGATGAGGTCCATGACGTTGTGGACACCTGCATCGGATAATTTTCTTGTAGTTACAGGACCTACGCCCTCTAAACTATCTAATCTTAAATCTTCTACCATACCGTATAGTACGGTACCAGTACTTTATAAGGTTATTGTTTGAGAAAATGATCGTAAAATTATAAAATATTCTGAAACAGACTAACGTCTCTTTCTTCTTTGTCCAGGTTTATTTTGACCAGGATATCTGCCTAAGACAAATCGTTTATTGTAATTACTTTTGTTGCCAACACTAGAACTGGTACCTACAATCTTTCTGCCTTCAACTTTAGGGGTTTGTCCTCTTACTTTACCTGCTTTGGTAAGTGAACCGTGTGTTGCCATGTTTTGAATGAAGGATTAGTGAATTTATGTATTTGGATGACTACCAGTATTTGGCCTTTACAGTTTCTATGACTTTTTCGTGTTCCTTACTCTTTCTACGTGCATATTTCTCCATAGCACCAAGTGGAACACCACCAAGAGATCTAGCAATAGCATTGAAAAAGTATCTTTGTGGACCTTTTGCCCCAGTCTTAGTCATGAATTTTTGAATACCATATTTGAAATTGTGTTGCCATGTTTTGTAAAGAACCCCAAGTTGTGCAGGAGTCATTTCATTTCCAATATGGAAGAAATCAGATTTTTCAAGTAATCCAATAGGAACAAAAGTCAAAGCTGTTGCAGTAAACATTGAATCGGGTTGCTCATGTTCCAACTCACTTAGCAATCTAATAGTTTCCCAAGAATCTTCAGGAGTTTCGTCATTATCTAGACCCATAATTAATGTAAATGCAGGAATCCAATAGTCTTGGTTCAAAGTTTTGACACCTTCTTTGACAACCCAATGCCATTCTGATGGATCATATGGTGCAAGTTTTCTATCAGCGTATTTACCGATTAATCTAAGACTTCCAGTTTCAAATCCTGCTTGAATACCAATCATGTTATCGGGACCTGCTTTCATAATTTTTGATAGATTTGGAATTAATTTCTCATCAGCAATTGCACCTGCCAAAGTACCATGAGTTGGGTTTGTATGTTCAACACCAGTTGACATGATTGCTGTGAATAATTCTTCCAAGGCTTCTCTATTTGGTTCCATTCCTTTTGCAGTTCTAGGATCCATTCCGTATACAAAAATATCATCACTGTGAATCCATGCAGATTTAGAACCACCTTTCTTTATGTTAACTTCAATTTCTTTTTTCACTTTCTCGGGTGAGTAGTATCTTAAAGATCTTAATGTGACATCACAGAATTTACATCCCCTACCACAACCACGCATTACTTCAACCATACCATGCATACTTGGTTCTACAATATCAGGAATTTCTTCTAAGTCAGGTCTATCCCAGAAATTTACAAATCTTCCGTGAATTTTCTTTCCTTCTCTTTCAAATTCTTTAATGTTAACTTTAAAGTCACTTCTCTTTCTGAAAGGATCCATATTTTCAAAATCACCATTAATCAAATAATTAAAGAAGCGACCTGCATGTCCATCAATCTCAGGTGCAATACCTCCAAGCTCTCCTTCTAAAATTGCATAAATTCCAAATTCTTCAATTTTTGCTGGATCGTAATTGTATTGCCATGTTCCAGAAGCACCAGAAATTACTTTAGCTTTACTTCCAGTTCTTGCTTTTGCAGCTTTAATTCTATGATGTAATTCTGCATTGTAAAATTCATCGTAAGAAGTTTGTTTTCGTCCATAAGTAAATGTCATAGTAACTGGACCCATTCCAAGAGGATCCATTTCATAAGTTCCAACAACTTCAGTTTCAGGACCAATGAATTTTTCAATGTGATTTGGATGAGCAATAACTACATCTTTTCGAGAAAAACCATCACGCAACAAACCAGCTTCTAATTTTCTTAATCCATATGGAGCATATTTTGCTACACCATCAATGTCAGGAGACCAATTACAAATGAAATCAAATAGAACTTTTGGAGTTACTTGATTTTTAAGAATCTTATACCAAAAACTGTTCTTATCTCTATTAGGGTCTAATGCTGGAGCACATCCGAAAAATGTTGCAAGAGACAATCCCCTATAAGGAGACATCAAAGTTCTATCAGCCGTTAAAACTATTTTTGGAGTACCCATTCCCTTCACGGAAATAATTTTCTGATTTATTTTAAACCTTGCTAGTTAAACTTAGTAATTTTCTAAGATTCCAGCCTTGTTTCTATGTAAATGACCAAATTCCTTGTTTGTAGACAAATGTTCTCCATCAAATACAGTTCCATCTCTGCAAGCTAAGTCCTCACCTACACAACAACTACCACATATGCCAACTCCACATTTCATCATTCTCTCAAGACTAGCTTGAACAAAGATATTTCTTGTATGAGCAGATTGGACAGTTTTATACATCATAATTTCAGGACCACATACATACACCGCATCAAAATGAGTATCAGCAACTAATTTTTCAACCATATCAGTTACAAACCCTTTTTCACCATAACTACCATCATCAGTTGAAACAATCACTCGATGAGAATTATTTTTCAGTAATTCATTTGACAGGTCTTCAAAGAATACTTCATCTTTTGATTTTGCTCCCATCAAAACAGTGACATCATCAGTAGATTTTACAAAAGTAAGTAATCGCATCATCGGGACAAGACCAGTTCCACCACCAACTAACAATAATTTCCCTTCTTTAACATCAAAGGAATTTCCATAAGGGCCTCTAATTCCAATTTGACCTCCAACTGGAACATTGAACAGACCAATAGATGAAGGACCATGTTTTCTAACAGTAAATGCAGCTTTACCAGATTCTTTTGAAATCATTACACTCATGGGTAATTCATTTACACCTGGAATCCAAACCATAGCAAATTGTCCTGGAAGAACATTTGGCATAACATCATCAGAAAAAACTAGAGTTCTAACAGTAGGCGTTTCATCAATTACTTTTTCAATTGTAACAATTGTAGGGTGATTAAGATTTCTTTGCAAGACCCACCATCTCCTTTATCGTAGAATAATTTTTTCTCTTCATGTAATCTAATATTCCTTTGTTGATATCATTGAAAACACCAACCCAGTTATCTCCAATTGCACTTCCAAGTTGAACACCAGAAGCTCCTGCCAAGAAAAATTCAACTGCATCTTCCCAAGTAGAAATTCCCCCACATCCAATTATTGGGATATCATATTTTGAAGAAATTTCATAAACGCATCTTAGTGCAATTGGTTTAATCGGAGTTCCAGATAATCCTCCATACTTGTTACTAAGTATAGGGCGTCTAGTTTCAACATCTATTGCCATTGCACGTACGGTGTTAATTGCAGTTATAGCATCAATTCCAGAGTCAATTGCAGTACTTACAGTATTGAGATAATTACTTGTACCTAAACCCACTTTAGCAATGACGGGTACATCTGTTGCTTTTTTCACAGTAGATACAATTTCTTTAACTAATCCAGGATCATCCCCAACTTCCAAGCCAACTCGGGCAACATGTGGACAGGACAAATTCAGCTCGTATGCTTTAACTTTACAATTTTTGAATTCTTTTATCATCATTTCAAAATCATCAGGTACAGAACCTACCAAACTTACTATAATTGGAACATCTTGATTTGGCTCAATCATTTTAGCAAAATTTGATGCACCTGGATTTGAAAGTCCAACTGCGTTTATCCATCCACCGCCTTTTACACTAAAGATTGTAGGGTTTGGATATCCTTCCCATGCTGCAGTACTAAGAGACTTGGTTACTACTGCTCCGGCACCAGATGCATAAAGACGATTAAACACATCCAAAGATATGCCTAGAATTCCAGATGCCAACATTACAGGTTTATCTAATTGAATTTGACCTATGGAAGTTGCAATACTAGGTTCCACTTTGATTAATGAGCTTAGTTTCGAATATAACAGTTGATTCTCGATTCTGGTACCTTTTTTAAAGGTGATTTAGAATCAACTAGTCATGTATTCTGTAGTTTTAACAGAATTGGGAATCTCAGTTTTCAATGATGGAAAACTTGACAAAGCATTTCCGTTCTCAAATGCTGTTAAAGAGTATCTTTTAGTAAAAAACAAAGAATCGAAATTAAATGAGCTTGTAAATTATCTAGCATCTACTCAAAGAGGATTTGCTGTTAGTGATGAATCATTGCTTGCAATTCTAAAAAAATATTCTATTGATTGTCATCTTATGGAACCTTCAGAATTAGATACAATTCAATCTACAAAACCACAGATTATTGTTGATTCAGGTTTTGCATCAAACTTACAAGATACACTTGGGAAATTAAGAGAGTTTGCTTTAGGGTTATCATCATCAAAAGTTACAGAGGTTTCTCAAAGTCCAGATTTACACATTATTCAGGCAATAAATTCACTAGATGAGATTGATAAAATTGCAAATGGTTTGAGTTCAAGACTTAGAGAATGGTATGGATTACATTTTCCAGAATTAGATAATATCATTGACAGTATTAACGGGTATGCACAAATTGTAATGGCAGGAAAAAGAGAATCATTAACTAAACAAATTTTTGAAGATGCAGGTTTTCCTGAATCAAAAGTAGAAATGTTATCACTGATTTCATCAAAAAGTAGAGGCGGGGATATTTCAGATATTAATTTAGCAATTGTCCAATCAATTGCTAAACAGGTTTTAGACTTTCATGAGTTACGTAAACAACTTGAAGAACATGTTGAATCAGAAATGCAAGAGATTGCACCAAACCTTTCAGCAATTCTTGGAACCGCAGTAGGCGCAAGAATTTTGGGAAGAGCTGGAAGTCTCAAAAAAATGGCATCATTTCCTGCTAGTACAATACAAGTACTAGGAGCCGAAAAGGCATTATTTAGATCATTAAAGACAGGTTCTCAACCACCTAAACATGGATTATTATTCCAACATGCAATGGTTCATGCTGCTCCAAGATGGCAACGAGGAAAAATTGCACGTGCAGTAGCTGCTAAAGCAGTAATTGCTGCAAGAGTTGATGTCTACGGTGAAGGATTAAACCAAACTTTACTTGAAAAACTCAACATCAGAGTTGATGAAATAGGTAAGAAATATGAAAATCCAACTGAAAAAGACATGAGACCACCTCCATCATTTAGAAGAGAAGGTGGTTTTGGAGATAATCCAAGAAGAGGTGGAGATAGAAGAAGAGGAGACCGTAGAGAAGGTGGAGATAGAAGAAGAGGAGACCGTAGAGAAGGTGGCTATAGAAGAAGAGGAGACCGTAGAGAAGGTGGCTATAGAGATAATCCAAGAAGAGAAGGTGGAGACCGTAGAGAAGGTGGCTATAGAGATAATCCAAGAAGAGAAGGTGGAGACCGTAGAGAAGGTGGCTATAGAGATAATCCAAGAAGAGAAGATCAGAATTCAAATAAAAAGAGAAAAAAGTTTGGAAGAAGATAGTCAGTCATTTTTTTGGATAAAATCAGAAGGCCAAAAGAAATTAGCCACAGAAAATATGGTTCCAGGAAATCAGGTTTACAAAGAAAAATTAATTATTAAAAAAAATATCGAATACAGATTATGGGATCCATTTAGAAGTAAATTAGCTGCAGCAGTTATGAATGATCTTGATTATTTTCCTTTTGAAAATAAAAGTCAAATTTTGTATTTAGGAGCATCTACTGGAACCACAGTTAGTCACATTTCAGATATTGTAGGCCCAAGTGGAATTGTGTTCGCAGTAGAACATGCAAGTAGAGTGGCAAGAGATTTTTTAGATAGAGTTGCAGCATATAGAAAAAACATTATACCAATTTTACAAGATGCAAGAAAACCAAAAGAATATTTTTCAGTATTTGGAAAAGTAGATGTTGTGTATGTAGATATTGCACAACCAGATCAAACACAAATTGCAATTGATAACTGTGAAATGTTTCTAAAAAAAGGAGGTTATTTCTTTTTAGTTATCAAAACTAGAAGTATAGATGTTACAAAAGCTCCAAAAAGAATTGTTGAGGAAGAAATTGAGAAGTTAAAACCAAGATTTGATGTTTTACAAACTATTGATTTACATCCATATGACAAAGATCATGCAATGGTAATTTCAAAATTCAAAGATTAATTGTTTTTAATGATTTTCTGAATAGGTTTCCAACTTTTACGCACAAAATTAGGCATCTCATGATTTTTTTTATAATATTTTGTTACAAATTTCACAGTTATTGAATCAGAAGGATATCCACTGCCCAAATTATGCTCTTGTTGTAATTTCATAATTACCCTATCTCGAGTAACTTTAGCTAGGATAGAAGCTGCAGATACAACAACAAATCTACTATCTGCACGATGATAGGATTTAATTTTATGATTGTCAGATAGTTTAGAAATTTCTTTTCCAAATCTAGTTGGATTCACATCACATGAATCAACATATGAGACATCAGGGTTTAATTTTGAAACAACCTTTGCCATGTATTTTGCTTCTAATTCATTTAAGCAGTGTTTTTTTACACTCGCATCAATTGATCTAGGAGGAATTTTTGCAATATAGTAATTATCTACAATTTTAATAATTTTTTTGTATAAATGTTCACGTAATTTAGGAGAAAGTTTTTTTGAATCTTTTACACCTAATGTATTCAATTTTTTTAAATTTTTTTTGTCTAATGATATTCCAGCAATAACCAAAGGTCCTAACAGAGGACCACGGCCTGCATCATCAATACCACAAATTTGCACGAATTGTGTCTTAAAGCACAAGTATTAAACCGTTATACGTTTAGAAAAATTGAAAAATAATTGGAATTTCCAGATGAAACTTTTGAAGAGATAATTGAGGGGAAAACAAAATTTCTAGTCCCAAAAAAATCAATTACAGATAAAGTTCCTCCAATGAAGCCAGCATTTTTCAATCCAAAAGCAAAGCTAAACAGGGATTTTTCTATTATCGCATACTCTGCATTTCTTAACAAATTTCAAGGTCCAAAAATTTTCTTAGAAGGTCTTTCAGGTTTAGGAGCTAGGGGATTACGAGTTGCAAATGAATTAGATCTTGAAAAGATTGTAATTAATGATCTAAATCCATCAGCATTAAAAATGGCAGAATATTCTGCAAATCTTAACGAGGTGAAAAATATAGAATTTTCTGAAAAAGAAGTTTGTAGATTTTTTAGTAATTATTCAAAAAAAGGAGAAAGAGGCTCAATTGTAGACATAGACCCTTTTGGATCACCTGCAGCATTTTTTGACTGTGGAATTAGGGCAACCATGCATGGAGGCATACTATCAACTGCAGCCACAGATCTTCAAGTGTTAAATGGTCTCTTTCAATCTGCATGTAAAAGAAAGTATGGAGGAGTTCCAGTCAGAACTGAATACGGAAATGAAATTGCAATTAGGTTGATTTTAGGTTCTCTTAGAACAGTAGCAGCAAGATTAGGTGTAACTGTCATTCCAATGTTTGTTGAAAGTGAAATGCATTACTATAGAACATATGTCAAAGTTCTAAACAGACCAGATCAACAAGAGAATCTAGGATATATTTTACATTGTAAAAACTGCAGACATAGAAAAATTTCTCTTGAACAAGAACAAGAATGTGAACTATGTAACTCAAAAATTAGTATGGCCGGACCATTATGGATAGAGAAAATTTTTGATAAAGGATTTGTTCAAAATATGATAGAGGAAAATTCCAAATTAGAAACAGACAAAAATTGTGAAAAAATACTTTGTAAATGTTTATCTGAATCAGAAATGCCTGTAACATATTATACAATAGATGAAATTGCATCTATCATGAAATCATCCCCACCAAAATTAGAAAAAGCAATTTCAAGCTTAAAAGAAAATGGATTTGTATCTAGTGTTACAGTATTCAATCCAACAGGCTTCAGAACTAATGCAAACGTAAATGAAATAATTAAAATTTTTAAAACTATCCAGTAAAACCTAAACAAACAAGATATAATTCACTACTTTGTTTTCTACTAGCATCCGGTTTTGTAAGATTAATTCGGGCAAATTTTTTCTTTACATAATCTCTAAATTCCATTGAAAACTCACCATCAAAAACTTTGAAGACAGCATTTCCTTTATGAGCTAAAACCTTTTCCATTATTTTTGTACAATCATAATTTAATGAAATTTGTTTAGCATGATCAACAGACCAATTTCCACTAACTTGTGGTGAAAGATCACAAATTACAGCGTTAACTTTACGCCCAAAGTAGGACAGTACTTCATCAACGACATGTTCATCTTCAATATTTTCTCGAATTATATGAGCACCAGGGATTTCTTCAACATAAGACAAATCAATTCCCATTACTTTTCCTTGATTTCCAACTAATTTCATAGCCATTTGAGTCCAGCCTCCAGGAGCACATCCAAGATCTAGCACATTGAATCCAGGACCTATGAGTCTGTATGATTTATTCAGTTCTTGTAGTTTGAATGCAGCTCTACTCCGAAAACCTTGTTCATGCGCTAATCTACGATAGTGATCTTTGCGTGCATCTGCGAGTTTCATTTAGCCTTCACAGGTTTTTTCAGTTCAGCAATTACCCAATCTTCAATAAATTGACAGTTTCTAGGACTAATCTCACCTTCAAGTGAACATTTCTGCTCTACAGGGCAAACTAAACATGGTGCATTTTCAATTGATTGTGTACTGATTGGAGTTTTCTTTAAAATTAATTTGTAAGTCCAACGATTGTTTTCAAGAAGTTTTTCTCTTGTGATAGTACCCATTCTTTCAAGTTTTAATGCCAAACGAGATCCAATTTGATTTGTAAGTTTAAGTTTTTTCCACAATTCTCCTTGGAACATTCCATCAGATTCTTTTTCAGCTAAAATATCACAAACTTTGTTTGTCAATCTCTCCATGTCGACTTTTTCAATTTGGAAATTTTCAATTTCTGCATCTGAAAGTTGTTCTTCTAATTCTTCTTCAAGTGTTAATTCAGCAATTCTTTTTTCTTCTTCTAATTCTTTTTTAGTTAATTTTTTTACTTTTACAGGTTTTGGTTTTGCTTCTACTTTCTTTGTTGTTTTCTTTGCAGGTTTTGCGGCTGCTTTCTTTGTTGTTTTCTTTACAGGTTTTGCTTCTGCTTTCTTTGTTGTTTTCTTTGCAGGTTTTGCGGCTGCTTTCTTTGTTGTTTTCTTTGCAGGTTTTGCGGCTGCTTTTTTTG
>Ga0209992_10003468_pt1 | contig 13233 bp, 15 predicted proteins | sample 2SBtaG_2_FD_182564 | JGI IMG/M metagenome (GOLD analysis project Ga0209992, IMG submission 182564) | Deep subsurface microbial communities from Kolumbo volcano to uncover new lineages of life (NeLLi) - 2SBTROV12_ACTIVE470 metaG (SPAdes)... | ecosystem: Environmental > Aquatic > Marine >... | reverse complement strand
TTGCATGGGATGCAGTGATTGGCTGGAGAATTGCAACATATTATGTTCCAATTTTGATTACATGGCTATTATTAGTAAAATTAGCCCTAAGTAAAATATCAAAGTCAGAAATTACATAGAAACCACTTTATCTTTAACTAATTTTTTTTATTTGTGGATTTTAAAAATAAAATTGTTCTAATTACTGGTGCATCATCAGGAATTGGTAAACAAACTGCAATTGAGTTTGCAAAAAAAGGTGCTAATCTAGTTTTAATTGCAAGAAGAAAAGACAAACTAGAACTAGTTGCAAAAGAATTAGAAAAATTTCATACAACAACCTTTGTTTGTCAATGTGATGTATCAGATAAAGACCAAGTAAAAGAAATGTCAAAAACAGTGCTAGAAAAATTTAACACTATAGATATTTTGGTAAATAATGCAGGCTTTGCAATTTATGGTAACGTATCTAGTCTTTCTATTGATGAGATAGAATCCCAAATGGAGACTAATTATTTTGGAATGATATATTGTGTAAAAAATTTTCTCCCATCAATGATTAAGAAAAAATCTGGTCACATTGTAAATGTAGCATCAGTTGCTGCAAGTTTTGGATTACCAGGAATTGCATCATATTGTGCATCAAAATTTGCAATGCTTGGATTCTCAGAGGGTCTAAAACATGAACTAAAAGATATGGGAATAGGAATTACAGTTGTTAGTCCAATAATGGTTAGAACTGACTTTTTTGATCATCCATCATTTGAAAAAATGCCAAAATTCTCTCCAACATCACTTAGCTCAAAGACTGTTGCTAATGCAATTTTAAAAGCTGCAAATTCTCCAAGATTAGAAATTATTGTTCCATCTATAGTTCGTGGTGCTGTATGGTTCAAACATACATTTCCATATCTCATTAACCCAATTCTTGGAAAAGCTTTCAAAAATCTTTCAGATTCTAAAAAATGAAATTTATTTTATTCTTCAGCTTCACTATCTGTAGCCTCACTTGAGCCTACGTCCATCAATTCTAGAGATTTCAAATCAAACTGATAGATTGCTTTCATTTCAATTTCTTTTTCTTTTTCTAAAAACTCTGCAACTTTTTTACTTAATGGTGCTTTATGTTGATCAAAAATAAATTCATAAACTTCACCTTTTAGTAAATCATCCATTTTGATTGTTTTTGGTACATCCATTGTTACAATGTGTCGCCCATCTTCTACACCTTCATACAACTGTGCATCTAATTTATTATCTTCATAATAAAATTCAAGAATATATCCTGATTGTTTTATTTCTATAGGTTTCTTAAATTTAGCATTTTGAATTTCATCAGTAACCCACTCAGGAATTTCATCTTCTTTCTTTTTTACCATGTTAAATCTACTCTAGTTTTCTGCTTTTTCTTTTTTACTTTTTGACCACCATTCAAGATAGTCATCATGTTTATCATCACGTGTTCTTTCTTTTTGATTTAGTTTGTATCTAATGTCTGATACTTCTTCTCTTGTGGCGTATAGTCCACATCTTTTACAGATGAAATGTCTTCTATTTTTTTCATCCATCTTCATTGGGATATCAATTTCATCAAATAATTTGAATAAGTCTTCTCTACCTCTTTCCTCTTCAGGTACATCTTCTTCATATTTTGCTTGAATTTTCTTTTTCTCTCGTGATGTACATTCAGGACAATTAGGCACTATGGATTTGGCTTAATTTTTTCCATAAAAGCGTTCGCACACTCTTCGTTGATCGATATGAATCTGACACGCGGATTTTTTCATCATCCCTTTCGGTCCGTTCGCCCATCGAAATCCCGCGTGCCAGATGAGCGAATTTCTTAGAATAATGTTTTATCTCTTTTCTTCTAGAATTTCTGCAGCAATTTTTGCTGAATTTTCTGCTCCACTAGGAACAAAATTCTTGGAGAATTCACTCAAATTACCTTCAAATTCTTCATAATTTTCTTTGATTTTAGAAATCCCTTCAATGACTTGTTTTGTTTTTGTGGCTAAAACACCCAAATTTTTTTCTTGTGCCCATTTGATATTGTTTGTATGCTCATCATAAATTGGAATTCCAATAATTGGCTTTGATTTTCCACCCATAATTTCTCCCATGACAGTATGAGATCCATTGACTACTGCATAATTACATAAATCCAAAATAGTATCTTTTTCTTGTTCTGAGAGAAATCCAATGTCTATCTGAACCCAATCTATTTTTTTCTCCAAAGCATCAGATATTGAATATTTTTTACCATTTTTTCCAATTACTCTATTAATGTTTGATTCATTTCTTGCATGTGAAATTATTCTCTTTTCTTTTTTCATTTCTGATTTAGAAAACACTTCTTCATATCTTTGACCTGTTCCATCATTAGTTGATTTATTTCCAGTTCTCATCCAATAACCAAATTCACTATTTACAACTAGTTGTTCCAAATCTGATTGTTTTTCTTTTTGAATTTTTTTACTATTTGTAAAATGTCCCACATATACAACTTTTTTCTCTGCTTCTTTTATGAAGTTTAGATTATATTCACACATTGTATATGGTGGAGGAGAATCTGCAACAAGAATCTTTGATGCTTTAACAATTTGTTTTGCAATAAAAATTAATGATGGATAAAGATATGATCTTGAATTATACAATTTTGGTCTAAATTGATTTGTTATAAACAAACTTGGAACATTTCTATTTTTTGCCAAAATATTTGAACCCATATCACCATCATTGATTACCAAATCAAATTTTTCTTTATTGTACAATTTCCTTTCTTCTCGTAAATAATTAATTATTTGTCTAATCAATGAAGGATTATCTGAAATTGGTAATAGTATATTCATCAATGATTTTGAAACACTTGGACCAAATTTTCCATCAATTGGTGTTGGCATTAAAATCTCATGAATTTTTTCTTTTTTGTCTGGAAATTTTTTTTTTAATTTTTCATAAACATGATCTTTACTTGAAAAATGGACATCTAATTCATCATTAATGTGATCTTCTAAGGCTTCATGTAGTCTCATCATTCGAGAATAATGACCACTTCCCCATGGATAGATAAATTCCCCTATTTTGAGCACAATATGAAACCAATTATGCCCGTTTAAATTCTCAGTGATTACCCTCAAAGGAATCTAAAATATCATGTAGATTATTTGATCCCATTTTGATTGAAATTACTTTTTTTGTTTTAATTGCTATTTCTACTTCTCTTTTCAAAAATGGAGGAATTTCATTAGAACTAGTCATAATTATTTTTTCCAATTTCTTGATATTTCGTTCTAATCCTATTTCTTTTGCCTCATCAAACAAGCTTGTATCGACTCCAGCAAGTGGAATAATTGGAATTTTCTTTTTTTCAAACACTTTTTTCAATGAATTATCAATAAACTTTGAAGAAAATACTAGAGGTGATAAAGATAATGATATACGATTGTTTGATTGTTTGAGCATTATTTCTAGAATCGAGTTTACATAAACTAGATAATTTTTAATTCCACTAGATTTTATCTTTAAGCAAAAAAATTCCAACTCTATTTTATCTTGTACTAGTCTTGGAATTATTTGATTAATTATTTTAGCCAAATTCATTAATTCTGATTTTTGTCTATAACAAACTATGATTTTTGTATCATAACCTTGCTTGATTGTTTCATAACAAGAAACTGCAGATAGTTCATCATAAACTGCACAAATCGTTTTTTCATTTTGGGATTGATATGGAATTCCTCCATTGCCTTTATCTAAAAAAATAGAAATGTATGCAGAATTTTTTGTTAAATATGTATACAATAATTTATCATAATTTTGTTCTGTTCCAGGTTGAGCTCCCATTTTTGATTTTTTTTCTATAATGTTTGATGTTGCAGCAATTTCTACATCTTTGACTAGAAATCCTTTTGATATTCCTTCTACTCTAACTAAAAATTTTTCACCTTTTAAGAGTAGATTTCCACTAACTGATGTAATTTCTGAAATAATATCTTGAAAATTATTTTTTATTTGTTTAGCAATGACTATTTTTTCAATCCCAAAAAGTAAATTTATTGCAGATGATGTAAATACTGGATCACTTGCATCTACTAAAATTACATCACCATCACGTTTTACCGATTTAAATTGTTGATTTTTTATTTTGAGAATTTTTTTGATATTTGAAATTAGCTGAGGTATTTTATTTTTTGAAAATATTGTTGGAAAAACTACAACATAAGAAATTTCATTCATATTTTCTATTTTGAATTATACTTGTTTATAATTTAGGATAAAAATCGGGTAATCAATATAAAACAAATACTTCAAAACATAATATGGTAAAATTCACACAAGAACAAGTAGATGAACTAAACTCAAAAATTAACACTACTGAGGAGGCTATTCAATGGACATCTGATAACCTTCATCCTAAAGTTGCAAAGGCATCAAGTTTTGGAGCAGAAGATGCAGTTGTAATGGATATCATGTTAAAGATAAATCCAAAATTTCGATTCTTCACATTAGATACTGGAAGACTACCTCAAGAAACTTATGACATTATGGATATTCTAAGAAAAAAATATAATATTTCAATTGAAGTACTTTTTCCTGACACAAAAGAAGTAGAAAAAATGGTCCTAGAAAAAGGAATGAATCTTTTCTATGATAGTGTAGAGAATAGAAAATTGTGTTGTGAAATTCGTAAAGTACATCCAATGAATAAGATGTTGAATACTTTGGATGGATGGATTACTGGATTAAGACGTGATCAGACAAAGATAAGAGAAAATGTACAAATCTTTCAACTTGATTCTGGTCATGGAGGAATTCTCAAAATTAACCCGATTGTTGATTGGACATGGGAACAAATTCAAGAATATATCAAAAAGAATGAACTCCCATACAATACCCTTCTTGACAAAGGATATCCAAGTATTGGGTGTGAACCTTGTACTAGAGCAATAAAGCCTGGAGAAGATCTTAGAGCTGGACGATGGTGGTGGGAACAAGGTGAACACAAAGAGTGTGGCCTTCATATAGACGATAAATAGAGGATTCATTATGTCAGAAAACGATCAAATCAAACCACATGGTGGAATTTTAGTAAACAGAATTACAAATATTGATCCTACTGGATTATTCTCAATTACAATTAGTGAAGATCTTGCAAATGATATAGAAAATATTGCAGATGGAATTTTTAGTCCTTTAGAGGGATTTTTGGGTCAAAAAGACTTTGAAAGTGTTGTTTCTCGTGGAAGACTAGCAAATGATTTAGCTTGGACTATTCCAATTGTACTTGATGTTGATGAAACAACTGCATCAAAAATGAAAGAAGCAGGTGATGTATTGATACAAAATCATCAAGGAACAGGTATTGCAGTATTACATGTTTCAGAAACATTTTCTTTTGATAAAGAAAAAACTGCTCAAGGAGTTTACGGTACTAATGATTCATCACATCCAGGTGTTGCATATACTATGTCAATGAAAGATTTTCTAGTTGGTGGAAAAATTGATTATATTCAAAGACCTGAAGATACTGAAATTAGAAATAATAGATTAACTCCCATTCAAACAAGAGAAGCATTTGTTCAAGCAGGATGGAAAACAATTTGTGCTTTTCAAACTAGAAATCCTCCACATGTAGCACATGAAATGTTACAAAAGACGTCCATTACAACTAGAGATGGAGTATTTGTTAATCCAATTATTGGAAAGAAAAAATCCGGTGATTTTGTAGATGAAGTGATTGTAAAATGTTATGAAACCATGATAAAATTATACTATCCAGAAAATAGATGCAAACTTGGAACATTACATACACAAATGAAGTACGCTGGTCCAAAAGAAGCAATACATCATGCAATAATGAGACAAAATTATGGATGTACTCATATTATAATCGGACGTGATCATGCAGGAGTTGGAAAATTTTATGACCCATTTGCAGCACAAAAAATATTTGATGATTACCCTGAATTAGAAATTTCACCAGTATTTTTCCCACCATTCTTTTATTGTAAGAAATGTCTTACATATACAACTCCAAAAGCATGTCCACATGATAATGATGTAAAAGAACAAATCAGTGGAACTGCACTTAGAGAGATGATTCAAAACGGACAAGCACCTTCTGAATTTATTTTAAGACCAGAAGTTGCACAAGTAATTTTAGATCATCCAAAACCTTTTGTTGATTAGATATTTATTCAATCAAACTTGTTTCAATTTATGAAGTATTTGTTTGCAATAGTTTTGTTAATAGGATTTATTATTACTCCTGTATTTGCTCAAGAAGTAAAAAACCCTTCTTTAATAATTGATTCTCTTGAAATTCCTGCAGAGGAATTTAATGTTGTATTACGAGATGCACCAATTGTAAAACTTGATGATATTCATGCAATAAGTTGGCAAGTAACTATTGATAATAATTTGATTTATTCAAATCCTGATGGAACGGCTGTAATTAGATTTTATGGGCAGGAGGGTGATGGTCAACTAATTGAAATTGGAATGGGTCCACCACCTGATAACAAATTTTGGGTTGCAGTAACAACTCCAAAAGAAGGCTACATTGTAGTTCATAGAGATTTAGATAGAGGTTGGTTTCCTGATACAAAATTAATCATATCATATACTGATAATGCAGGTTTAACTGTCAATAATGGAGCAAGAATAGTAGTTACTAATCTTGATATTGGTACATTTGCAATTGATTCTTATTCAGTACACGGAATGGAGAGCTCCACTGATCCTCCTGCAATAAATTCTGGAAGTATTGTTTTAGACTTTTTATCAGGTGATCCTGCAAAAAATACATTTGCATTTTTTCCATTTTATGTTGCAGCAGGAATTGGAGTAATAGTTGGAATACTATTTCTAACTAAGAAGCGTTCTTAGATTTATAATATTTACAATTTTTTTTAATTTTACATACTTTACACATTGGAGAAATTGGTTTGCAAATATTTTGACCATACATTACAAAAGTGTCATTGATATCAATCCAATATTTTTTCTGAATTTTTTTCATTAATTCTTGTTCTGTTTCTTCAGGATTTTTTGTATCTACTAATCCTAATCTATTTGAAATTCTATGAACATGAATATCAACTGGAATAGCTGGTTTTTCAAATGCATAAACTAGTACACAATTTGCAGTTTTTCTTCCAACTCCTGGTAATTCAACTAGTGTGTCTAAATCATCTGGAACCTTATCTTTGTACTTTTTATTAATTATTTTAGCAACTTCAATAATCCTTTTAGATTTTACACGGAAAAATCCGATTGATTTTATTATTTTTTCTACATCTTTTACTTTGGCATTTGCAAGTTGTTTTGGATTTTTGTATTTTGCAAACAATACTTTGACTGCCTTTGTTGTAGCCTCATCTTTTGTTCTTGCAGATAGAATTGTCCCAATAAGAATACTAAATGGACCAGTTTGAGCATCATGAAGATCTCTTAATGCTGTAATTCTTGGAGGTTTTACAGCATTCATTGTATTTGTCATACCACGAAGAATTTTTTCCATTTTAATCTGAAAAACTACATACAAGTATTATAACTGTAATAATAGATATTTTTCATTGGAATTAACTAGAGAAGAAGAATCCGCATTAAAAGGCGAACAAGGTGAAACAATGCAGATGGCATATAGAATTCTAGTTGCAACAGGTGAGGCAACTGATGCTGAGAAACTAATTCCAATTGAATGGACTCATCTTTCTGGTGTTAACTATAATACAATAGGTGATGCAGGAGAAGAATTTCTTTCGAGTATTAGCAAAGATGCTAGAGTTAAAGTAAAAACTACACTAAACCCAATGGGTTTTGATATTGACAATGTATCTAATTATGGATTAGATGAAAATTTTATCTCAAAACAATTATCAATAAAAAATTCATATGAAACAATGGGTGTTACTCCATCATTTTCATGTATACCATACGAAATTTATGATATTCCAAAAAATGGAACTCAAGTTGCATTTGCTGAAAGTAATGCAGCAATTCATGCAAATTCATATGATGATCTAAAAACAAACAAAGAAAGTGCATTTAGTGCTTTAGCTAGTGCACTAACTGGAAAAAGCCCAAATTCATCTATACGAAAAGAAGACACACCAAACGTAACAATCAACATGAAAATAAAAAATCCTAATGAATTATCATATGGGATGCTTGGATTTTTTGCAGGTAAAGTTGGAGACACATCAGTAAATATTTCAGGTTTATCTAACATGGATAATCGTCAACAAAAAGCCATGTGTGGAGGCATGGGTACATCAGGCACATGTGCCAAGTTTATTTTTGGAGATGGTGATTCTGATTGTGAAAAAATAGATTTTGATGAAAAAGAATTACAAAATGTTCATGATGAATTAAACACTGCAGAAAATGGTGATATCATTACACTTGGTAGTCCTCAATTAGGATTAGAAGAAATTACTGAATTAACTCAAAAACTAAAGGGTCGTTCATTTAAAAAAAGATGTATGGTCTTTACTCCAAGAACTGTTAAAGTACAAATGCAAAAACTAGGATATACAAATCAATTAGAAAGAGCTGGATGTGAAATTCTTTCTGATTGCTGTACGTGTCTTACTCCATTAATTAACAAAGATAATGTAGATGCAGTAACAACAAACAGCATCAAAGGTGCATTTTATCTAAAAAATTCTAATAAAGTTGATGTGAATCTAAAACCATTATCACAAATTATTGAAGATGAGACAAAATGAATAAAGTTTTAGTTGCAGGAAAAATTAATGGAACTGTTTTAAAATCAAAAGATTCTATCAACTTTTTAGGAACAGTTGATAAAAAAACTGGAATAATTAGTGACAAGAATCATGACCTTTATGACAAATCACTAAAGAATTCAATACTAGTATTTCCATCCGGAATTGGAAGTAGTGTTGGAGCATATACAATTTATTCAATAAAATCTAATGATGCAGCACCTCTTGCAATGATTTGTCAAAAAGCAGATCTCACAGTAGCTACTGGATGTGCACTAGCCAATATACCATTAATCATAATTTCAGATGAAGAATTTTCCTCACTTGAGAATGGGATGAAAATTTCACTTGATACTGAAAATTCTAATCCAATTGTTCATCAATAAAATTTTGCATTTCAGCATTACCAACTTCAACTTCTTTGATTTGACTTTTTCCCGCAGGCATTACACGCACAAAATCATCAATGCTGATCTTTTTTGTAATTTCTTCATGAATTTTTGAGAATTCTATTCTAATTTTTTTGGCAGCATCTACCATCTCTAATCCATGAGGCTCAATTATTGCATAACAGATAGAATTTTTCTTTATTGTTTCAGGTGGTCCACATGTTAATGCATACCCATCTTCTTGTGGAATTATTCCTACAGCAAGTATGAGATTTCCTGGATTAATGAAATTTCGTTGTCCTTCAATGGTAAATGATCCCTTTGGAAGAAACTCTCCACTTGGTGCTGATTTTTTCACTTGTTCTGGATGTACCCAATATGCTTTAACACCGTAAAGTCCTTCTCTCCATGCTCTACTAAAACAAACTGTTGCATGAGCTACTTCATTCATACTAGAATCTGGTGCATTTTCTGCATCTTTGATAATGAAAAATGGTGAACCAAAAATATCGGCATGAAATATTTTATCATTTTTTACTAAATGTTTTCTTACCACTGCAGAGTTTGATGCAGCATCTCTTCCTCCAATTACTAAAAATTCATCTGATGAATTAAACCATCTATACCTTTCATACCAATTTTTCTTTCTGATTTCTGTAATCATCATTATGTCTTTTTCTAACTCTGTCTTGTTCTGTAATTTCTCTAATTTTTTTTCAGTTTTTAATTTAATATTTTCAATTGATTTAATTGCACCTGATTGTTTTTTTGCCTCATTAAATAATACTGATGCAATTGATTGTAATGGAGATTTTGTGTTAATCTTAATTTTCTCATCTTGAACAACTATCAATGAAATTCCTTTTTCACTAGTTAGTTTTGCATTGTTTGTAGCAAAAATCTCTTGTGCAGATGAATCTTCTATTGATATAATTCCACTAGAAATCATCTGATATAGTGAATTTGCAACATTTGTGATATTTTTTGATCTTTCCTTTACTGTTTCAATGGCTTTTTGTTGCTCAGAAATCTGAGTTTGCAATTCCTTTATTTTTTTATCAGAACTACTTGATTGAATTGATTTCCCTTTTGTAACAATATTTTCTGTAAATACTGTATCTAACCCATCAATGAAACTAGAAGCAGAAGTAATTTCACCATCTAATTTTCCTAATTTTAATGGAAGAACTTCTGTTTTCTCATTTTTTACTATTATTGCTTCATGATTTCCTATAATCACATCAGTTACAATTTTTTTTGTTGTCTCAAAAATTATTTTTATTTCATCTTCAGTTAATAGATTACCAATCTTTTTACCATCAACATTTGCAATTTTAAAAACACCCTCAACATATTTTTTGGGCAATCCTAATGTCCTACCAAACCATTTTGCAGCAACAAGATCAGTTGTTTTTAATTCATCAAAATCTGATTGAGTAATATTAAAAATATCTAATCCCTTATTCGGTGGAACAACATATTCTAATCCTACACTCAATTTCCTGTGTCTAACTTCAATTGAATGCTGTAATGCTAAAATTTTCATTTCTTTACTACATAGTAAAATATTCCCATCTCCAAAAAATTCTCCTACTAAAACAAATTCTTTTCCAAATCCTTCAAAAGTAAAATATGCAATTCTTTCAGCTCCAATTTGTTCTATTTTTTTTAATTTTAATCTAAGGAGATCACTACGTAATCTTTTGAGTAGTCTGTTTGATTCTATTTGATCTATTTTTACTTTAGTTAACCAAACACCAGAAGTTGACACCATCATGAATAGATCACTTTTTTCAGTGTGATGAAGTTTGAAGAGTATACTATCTTTTGTAATTCCATAAATATTGCTAACATAGTAGTCTTGAACTTGTTCTGAAATTGTATCTACTAAATATCGTAATTCGATTCCAGCTAATCCCATAATAATCGTATTTTTAGTCTAAAATTATATCCTTGCTATAATATACTCAAATTTTGACCAAAGATATTAAACATGGTTTGCTTGAGTCACGCTAGAAATTTAATTGGCAAAATTCAAAAAGAAAAAATCTGAACCTACACCTGACACTAATGACTCTAAAATTGAATCAATAGATGATCAATCCCCTGATATTCCTGAAATAGAAACGTCTGAGCCCACTCCTACTGATCCAAAAATTCCACCTGTGAGTGAAGCTGAAAAGAGTGAAAAAGATAGAAAATTAAATAAATTATTTTGGATGCGAATTGTTTTAGCTGTAATTGCAGGAACAAGTGCTACTTTTATTTTTGATGGTATAGAAGGTGAAGAAAGAAGATGGGCTTCAATTGGATTTATGATAATTGTATTTTTTGCATCTATAATAGTTGCAAAAGGAATGAAAATGCAATTACCATCTTCAGATAGAAAAAAATTAGTTACTCAGGCAATTGGTAGCTATATCTTTTTGTACTTGTTTACTTGGATTGTAACTTATACATTGGTTAATTCAGGAAGTGTTTCAAGTGGAATTAATCTTTAATTTCTCACTTAAAACTAAAGGAAGATAGAATATGTGGAATTATAAAACACCTGGCATTCCTGATAAAAATTTTGAACGAATTGATAAAGTTCCAATCACTAAAGAAGAAGTAAGAACAGTTCAAATTAGTAAAGCAAGACTAAAGCAAGGTCAAACAGTTTTTGATATTGGTTGTGGCAGTGGTTCGATTTCAGTTGAAGCTGCACTTCAAGTTGAATCATCTGGAAAAATTTTAGCCATTGATTTTGATGAGAAAGCTATAGAACTTACTAAAAAAAATGCAGAAAAATTTCAAATTTCTAACATTGTAACAATTTTTGGAAACGCTAAAGAAAAAATTTTAGAATTAGAGCAAGCAGATGCAATTTTTATTGGAGGAACTGGTGGAGATACACAAAAAATTGTTGAATTATCTCAAACAAAACTAAAATCTGGCGGTAGAATTGTAATTGGTACTATTCTTATTGAAACTCTTTCAGCAGTATTACAGATTTTAGAAAAATTACAATTTGAAGAAGTAGATATTACTCAAGTTACCATATCAAAAAGTAGAAAAACCACTACTGGAACTATGATGCTTGCAAGAAATCCTGTAACCATAATTTCTGCTACCAAAACATAATCTAGATTTTTAATTGGGTAAAAAGGCATGATTTTCATGCCTGGATTAGTTGGAATTGGAGTAGGTCCTGGAGATGTTGAGCTTCTTACAGTTAAGGCAGTAAAAGCAATTCACGATGCTGATATTATCATGTGTCCTGCTTCTAAAGAAGATAGACCAAGTATTGCTTTATCTGTAATAGAATCTATTATTGATAAATCAAAAAATCAAGAAATCATAAAATTAATTTTTCCAATGACTAAAGATAAAGATATTCTAGAAGCATCTTGGAAAAGAAATGCCAAAATTATGGCTGAAACTGTTTTGAAAGGAAAAAATGTTGTGTATATTACAGTAGGTGATCCATATCTCTATAGTACTTGGATTTACATGCACAGAGATTTAAAAGAAAAATATCCTGATATGAATATTAGTGTAGTACCAGGAATTGTTTCAATATTTTCCTTTGCTTCAAAAGTTGGTGTTAGTGTTGCAGAGGGTGCAGAAAAAGTTGCAATCATTCCATCTTGTTATGATTTATCAAGTGTAAAAGAAATTGCAAGGCATTCTGAATCAATGATATTTCTTAAAGATGGTAGATACTTTGATCAAGTAATTGAAGTTCTAAAAGAATCTGGATTTCCTGATAACTCTCTTTTTGCAATTGGACAAGATTTGGGAACAGAAAATGAAATTATACGAACAATGACTTTGGGTGAAGTAAATGATGAAACATTGACTACAAAATATTTTTCAATTTTGGTGGTAAAACGTGTCTAACGTATTTTTTGTTGGATGTGGTCCTGGAGATCCTGATTTAATTACAGTAAAAGCAAAAAAAATAATTCAAAAAGCTGATGTTGTAGTTTATTCTGGCTCATTAATTCCTGAACCAATTTTAAAATTATGTAAAAAAGGGAAAATTTATGATGCAGCAAAATTAGTTAGAGAAGAAATTTTTGATTTATTATACAAAAATGCAAAAAAAGACAAACTAGTAGTTAGACTTCATGATGGTGATCCTGCAA
>Ga0209992_10003467_pt1 | contig 13233 bp, 7 predicted proteins | sample 2SBtaG_2_FD_182564 | JGI IMG/M metagenome (GOLD analysis project Ga0209992, IMG submission 182564) | Deep subsurface microbial communities from Kolumbo volcano to uncover new lineages of life (NeLLi) - 2SBTROV12_ACTIVE470 metaG (SPAdes)... | ecosystem: Environmental > Aquatic > Marine > Volcanic... | reverse complement strand
GTGCAGCACCAGGCCTCGGCCACGGGTTCCCCGTCCTGGGGGGACAGGATGGTGGCCTTGAGCCACACGGCCAGGGGCTCGGTGGGGTGGTTGGCTCGCCAGAACCAGCTCTCCACGTGGTCTTTGGGGTGCTCGGCGTCGAAGCGCACGGCGTTGTCGTGGATCGGGGTCATGCCACACCTCCGAGCGCCGCGGCGCCGTAGTCCTCCATCGCCACTTGGGCCGCCTGGGCGTCTCCAGAGCGCAGCGCGGCGATGGTGCGCCGGTGGGGCTCGGTGTCGAAGCCACCCACGTAGAGTCCGGCGAACAGGGCCCGGTTGCCGTCGTAGACCCGCTTGATCCCGTTGACCAGCAGGCCGAGCACCCGGTTTCCGCTCAAGGTCACGAGAGCCTCGAAGAAGGCGAAGTCCAGCTCCTGGATGGCCTGGGGTTCGGTGCTCGCGTCGATGGCATCGACCAGCCGCCCCAGCTCGTCGGCCTGGACCGGCGAGGTCCGGGTGGCGGCCCGGGCTGCGGTGAAGCCCAGCAGCGTGCGCCGCAGGTCCATCAGGTCCCGGACCATCTCCGGGTCCAGCCGCCCCCCGGGTGCGATCAGGAACGGCAGGATCGACAGTCCCGCCGTGGTCAGGAAGTCCGTGACCCGGGTCCCACCGCCATGGCGCACCTCGACCAGGCCCTGGGCCTCGAGCCGCAGCATCGCCTCGCGCACGCTCGACCGATTCACCGCGAACTGCTCAGCCAGGTCTCGCTCGGAAGGCAGGGACTGGCCCGGGTCAAAGGAACCGCCCAGGATGGCCTCGCGGATGGACTCGGCGATCTGCTCGGCCACCTTCTGCTTGCGCACCGGCTTGAACGGCATCAGGCGCTCCCTTCCAGGACCCGGTCCTGGCGCGGCCGGGCGCGACCGCGAGGGGTCTGGCCGGGCTTGTTGTAGGGCTGGCCGAACACCGTGGACAGGGCCCGACGGGTGCGCCAGCTGAAGTAGGCGTGGTTGAAGCTGATGACCTGGCTGGGGTCGAAGTAGGGGTTCTTCAGTCCCCCGAGCTTCACCAGGATCAGCACCTGCTCCGCCACCGAGACCGGGCACCCGGGAATCCGGATGACCTGGCGGTTGCGGTCCCGGAACATCCGGGCCGTGACCATCAGCATCTTCTTGTAGATGTCGTCGGCGGTGGCGTCCAGGGCGTCCATGCCCGTGCGGTCCCGGTAGCGGCTCTCCACCCGGACCGGCTTGCCGCCGATGTTCCCGTGGAACTGAGCGCAGTCCCCCAGGAACACGACCCGCTCTCCCTCTCGGGCGTCGATCGGGCCGTCGTGCCGGCCGAAGACCACGTGCAGCGGCGGCAGCTTCTCGTCGGTGTTCTCGTCGAAGAGGCGCAGGATCTCGATGGCCTCTTCCAGGGCGCCGGGGCAGCCGCCCCAGCAGTAGTCCACCTCGTCGCCCGGCGGCTTGCCGCCGTAGGCCTTGATCGACGTGCCCTGGAAGTAGTCCTCGACCCGGATCAGGCCCACCTGGAAGCCCTGGGCCCGTTCCCGGGCCTCGGCCAGGGACACGTCTCCTTCGAGGGTGATCTTCGCCAGCTCCACCGGCCCGAAGCCCCGCTCGTGGGCCAGCCGGATGTGTGGGACCTCCAGCGGATCCTGGCCGATGATCAGACAGCAGATCGCGTCCAGGGCCACCTGGTTGTTGCCCATGATCACCAGGCCCAGGTCGAAGGGCAGCGGCGTGAGCATCCGGCCCTCGCCGGCCGTGATCGCGTCGACCGCCACGAACTGGGGCTGCACGATGTACTGCAGGTCGGCCACCTTGCGATCGAGCCGGTGGTCGTGGTCCACGAGCCGGTGCCGGTCGTCTTGGATGCCGATGTAGTTCTTCATCGAGAACGTCACCGTGGTCCAGGGATGGGCCTTGAACTTGGGGCAGTTCACGAAGAAGTCGGCGCTGGCGACGGGCTCGGGGGTGAAGACCCGGTCGCGCATCCGGTCACCGTGGCGGTAGCGGACCTCGACCTGGCTGCACTCGTCGAAGTGGTGCATCTCCACGCCGCCGACGCGGTCGGCCATCGGGTAGTAGCCGGCCTCGCGAAAGGACATGCGGGTGGGCACGGTGATGCCACAGCGCTCGCCGACCGCCAGCTCGTCGATGTCCTGGCCCCGGTCCCGGAGCGCCCGCAGCACGCCCTCGACGAACTCGGGCCGCGTGTAGGCGTGGGGGAAGAAGCGCCCCGCGGCCACCACGTTGGGCTTGACCAGAGTCTTGCCGCTCGGGGTGAGCTGCAGGCTGTCCAGGCCCTCGCGCACCAGCCGGCGGATGTGCTCCGGGTCGTACTCGGGGCACGCCCTCAGGATGACGGTCGGGTCGGTGCGGGGTGCCATTGAGGTCCGGTGGTCCAGTGGTCCGACCACTTCTTAGCCCGGCCAGACTGGACCGGCGACCGGCAGGGCACAATGGGCCATGGCATGGATCTGCTTTCTCTGGTGCGCCTGTGTGGACCGCGGCACCCTCGACTCCCAGGACAGCGCGACGTCTGCGCCAGTCCAGACCGGTCGCTACGACACACACATGCACGTGCGCAGCGGGGGCACGGACACCTTGCTCGCGATGATGGACGACGCCGACGTGGACCGGGTCTTGTTGACCAACGTGCCCGAGACGAACCTGGCCACGCCGGGCAACAGCTTCTGCGAGAGCCACGGGCTGGGGGAGCTCGGAGACGACCAGCGGCTGCTGGAGGCCGCCTGGCAGGACCACCCCGACAGGCTCGGCCTTCTGGCCGGGGGTGGGTCCCTGGGCCCTCTGATCCAGTGCACCGACCCCGATCGGTCTGACGACGTGATCGACGCCTTCCGCGACCGGGCTCAGACCCTGATCGACACGCCGGGCTTCGCCGGCTTCGGCGAGATGATCTCGCTGCACCTGTGCATGAGCGACACCCACTCCTACCAGGTCGCGCTGGCGGACCATCCGCTGTTCATCGAGCTCGGTCACCTCGCTGCAGCGGCGGGCGTGCCCATCGATCTGCACATGGAGGCCGTGCCCGAAGGGGGCCTGGACGACCCCGAGCTCCTGGCAGGGCTCAACGACCGGTGTGCGCTGAACCCCGACGACGTCCTGCCGGCCACGATCCCGCCGTTGTTGGCGCTGTTGGAGCAGACCGGTGCCACCGTGGTCTGGCAGCACATCGGCTGGGACAACACCGGCTCGTTGACCCCGGACGTGCTCCGCCAGGTGCTGGCGGACTGCGACGCCCAAGCGGGTGCCGGGGCTTGTCCCCTGGCCTTTGGCCTGCGCGTAGCCCCCGACCCGGGTCACAACCCCCTGGTCGTCTTCGAGGACGGGGAGCCCACGACGCGTCTGAAGGCCGAGTGGGCGTCGTTGATCGCGGAGTACCCGGATCGCTTCACCCTGGGAGCCGACGAGTTCGTGGGCAACGGGGACCTGCCTGCGGCCTTCTCCAACACCTGGGCGCTCCTCGGTGAGCTGGACGAGGCCACGGCCGCTGCCGTGGGTGGCGGGAACGCGGCCCGCATCTATGGGCTGTAGGCGCGGCTGCCCGACATTGCCCTTTCCAAGCTCGGCCGGTCCGGGGTCCAATCCGTCATGTTCTTGATGCTCTCGACGTTGTTGGCCTGTGGCGAGAAGTTCGACTTCGGCGACACCATTCCCCGCGACGATGCATTCGAGACCTTGGCCCCAGAGGCCGACGAGCTGGCCCGCTACGAGGCCGCCTTTGCCTACTCGGCGGAGCACGGCGGTCGCTCCATGCTGGTCCTGCGAGACAACCAGGTCGTCTTCGACCAGGCCCACGAGGGCCACGACACCGACGTGGCCAACCACATCTTCTCGGGCACCAAGAGCTTCTCCTGTGCCCTGGCGATGGCCTTGGAGCTGGACCTCGACCATGCCTTGAGCGCCGACCTGCCGGAGATGGCCAACGGCGACAAGGCCGACATCACTCTGCGCCACGTGCTCGACTTCACGAGTGGGCTGGAACAGGACGCCTGGGCCTTCTCCTGGCGACTCCAACAGGAACCCGACGACCAGAAGGTCGCGGATCACTATCAGCACGCCATCGAGCAGGAGTCCCAGTGGACCCCGGGCACCGCCTATGAGTATGGCGGTGTGCACCAGGGGGCCTTTGGAGCGTGGCTCCAGGCGGTCCACGGCTCTCCCCTGACGCTCATGGACACCCACCTCTTCGAGCCCCTGGGCATGAAGTACGCCGGCTGGGCCCATGACTCCCAGGGCCAGATCGCCCTGGGCCAGGGGGCTTGGATGACCGCCTGGGAGTGGGCCAAGTTCGGGGTGCTCGCCAAGGACGACGGCGTCTGGAAGGGGAACCAGGTGCTGCCTGCTGGAAGCTTCGAGCAGTGCTGGACCGGTTCCCAGGCCATGCCGGCCTATGGCTTGACCTGGTGGCTCAATGAGCCGGTGACGGACGCACAGTACGAGGACCTTCCACCCCCGATCGACGAGTACCCGCCCGCCGCCCTGCTGGGGGACACCGCAGACGTGGTCGCCGCAGCCGGGCACGAGGACAACCGCCTGTTCGTGGTCCCGTCGCTGGACCTGGTGGCGGTGCGGATGGGAGACGGCAGCGGGGAGTGGTCCGATCCCGACTTCTTGGCGCTGTTGTTGCCCTGAGCGGGTGATCCTGCCCACAGGCGTGGGGCAGATCACCCAGCAGCGCCCCGGCAGACGCGGCCCGTTCGCCCTTCTTGGCGGGCACACCCCTTGCACTCCTCCCTGGCCCGTGGACGCGACCACGCCAGGAGAGGAACCATGGCCTTCAAGAACCTGCTCGTTCCCGTCGACTTCAGCGACACCAGCGTCCAGGCCGTGCGCCTGGCGGTCAAGATCGCCCAGACCAGTGGCGGCAAGGTGAACCTGGTGCACGTGGGCACCGACCCGGCGCCCTACATGGCCCAACTCGGGGCGAGCGGCTCTGCGGGCGACGTGCTGCGGTCCCTGTCCAGGGATCTTCGTGCAGAACAGGCCCACCAGCTCAGCCAGGTCGCTCGGCAGGAGATCCCCGAGGCCGTCCAGGGGGAGCAGCTGGTGCGCGCGGGGTACCCGCCCACGGTCATCTGCGAGCTGGCCGACGCAGGGGAGCACGACCTGGTGGTGATGGGGACCCACGGGTACACCGGTGTCAAGCACGTCTTGCTGGGCTCCGTGGCCGAGCGGGTCATCCGCCATGCGGCGGTCCCCGTCCTGGTCACCCACTGACGCCTCCCGCGTCGGCCGTCGACGCGGGCGCCGCTCAGAGGCCTCGGCCGAACACCACGTAGGCTGCGCCCGCCGGGGTGGTGCAGCAGCCCTCGTCGGCGCGGGTGCAACCCCCGCCGGTTCCGTCCGGGTCGTAGGAGCCGTCCGGGTCGTCGGCCAGACTGGCTGCGACGACCAAGTCGTCGAAGCCGTCCCCGTTCAGGTCGCCAGCAGGCGCCACGTCGATACCCGCCCGGTCGTCCCAGTCGTCGCCCACGAGCTTGAAGCCGGCGTCCGCGGTCACTGGCAGCTCGATTGCGCCAGTCAAGGGCCCGTAGAGCACCCAGGTGGCGCCGGGGCGCTCGGAGCTGTCGGCGAAGGCACCGTCGGGGTCGTGGTCGGGTCGGCCGATGGGCGAGCTGGAGACCGGCTCCAGAACCAGCGGAACCCCTCCCGACACGGTGGCGGGAGGGGTTCCGCTGGTTCTGGAGCCGGTCTCCAGCTCGCCGGTGATGGCGAAGTCCGCGGCGGACAGAGTCTGGGTGCCGAGCCCCAGCGGACCCAGGATCACCTGGAGCTCGGGCGCGTAGTCGTCGGCCGCGTCGCTGCCTCGCTGGGTCACGACCAGGTCTTCGGTGCCGTCGCCGTCGACGTCGAGGCAGGCCAGCGCATTGCCGGCGAAGTCGTCTTCGGCGTCTCCTTCGAGCCACAGGTCGGCGACCTCGTCCAGGTCCTGGTAGGTGTCCGGGTCGTGGGGGCCGTACAGGATGGCCACGCCGCCTCGGTCGTCCTGCCACCCGGGGGCCCCGATGGCCAGATCGGGCACGCCGTCGGGACCCGAGCCATCCGGAGACCCCAGGTCGCAAGACGCCAGGGCCGAGCCGGCAGCGTCTCCGGAGTCTTCACCCCGGATGCGCACGCCTGCGGTGGTGAAGACGGACTCGCCGGTCAGTGGCGTGGTGTCGCCATCGATGACAAAGGTGTTGCCCCCCTTGCCGCCTGTTCCTCCGACCATGAGCTCGTCCAGCCCGTCCCCGTTGAGGTCTGCGGTGAGGGTGGTCGTTCCGGCCCGGGTCCCGTCGACGGTGGCGTACAGCTTGGCGTCGTAGGTGAGCTCGCCGGTGCCCAGGGGCCCATAGAGCACGTAGGCGGCTCCAGAGGTGTCGTTGTCGTCGTCGGTCTCGTGGTCGTGTTCGGGTGCACCCACCACCAGGTCCTGGGACCCGTCGCCGTTCAGATCCCCGGCCGCGATCGCGGAGCCGAGCTCGTCGTCGAAGACGCAGGTGAGTGTCGTGTCCATGCTGCCCTGGCCCACCAACCAGGCGTCAGCGACGTCGTCCAGGCGCCCCTGTGAGGTGCCGAGCTCCCCATAGGGCCGTTCCGCTGTGTCGCCTGCTCCGAACACCAGCCAAGTGACACCCACCGACTGCTCGAGCAGCCCCGCGTCGTCCAGCGAGCCACAGGCGCCCGAGTACGGCACGGGGAATCCGGATGGGTCCAGCAGGACCGTCTCCCCCGGTACGCCGAAGGCGAGATCGGGCAGGCCGTCCCCGCTCACGTCGCCGACGCCTCGCACGGTGTCGAGACCGCCGGACATGCTGGCGCCGAAGTAAGCCTGATCGGCGCCGGCCAGGCTGAGCTCGCCCGCCAAGGTACAGCCGTTATCGGTGCCGTCGCAGTCGTTGTCCGCCCCGTCGTTGCAGAGCTCCTGCTGGGCGGGGTTCACGTCGCTGCGGGCGTCGTCGCAGTCAGTGTCGTCGGCGGAGAAGCCACTGGGCAGGTCGCAGGCCAGTGTTGTGAGGGTCGTGTCGCCGAACCCGTCCCCGTCGGCGTCGGCGTACCAGGTCTCTGGGTCGACGGCCGTGGGGTCGTCCGTTGCGCCGTCGCAGTCATTGTCCAGCCCGTCGCAGAGCTCGGTGGCCAACGGGTTCACGGCCGCGTCATCGTCGGCGCAGTCGCCGTCCTGGTCCACCCAGCCCGTGCCGCCGTCGCAGTCGAGCCACGGGTAGCTGGTGCTGCCGTAGCCGTCGCTGTCGCTGTCGAGGAACCAGGTCGTCGCGTCCTCGGCGTGCTCTTCGACGGCGTCGTCGCAGTCGTCGTCGAGCCCGTTGCAGAGCTCCAGGGCACCCGGGAACACAAGTGCGCGCGAGTCGTCGCAGTCCGCCATGTCCGCCACGGCGTCCAGCGGTGCGCTGCAGGAAGAGAGCGTGGCGGCCGGGTCGCCGAAGCCGTCGCCGTCGGCATCGGCGAACCAGGTCTGCATCAGCCCCTCGTCGATCTGATCGTCGCAGTCCTGGTCCCGATCGTCACAGCGTTCGCCGGCCCCTGGATGCACCGCGGCCTCCTGGTCGTCGCAGTCCCCGGCGGTGGCGAGCCAGCCATCGGGGCGGTCGCAGCCCAGGAATTCGGTCGTGGCGTCTCCGAATCCGTCCGCGTCCTCGTCGGCGTACCAGTGGGTGCCCAGCTCCTCGTCGACCCGCCCGTCGCAGTCCTCGTCGGCGCCATCGCAGCTCTCGGTGGCGCCGGGGTGGGTGGTTGCCCGGGTGTCGTCGCAGTCCTGGTCCCGGGGGAAGCCGTCGCCGTCCAGGTCGTCGTCGGGCGTCTCTGGGTCGCAGTCGTCGTCCACCGCGTTGTAGGCGGTCTCGGTGGCTCCGGGACTCACAGCAGGGTCTTCTGGTGCGCAGTCCACGTCGGCGGCGAAGCCGTCGCCGTCGAGGTCCTCGACAGCCATCACCCGCTCGTAGTCGGGAAAGAAGCCGTAGTCGCTGCACCCAGGGGCGAGCAGCAGAAACAAGGGAAGGGATCGCTTCATGGTGTCCTCTCAGAGCCCACGGCCGAGCACCAGGTAGGCGCCGCCTGGGGGGTCGGTGCAGCCGCCTTCGCTGGCCTTGCTGCAGCGGATCTCGCCAGCGGTGGCACTCCAGGTCCCGTCGGGGTCGTCGGCCCGTGGTGCACCGATCAAGATGTCGTCGAAGCCGTCGCCGTTCCAGTCTCCAGCGGCTGCGACGGCGGCGCCTGCGTGGTCGTCCCAGTCGGCTCCGACGAATTTTGAGGCGGCGTCTCCACTGAGCGGCAGCGCCAGGTCCGTGGTGACTGGGCCGTAGATGAGCCAGGCTGCGCCGGCGGCGTGGTCGCCGTCGCTGCCGCCGTCGGTGTCACCCGTGGCGCCGATGAGCCAGTCGAGGGTCCCGTCTGCGTCGATGTCGCCGGCGAGCGCGATGGCCGTGCCCAGTGCGGAACCCGCGGCTTCCCCGTCGATGCGCAGATCGGCGTCCGCCAGGTCCAGTTCGCCGCTCCCCAAGGGACCGAACAGCGCGTAGACGGTCCCGGTTCCACCATCGGTGCCCGGTGCCCCGACCAGCAGGTCATCGGTGCCGTCTCCGTCTGCGTCACCGCATGCCAGGGCGCTGCCGGCCTGGTCGTCGTCGTTCTCGCCTACCAGGGTCAGCGTGGCCAAGTCCGAGACCGAACCTCCGGCTGTAAGCGGGCCTTGCAGGGCGTAGACGGCGCCAGAAGAGGCCCCGCCGGCGTCGGCCATGGGAGCACCGAGCACCAGCTCTGCGAGCCCATCCGGTGGTCCTCCTGTGGCGTCGCCCAGGTCACAGGCCGCGACGGCCGTGCCCAGGGCGTCCTCTGAGTCCGCGGGGTCCAGTCGGGTGGCTTCGGTGTCCAGGGTCCACACGTCGGTTCCCAAGCCGCCAGCCACCAGGAACGCCACGCCGTCGCCCTCGCCACCCCCCACGAGCAGGTCGACCACGCTGTCGCCGTCGATGTCCCCGGTGGCGAGAGCGCCCCCGACGCCAAGGCCCGCATCCTGCCCCAGCAGCTCACCTTGCCAGGCCACGTCGCCGTCGGCCAGAGGGCCGGAGACGATGTAGGACGCGCCAGCATCGTCGCTGTCGTTGTCCCAGTCTGCGTTGACGCCGGGGGCGCCGATGACGAGATCGAGCTGTCCATCGCCATCGAGATCCGCGACCGAGAGTCCGGCCCCCAGGGAGGTCTCGAAGGCGCAGTCTCCGTCCCGCAGGGTCGGCTCGCCGGTGATCCGGACGCCGGCTGTGTTCTCGAGCCGGTCTTCGTCTCCGGGCGTGGCCCCGAGGGTGTCATTGATGCTGAAAGACTGGCCTGCGAGGACGTAGACAGCGCCGCCCGGCTGGTCCTCGTCGTCGCACTCCCGGCCTTCGTTGTAGCCATCGTCGTCGGGGTCCAGGCCGTCGAGCCAGTCCTGGTCGTAGCTGACCAGCTCGAGCGGAGCGCCGACCACCAGATCGTCGAGCCCGTCTCCGGTCAGGTCCCCGCTGGCCACCGCGGTGCCGGCCTGGGCTCCGGGGCCCACGTTGCGGTAGTCGTGCTCGCCGTAGCTCAGGTCTTGATCCAGGCTGCCAGAGCCGTTGCCCCACCAGGCGCGATCCGCCAGGTCCAGCAGGTGGGTCCCTTGGGTCCGGCAGAGCCCTGGGCCGCCGTCGCAGTCGTTGTCCACGCCGTCGTTACAGATCTCGGTGGCGTCGGGGTTGGTGGTCGGTTCGTCGTCGTCGCAGTCGGTGTCGTCGGACACGGTGGAGGCGGGTTGCTCACAGGCCCAGGATCCAACGGCTGGATCGCCAAAGCTGTCGCTGTCCGCGTCGGCGAACCAAGGCAGGGCATCCACCGCCGACGATCCGTCGGTCGTGCCGTCGCAGTCGTTGTCCAGGCCATCGCAGACCTCTGTTCCGTTCGGTGAGGCCTCTGCATGGTTGTCGTCGCAGTCGTCGGCTGTGGCTGCGAACCCGTCCGGCTGTGTGCACGCGACCTGTTGCAGGACCGGCAGGCCGTAGCCGTCGCCGTCTGCGTCGATATACCAGGTCGGGGCGTCCTGGGCGTGTTCGTCCACGGTGCCGTCGCAGTCCTGGTCGAGCTCGTCGCAGTACTCGGGTCCTCCGGGCAGGCGCTCGGGATCGCTGTCGTCGCAGTCGTCGGACGTGGCGACCAGCCCAGCTGTGCCGGCGCATGCTGCGGTCTCGGCGGTTGCATCGCCGTGGCCGTCCCCGTCGGCGTCGGCGTAGAGCAGCGCCTGGACGCCCTCGTCCACCCGGTCGTCGCAGTCCTGGTCCCGGTCATCGCAGTGTTCGGCCGCTCCTGGCCAGGAGTCGGCCCGGGTGTCGTCGCAGTCGCCCGGCGAGAGCACGTGGGCCTGTGGGGCGGCGCATGCCTGTTGTGGCTGGTCGGGGTTGCCGAAGCCGTCTCCGTCCAGGTCGGCGTACCAGACCTCGCCGGCCCCGTCGTCGACCAGGCCATTGCAGTCCTGGTCCACGCCGTCGCAGCGCTCGGGGATCGACGGCCCGATGTCGGCGTCCTGGTCGTCGCAGTCCTGGGCGAGCCCATGGCCGTCGCCGTCCAGGTCGTCGTCGGGCGTTGCGGGGTCGCAGTCGTCGTCCAGGTCGTTGTAGGCCTGTTCCGTCTGGCCGGGGTGCACCGTGGGGTCCGTAGGCGCGCAGTCGACCTGGGTTGGGTAGCCGTCGCCGTCGGGGTCATCGACGGCCAGCACGTCGCTGTAGGAGGGCCAGACCCCGTACTGGGCACAGGCGGCCACGAGGCTGAGCAGGAAGGGGGACATGGGACCTCCGAGCCCAGACTGCAGGCAAGTGCCGTGCCAGGCTGAGCGCGCAGCGGACATTGGCGAAGGCTGCTCTCGGATCGGGACCAGGGGCCGATTCGGGTCTGGCGACCGCCAAGCCCCAGAGTGTCAGGTTCTCGACACCCCCTGTCGACAGTTCGACAGGCCGGACCTTGCCACCCCTCGTCTTGATCGGCGCCCTGGGGCCGTCCGCAGCTCATGTCAGACCTGGCCCGGGACTTGCCCGGTCGGCGACGGTCACCTTCCCGGAGCTCCCGTGGTCACCCTGACAGCCCTCCTGTTCGGCCTCCAGGCCCAGGCCTACACCCCTGGGTCCTGGGACAGCGCCTACGCGAACCCGACCTTCGATCCCAAGCACGCCATGGACGTGGGGCCGGGGGACAACATCGACCTCTTCTCGGGCGCTCTCAACCTGGCCTCGACCGACGTCGACATCCCCGGCGCCTACGGCCTGGGCATGACCCTTACCCGGGGCTACTCGTCCAAGGTCGTCGACGAGAACCTGTCCCCCATCGACACCGGGTGGGCTGGCCTGGGCTGGACCATGGTGCCCGGGGGTCGCATCTTCTTCGACTGGTGGCTCGACAGCCTGTACGGCGGTACCTACTTCATCCGCGTCGACTTGCCGGGCAAGGGGCAACAGGTCGCATTCCTGCTTGACCCGGCGGATCCGGTGTATCGGGACGCGGCAGACTCCCATGCGTTCCCCGACATGGACGCGTCGTACACATCGCTCTATGTGACCGAAGACTTCACGTTCGTCTACCCGGTCAGCGGTTCCGAGTACCGGGCCATCACGACAGAGGGCCTGCTCTACAGCTTCGATCTCTCGGCGGGGACCCACGCCGACAGCTGGTACTACGGCGACTCGGTCCAGAACGAACACGGCGACATCGTGCAATTCAGCTATGACAGCTGTGCAGCGACCGACAACGCGGGCGCTCTGGACATGATGTGGGACGGGTTGGGCCGCGCCATTCGGTTTGGCGTCGACGGCCGGTGCTTCTTGACGTCGGCGTCTTGGCGAACCACCTCAGGCATGGGAACGGTCTACTACTCCGTTGACGTCGATGGGCTCCTGTCCAGCGTGCAGACGACGGGTGAGACCACCAACTACGTATACACGGGCGACTACGATGAACTCACCTCGGTCTTCCTGCCCACCGGCGGCTGGGTCGACTATAGCTATTCCACGGTCTCGGTCCTCGCCGACTACGACGTGGTCTGGGGCGAAGACGTTCTCGAGATCCGGGTTGTAGACGCCCGCACCCTCCACGACGGCACCGGCTCCACGTGGGCTTGGAGCTATGAATTCGACGACTACTACGTGGGCCACTCCACCTATGGCGTGATCACGTCCGACAGCGACTACCGCGTCACTCGGGTCAACCAGCCCGACGGTGGGGTGGTCGACCACTACTACGGCAGTTTCTGTTACACCGAGATCGGCGGGGTCGTTCGCAGCGCCTGTACGTCGGACTGGCTCGGACTGCCACTCCAGACCGTCTGGTACGAGTCCACCGGCAGCACCACCCCGACTCGCTGGACCTATACCGACTGGACCGACAGCGGCGCCAGTTCCTACAACATGAATCGGGTCTTGCTGAGCTCGGCGGTCGCCTACAACCCCTACCAGAACTGGGACTACGGGGCTTCCAAGCCCGTGCCGACCTATGTGCTCGAGTATGAAGACCGTGCCGTTGGCAGCTCGGAGTACAAGCTCTGGTCCTGGTACGGCGAGTCCAGCGCGGGGGACTATGACCAGTACGGCAACCTGGCGTCGAGCTACGACGCGTTCTACCAGCCCTACTACTCCACGTCGTCGTCGGCTCGGTACTACGGTCTGGAGAAGCAGTGGACCTGGGCCTGGGACACCGAGCCGGTCCTGGAAGGCTGGAACCTGGTTCGCCTGGTGGGCGAGGAGGAGATCGGACAGGGCCAGGGCACGGGAACGCTGGCTTCCACACACAGCCACACCGCCACCACCTACAGCACCTCGACCGGCGAGGTCGGCTGGGTCGCGAAGATCGAACACGATGCCCAGGGCAGCGCCGACTACGACGGTGACGGCTCCACCGACGACAACCCGTCGGCCGACGAGAGCGTGACCTACACCTACAGCTTCCCCGGAACGGGTGAGCTCCGGGTCGAGGCGGACATCGGGGGACTGCGGACCCGCCGTATCGACTACGAGCGCGGGGCCCAGTCCGGGGTCTCCTGGTCCGACGGTGCAGGAGGCTGGACCACGGAGTTTTCGGCCACAGTCAATCCGAATTCCGGACTCGTCACCGCTGTCACCGATGCGGCTGGCCACACCACCCAGTTCCGCTACGACGACCAGGGCAGGCTCACGCGGACCGAGCCACCTGTGGGTGCGAACCGGGTCCTCTCCTACGGGCTGAATTCGTCG
>Ga0209992_10003464_pt1 | contig 13235 bp, 10 predicted proteins | sample 2SBtaG_2_FD_182564 | JGI IMG/M metagenome (GOLD analysis project Ga0209992, IMG submission 182564) | Deep subsurface microbial communities from Kolumbo volcano to uncover new lineages of life (NeLLi) - 2SBTROV12_ACTIVE470 metaG (SPAdes)... | ecosystem: Environmental > Aquatic > Marine >... | reverse complement strand
CTGTTTACGACACTTCAGGCCCCTACGGCGACCCAAAAGAAAACATAGATGTGCACAAAGGCCTAGCTCCGCTTCGCCAAACGTGGATTGAAGAGCGTAGCGATACCCTTGAATTAGAGGGCGTTTCATCAAGCTTTGCAAAAGAGCGTGAAAACGACATATTTACCGAAGATTTCCGCTTTATTCGCAGCCGCAAACCACTAAAAGCAAAAGCAGGTAAAAACGTAACCCAGCTTCACTACGCAAGACAGGGCATTATTACCCCAGAAATGGAATACATTGCCATTCGCGAAAACATGGGCCGCCAAGCCATTAAAGATGCCGAACTGACGCAGCAGCACAAAGGCGAACACTTTGGCGCGAATTTACCCGAGACCATCACGCCTGAATTTGTACGCCAGGAAGTGGCCGCAGGCCGCGCCATTATTCCATGCAACATCAATCACCCCGAGTTGGAACCAATGATTATAGGGCGTAACTTTCTAGTAAAGATTAACGCAAACATTGGTAATTCAGCAGTCACCTCGTCTATTGAAGAAGAGGTAGAAAAGCTGGTGTGGTCAACGCGCTGGGGCGCCGATACCATCATGGATTTATCTACCGGCAGAAACATTCACGAAACCCGAGAGTGGCTGCTGCGAAACAGTCCAGTTCCTCTTGGCACCGTCCCCATTTATCAAGCGCTAGAAAAAGTAAACGGTGTAGCCGAAGATCTAACGTGGGAGATGTTTAAAGACACCCTAATTGAGCAAGCTGAACAAGGCGTAGACTACTTCACCATTCACGCTGGCGTGCTGCTTGAGTACGTACACCTTACCGCAAAGCGGGTAACCGGCATTGTATCGCGCGGCGGTTCGATAATGGCAAAGTGGTGCTTAAGCCACCACCAGCAAAGCTTTCTGTATGAGCACTTTCACGATATTTGCGAAATTTGCGCTAAGTACGATGTGGCGCTGTCGCTAGGTGATGGCCTGCGCCCTGGTAGCGTAGCTGACGCTAACGACGACGCGCAATTCTCTGAATTACGTACCCTTGGTGAGCTGACGAAAATTGCATGGGAGTACGATGTTCAGGTAATGATTGAAGGCCCGGGACATGTGCCAATGCATATGATTAAAGCGAACATGGAAGAGCAGCTTAAGCATTGCCACGAAGCGCCGTTTTATACCCTTGGCCCCCTCACCACCGATATCGCTCCTGGCTACGATCACTTCACTTCAGGTATAGGTGCTGCCATGATTGGTTGGTATGGCTGCGCAATGCTGTGCTATGTAACACCTAAAGAGCATTTGGGCCTACCTAACAAAGAAGACGTTAAACAGGGGCTGATCACCTACAAAATTGCAGCCCACGCTGCCGACTTGGCGAAAGGACACCCAGGTGCACAAATTCGCGACAACGCCATGTCGAAAGCACGCTTTGAATTCAGGTGGGAAGACCAGTTCAATTTAGCTCTCGACCCGCATACCGCGCGCGCTTATCACGATGAAACTTTGCCGCAAGCGTCTGGCAAAGTTGCGCATTTCTGCTCTATGTGCGGCCCTAAATTTTGCAGCATGAAAATTTCTCAGGAAGTGCGCGATGTGGCTAAACAAGCAGAGCAGCAAGAGTTTGAGAAAGAAAAAGGAATGAAAGACATGGCCCAGGCATTCAATCAGTCTGGCGCAGAGCTTTATCACACTGCAGATAGCAAGGTAGAGCTACCATGATGGCGAAAGCGTCCATAAGCCCTGCATCCAACAACCTCACCACTGCACTTCCTGTAGTGTGGTGTGTGGGAGGCGTTGACTGTAGCGGTGGTGCGGGCGTTACCCGCGACGCCATTACATTGGCCGATCTGAACATCCATGCTTGTGTGCTCACTACACAGCTTACCGTGCAGTCCAACTCAATCATGCTTAGTGAGGAAAGCATGTGCGCGTCGGCATTAAATCAGCAGTGGCAGGTGCTGTTTGAAGATACCCCGCCACGCGCTATTAAGATTGGCGCTATTGCTAATGATGAGCAAGCGCTGTTGTTGTGTGCACGTATTCAAAAAACATCTAACCCTCGCCCCTTCGTTGTATGGGACCCTGTACTGTCTACCTCGTCCGGTGGCGTGCTGAGTGAGTTAAGCGAAAGCGTAGTTGACGAACTGTTGAATACGGTAGATATCGTTACGCCAAATATCGATGAGCTTGCGTGGCTCACTCATTTGCCAGTTGTTGATGAAGCGAGCTTGCTAACTGCAATCAATCGGCTAAGGGGTAAAGGCGCAAAGAGCGTGTACGTGAAAGGCGGTCACGCCCACTGGCAAAAAAACGTGAGCGATATTTTTGTTTGTGCCTCTCACACTCTTCGTTTTAGCCAGCCGAAATACGCTAACGGCAACCTCCGCGGCACAGGCTGTATGTTAGCCAGTGCAGTAGCGGCATTCATTGTGCACGACTACTGCATTGAAGACGCACTTACGCTTGCTAATGCTTACGTCAGCGAAGTTCGCAACCATACACTACCAAAGCAATGCGCAGCGGCTAACGCAAACGCCATAAGTAACGTATTAACCGCCTACTTTGCACGAACCAACGGCTTTCCCACAAAACCAGAGAACTTTCCGCTGGTGACCTTTCACCAACGTGGCGCCACTGCTAATGAAAAAGAGCGGGATAAGGATACCCCTCTTGAAGCCTCGTCTCTGGCCAACGGGCGTAAAAATCATGCAGCTGCGGGTTAAGCAAGGCTCCCAAGAAGACATTCGTCAGCAAATAAAAGAGGCAATAGAATTGGTGAAACACACCGACTGCCAATTATTCATTAATGACTATTGGGAGCTGGCCATAGAACTCGGAGCTTACGGTGTGCACTTGGGGCAAGAGGATATCGACACCGCAGACCTAAGCGCCATCCGTAGTGCGGGTTTACGGCTTGGAATATCAACGCACGGTTTCGCTGAAATTCAACGTGTTCGCGCTTTAAACCCGTCTTACATTGCCCTTGGTCATATCTTCCCCACCAATACCAAAGACATGCCTTCGAAGCCCCAAGGTGTAGCACGTTTAGAAAAGTATGTGCAGCTTTGCGATGGCATTCCCACCGTTGCTATTGGTGGTATTAACTTATCGCGTATAGGCGATGTAGCTAAAACCGGCGTTAGCGGCATTGCTGTGGTAAGTGCAATCACTCAGGCAGCACACCCGCTAAAAGCCTACCAAGCATTGGTTGAGGAGGCTGGGTTTGCTTAGTCATTCAGCTACTCATTCACTTAGTCACTCAGTGGGCCAGCAGTTAGCGCATCAGGATATACGTCGCTACAGCAGACAACTTTTACTCGATTGCATTGATCACGACGGACAGCTTAATTTGGCGGGTGCACACGCTGTTATCGTTGGTTTAGGTGGATTAGGCAGCTTAACCGCCCGCTATTTAGCAGGCGCAGGCGTGGGCAACATTACACTTATAGATGGTGACACCGTCGACATCAGTAATTTGCAGCGCCAGATAAGCTACAACGAAATGCACCTAGGAGAGCTAAAAGCCAAGTCGCTTTACAATGAACTGCGTAAAGTGAACTCGCATTTAAACATACAGTTTAAAAGCTTATTTGCTGATAGTAACAACTTACCAACGTTAATTGCATCAGCCACCTGCGTGCTGGACTGCACCGACAACGTGACGGTACGAAGACAGATAAACCTAGCGTCGTTTCGCGCCTCTATTCCACTTTTTATTGCCGCAGCCAGTGGGCTTACCTGGCAAGCGCTGAACTTGCCTCAAAACTCAGCCACCTGCGGTTGCTATGAATGTTTAGTGAATAATGTTGCCGTACGCGAAGATTGCGTTAGCAAAGGTGTACTAGGCCCAGTAGTAGGCATGGCAGCGTGCCACCAAGCTACCCAAGCCTTGTTATTTCTGGCAAGAGGCTTCGATGCCGATATTAAATGGGGCCATTACGTAAACGCCCATGCAGGCCAAGGCACGCTGCAAAGTTTCAAGCTTCCCCCCTCTTCTTCTTGTGAGGTATGCCAATGACCCAAATTAACATCAACGTGAACAATCAATTAATGAGCGTGATTTCTCCTATATCACTTAGTGAATTAATTGCTCTTAAACAATTGAAAGACGAAGGCACCGCCGTTGCCAAAAACGCGGCTATTGTCAGCAAGCAAGAATGGCCGACGACGTATTTAAGTAACAACGATACCGTGGATATATTTACCCTAGTGGCAGGAGGCTAAAATGCTAACACTCGCAAATCACACCTTCCCTTCCCGCCTGTTAACTGGCACTGGCAAATTTAGTAACCCAGACACCATGAAAAGCGCGGTACAGGCAGCCAAGAGCAGCATGGTGACTTTGGCAATGAAGCGTGTCGCCAGCCATAGCTCACAAGATGGAACGCTTTCGGCATTAAAAGCATTGGGCGTTACTCTTTTGCCGAATACGTCGGGAGCGAAGAACGCTAAAGAAGCCATATTCGCCGCTGAACTTGCTTATGAAGCATTAGGTAGTCCTTGGGTGAAGCTGGAAATTCATCCAGACCAACGCTACTTGTTGCCCGACCCCATCGAAACCCTGCTTGCCGCAGAGGCACTGGTTAAAAAAGGGTTTCACGTTTTGCCTTACTGCGGAGCAGACCCCGTTTTATGTAAACGCTTAGAAGAGGTAGGCTGCGCTGCCGTCATGCCATTGGGCGCGCCAATTGGGAGCAATCAGGGATTACAAACCAAACCCTTTTTGCAAATTATTGTTGAACAAGCGTCGATACCCGTCATTGTAGATGCAGGCATTGGTAAGCCAAGCGAAGCTATGGCGGCCATGGAGCTGGGAGTAGATGCGGTACTGGTGAATACGGCTATCGCCACGGCTAAGAACCCAGTTGCTATGGCAGCAGCTTTCGCAAGCGCCGTAGAAACGGGGCGAAAAGCCTTTGAAGCTGGACTTGGTGCTACCAGCAGTTTTGCCCAAGCCTCTAGCCCGCTTACCGCCTTTTTGGAGCCGGCGGTATGAAGGTAGCGCAGGCATTAATGCAGCAAGACTTGTCGCATGTGGCTATGTCGATAAACAGCAAAACAGCAGGCGACGTAGAACGAGCGCTAGGTAAAGACACACTTTCTTTAGACGACTTCATGGCGCTGATCTCTCCCGCTGGCGCTAAGTACTTAGAAGCCATGGCCTATCGCGCTAAAGCAATTACTCGCCATCGCTTTGGCAATACCATGCAGCTGTTTGTACCTTTGTATTTATCAAACTTGTGTGCCAACGAATGTACCTACTGCGGCTTTACAATGAGCAACAAAATAAAGCGCAAAACCCTGTCTATAAGCGAAGTGTTGACCGAAATTGAAGCCATCAAAGATTTAGGCTTTTCACAGGTATTGCTGGTTACTGGCGAACATGAAACCAAAGTGGGGATGGAATATTTTGAGCAAACACTAAGCGCCATTCGCGAAAAGGTGAGCTACCTTATGATGGAGGTACAACCTTTAAAGCGTGAGCAATATGAAACCTTGAAGCACCTGGGCTTAGACGCGGTGTTAGTGTATCAAGAAACCTACTCACCGCAGCATTACGCTAATTACCACACTCGAGGTAAAAAACAGGACTTCCTATGGCGCTTAGAAGCCAGCGATCGCATAGGGAAAGCCGGCATTGATAAAATAGGCATTGGCGCACTACTGGGTTTAGGCGACTGGCGGGTTGATAGCGCCATGACCGCCCTTCACGGCAAGTTAATACAGCAACACTACTGGCAAAGCCGTGTCTCTATTGCTTTTCCGCGCCTTCGTAGCTGTGAGGGTAACAGCACTGGCGGCAACGCCCTCACCAACAGTAAACTCCCTAACGAGCGAGATCTGCTGCAGCTAATATGCGCCCACCGCATTTTTAACCCACAAGCAGAACTCTCGCTGTCTACCCGAGAGTCGGCAGTGTTTCGGGATGGCGTAATGCCGCTTGGCATAACGTCTATGAGTGCGGCCTCGCAAACACAGCCTGGCGGTTACAGCGCCCCATCGAAGGCACTAAATCAATTCGATATTGACGATAACCGATCTGTATCAGATGTCGTGAGCGCACTTTCAATGAAAGGACTGGAACCCGTTTGGAAAGACTGGATGCCGTTTACAGAACGTGTTTAAGCGCAAGAATACCTGTATTTTTCGTTTGAAAACTCGCGCTAAAGAGCGCACTTTTAATGGATTAATCGATTAGTTTTTGTAAGGGAAAATAAGAGAAAATTTGTTTTGCTTTCGTGCAAAACCCTCCGTACAATCCGCCCAAATTTTAGCCAGACACTTTACCTATGCGTCTGGCTTTTTTGTCTCATTTATCTCATATTAGATTTATCAAAACTAAAGGGCAGTGCGTTGGATACCGTTGAATTTATTCAAATTCGTAGATTTATAGTGAAGCTAGGCAAAATGCTGCACAAGTACGGTACCCCTGCGTTCCGTCTTGAAGCTTACCTAGGTGAAGTCGCTAAGTATTTAGGCGTACACGCTTCATTTATTTCAACGCCAACTTCACTGACTTTTGTTATCTGGAGCGACCGTCACGAAGACGAATATAACCACGCTGCGCGTTTGCTTCCAGGCGAACTAGACATGAACGCGTTGTCGCTCACCGATGAACTGGCAAGCGAACTGCTGTCGGGCAAATTAACCTTAAGTGAGGCTGACAAGCGCTTAAATGAAATAGATGCCATGGGCAGCCCTTATGGTAAATGGGTTACAGGCGTTGCCTTTGCTATGGCCACTGGCGCGTTTGCTATGCTAATGGGTGCAAGCTGGAGTGAAATTGGCTGGTCGGGTGCCTTGGGTATTGTGGCTTATCTTTGGACCTTATGGGCACAGCAGTCTAAACGCGTAAACTTGATGCTAGAGCCTGTCACCGCCTTCGTTGGCGGCATTCTTGCCTGTGCTATTGGTCAATACGTTGACCCTGGCATTAACATTCCGCTGGTTGTGCTTTCATCGGTCATTGTATTTGTACCCGGACTAGCGCTGACAATGGGCCTTGCCGAGCTTTCATCGCGAAACATGGTGTCGGGCACGGCTCGTACTATGGACGCCATCATGCAGCTGTTTAAGCTGTATTTTGGTGCTTTTTTGGGTGTGTCAGTGGGCTTTAGTGCGTTTGGTGAAAACGTGTATACCCCTGCAGAATCGCTGCCTTACTGGGCTACTTGGCTAGCGGTATTCTTGCTGTGTATTGCCCTAGTTGCGATATTCAGAACGCGTATTAAGCACATTCCATGGGCATTGGCAGCAGCATTTATTGCCTACAGTGCTACCGCATGGAGCTCTGACTACATGAGCCCTGGGCTAGGTGCGTTCGTGGGTGCATTTGCGTTAGGCATTTTTGCTAATGCGTTCACCCGCATTGCTAACCAACCCGCAACCATTGTGGCTATGCACGGACTTATAGTGCTGGTGCCGGGGTCTAAGACCTATATTGGCTTGAACTCGTTTATGACGGGCCAAGACTTTGTGAAGGCAGACCATTTGGGACAGGAAGTATTTCTTATCTTTATGTCGCTAGTGGCGGGATTAATCTTTGCTAACGTGGTGGTGCCCACTAAAAAGGCGCTATAACGTAAATACAGTAACCTTATGGGTTCTCGCTAACGCACCGTTGTTGTAATTTGGCTGCGCAAAATCACTAGCGCAGCCTAACAAGCAGGCAAGACGCGCTATTTAAGTAACTTGATCAACGCTCGCCCTAAACGGGCGTTGAGCGCGCCCGCAGCAATCGCTTCAGCAGAATTTTCCATAAACTTCGCCGACAAGCTGCCGCCAATTTGATTGGCAACTTCGTCGGTAGCTAAGTCAAACACGCCTTGCGCCGCAATGTTTTGCGCCAACACTTTAAGCAACTTCCAGTTGCCTGCTGTACTTGGCCTTAGTCCATACACGCGGGCCATTCGACGAATGGTACGAAAGCTAATCCATACCACAGCAAAAGTTTGAATAAGATTATTGGGGCTTATAAAAGCAAGGCTTCCGGCGGTCACCGACTCTTTATTCAGCACCTTGTGCGCCTTTTCCTGAACAGGTTTTAGTACCGTGTCTTCGTACAGACCTAATCGTTCTGGGCCTGACATATCGTCTTGAAGCTGCTGCTTATAACGGTCGAAACAATGCGCCGCGTAAGACCCTCGCGAAAAGCGTTTGCCGTGCTGGCTTAGCACACGATCAATTTTCTGTGGCGATGCTTCTGTTCCCGCTAAGGGCTCTTTTTGCGCTGAAGGCTCTGTCCCATTGCTAGCCAGCAAATCTCGGATAACGCTTGCATCTTCCATCGCCGTATTTACTTGCTTGTAGCCTCGCCACTCTTTAAAACTCAAAAAGCTAAAGCAGCTAACAAACCCAACTAATAGCGCGCCCAGTACGCCCGTACCGATGGGGTGTTCAGAAACATTTGCCGCAAGGGTGGTATAAGCTTCAAAAACGAAAAAGCCAATTAATGAAACCACACCAAACCCTAATGTTGCCGCACCTAACGACAGGCCACCTTTTTTAGTATCCACTTCCCATACATCCTCGGTAACTTGTTGCGGGAGTTTGGTTTCAGGCTGCGCTATGTCTAAGGTTTGTGTTTTAACTTTGGTTTTGTACTGCGGTTTTGTTACCGCATCACTTTCATGGTCATTATTAGGTTTACCATATCCAGTCACCGCATTATGCTGCTCTTCCTCACCGACACCGCCGTAAATTGCATCGCTTCTAAGCGTAGACTGGCTTGTTTCTTCTGGGCTTTCGTCAAATGTATAAGGTTTATCGCTCATTCTTACTCTCCTTTGCCCAGTAAAAACTGAAGCAATCTATCTACGCCCTTACCCGCTAAAATACGCGCCTTAAAATCGCTAGGCACACTCACATCAGGTACTGGAAAATGGCTGCCCTCTTCCATCTCTTTCAGTGTGCTGGGAATAGGTTCGAACGTAGATTCTACATAGCGGCCATCAGTGTCTTTATAACGAATAGCATCGTCGTTACTACCTTCGTCGGTTACTTGCATGCTAGACACTAAAAAATGCTCGAATTGTATGGGTTTACCGTCAAACCGTGCTCTCGCCCCTTCGGTTATCTGGGTAAGTAAATTAAGTAAATTAGCGCGCTGACTTACAGGCACTAAATCAGACTTAGTGGCCACAAACGCCACTCTGCCTATTTGTTCTTTTTTCAGCACATTGCGTGAAAACCACGTGCTTTGCCCGTACACAAAGGTGTCGGCCAAATGACTCAGAGTTTCTTTTAACTGATATAAATGCTGTCTGCTGTGGTTAAGCCCTTCAAACAAATCGACAAGAATTATCTGCTTGTCGGTTTCTTTGAAAATGGACTGCTTCAGCGGCGTTAACCACCCACTTTGGAATTTAGCAAAGTGCTTGTCGAATATTTTAAACCAAGGGTGTGATACATCGCTGGTGATGCTAGTCGGAAGCGGCGTAAAACCAAAGGCCTGCCAATCGAAGTCGCTCGATTCCAATAAAAAACTGCCCGGTTGAAGAAGAGATATGCCGTTGGCCTTCGCGTCTACTAAATAATCGCGATAGGCATTAACCAGCAGCTGAATACGTTGTTCGGTTGGCTCTTGCTCAAAATCAAACTGATTAACAAACGCTTTCCACTGGTTGGCAAAATACTGCTGCGGCCCACTGCTAAGCTGAGCCCACGCAGAGTCTGACCAATGTGCATAGGTTTTACTTAGCATGGGAATGTCGGTCACCCATTCTCCAGGGTAATCGATAAACTCAAACACCACATCGCTATGAGGCAGTACATGACGCTTCAATGAGGCGGTTTCTTTTAAACGCACCACCAGCTTAAAACCGAATGCTTCTTCGGTGGCCTTAGGCCATTGGCCGTTTTCAAGATCAGCAATGTTCTGTATATGCGGGAACGGTTTGTAGCCTTCAATGGGCTCTATGCGCATATCAAGCACTTGGGATGGCGGCAAATAACGTAGCAAAGGCAAACACGCATAGCCCTCTTCACTACGGCTTTTCAGCATAGTGATAAGGCTGGTGAACAGCATAGATTTACCGCTTCGACTTAGCCCAGTAATGGTGAATCTGTGAGTTTCTTTGTTAAACACACTGCTAAGTTTGTCGCCAGTTAGCGACGCCATTGCCCGAGTCTTGTCAAAAAGCGTAGCGATATTTTTTTGCATTATTTTGTTTGTATTCTGCCTTTGCAGTTCCTATTCCCTTAAACCTAAACCTTTAAAAATAATACCCAGAGAGTGCGGCCTATACATTATTGCCCTCTCGTTATTATAGATATGCCTATAGGATTAATGTGGTTATTAAGAGGGAAAAGCAAGGGCAGTGCCAGCTAAACACGCCGCTTCGTAAATAAGTAACGCTAACGACGGCTAATAAACTAATGCTCGCGAGTCTTATTGAATAGCTTTTTCTTTATGCGATTTTTACTGGAATGCCAGTGATTCTTAGGTTTGCGCGGCGCGTTCTCAATAACGTGTTCAAAATCGATATCCGACTTTTTGGTGGGCGGAACGTGAGCACAAAAGAATGTATCAATATGTGACTGGGCCAGCTTCTTTAAGCTTTCGCGGTATTGGTTTGGGTGACATAACGGATATGGCGGTACTAGTTCACCTTTCACCTGTACCAATACATCGGCAATGTAAGCCTGCTGCGTGGGAATGTGCTTTAGCGTTAAATCGTGGTCGGTATGGCCCGGCGTGTACATAACCTGCCAGTCAGGAAAACCGGGCAGTAACTGATTGTCGGCAAGCGTCATATCTGGCGCTAGTATTGGGTTGTACCAAATAGGCATTCTTGGCTTGCCAATACGATTGGCCACCCACCAGGTTAGCAACAAATCTATGCCGTGAGCAGTACGCCCAGCAAACCCAGCATACCAATTAATCGCTTTGGGATGAGATGCCACCTGCGCACCAGTACGTTCACGTAGTTTAATGGCGCCTCCGGCGTGATCTGGGTGCATATGTGTAACCACAATCAGCTTTAAGTCACTTAACGGACGACCTAAGGTTTGCGTAATGTATCGACACACGTTGTCTACATCGGCGCGGCTACAGCCATCAAGCAATAGCAGCCCGTTACTGTCTTCAACAAGATAGATATGCTGTATGTAGCCTGCTAATGTGTGAATTTTCATTACTGCTTCCTTTTCACCCGAGCTCGCGCCAACCGTGCTATCTGACATACCTCATGTACGCTAGCACTAAACCCCGCCAATCGCTGGCAAAGTGTGAGCTGCGTGATAATGCCTATAGCGCTGAATCCTATCAGAACCTATCTGGTAAGACCAGATTCAGCGAACAAGTGTAGCATTAAATTGCGTAACCACATTAGCCCGGGCTCGCCTTCCTGCTGGCTATGCCAGTAAAGGTGTGTTTCCAACGCGGGAAGCTGATACGGCAGTTTGGTGCTAATCAGGTTATCATCGCTTACCGCATCAGCCACAGAGCCTGGCAAAGTTAACAAAGCGTTAGTGCTAGCCACCACATCTGCCGCGGCGCGATAGTTTTGGCAACGCCATAATGAAGGACGGCTTATACCTAGTTGCTGCAGCGCAATTTCTTCTACCGACGCCCCTTTTGCCCGGTTCGACACCGTTATATGGCGTGCCGCCACATACTTCTTCTTATCTATATTTTGTGCCAACGGGTTTTGCTTATTCATAAGCACCTTGTAGGTGTCGCGGCGCAATAGTGAGTGAGAGATGGGCGCAGCGACGGCGCGACCAATATCAATAACAAGGTGTAGATTTCGATTTGTTAAGTCTGCCAGCATTGTATCTCGATGTAAGCGAGTGCTTACTATTTCGACATTAGGTGCTTGTTTTTCAAGGGTTGAAAGCAGGACAGGTAAAACGCCTAATTCAAGAGACTCTTGCATGGCAATAACAAAGCGCTGATGGCTGTGTAACGGGTCGAAGTCGGCAAACTCCCCCAATGCTTTTCGGATATCGCTTAGGGCTTTAAGAATAGCGGGCGCTAACCGTTCGCAGGCCGCAGTAGGCAACATGCTTTGTTTTTCTTTAACAAAAAGTGGATCGCCCAAAATATCCCTAAACCTGCGCATGGCATGGCTAACCGCCGATGGCGTAATGTGGAGCGCTTCAGCTACGCGGGTCATATTCCTATGCTGCCAAAGCGCTTCAAAAACCTTTAGCAGGTTTAGATCCAACTTCTCGAATTGTCTGTTTTCGAACATTGCCACCACCATGAATGAGATTCACACCATTTAAGGATTATATTTCATTTCATTCACTTAACAACTTTCTCTACTATGCGTTTAACGAACAGTTATCGCACGCTTTAGAGACAGTCCCTACATTTTAACTTGCGGCGACCCAAGTGCGAGATGCAAAGCAAATACTCTCTATATTTAATTAGTACAATTTCAACGAATGTAAAAAGGTGCCCTATGGATTTTTCACATAACGACAAAACCAAAGCCTTACTAGAGAAGCTCGATAATTTTATAGCCGAGCATTTAGCGCCAATTGAAGATGAAGTTTACGACTTTCACCATAAAGAAAATAATCACGGTGACTGGAAAAGCTGGAAGCTGCACCCTGGTACTGAAGCGCTTAAAGCTAAAGCGCGTGAAGCTGGGCTAGCCAACCTATTTTTGCCCGATGCTGAATTAGGTCAGGGCCTAACCACGCTTGAATATGCACCTATGGCAGAGCGCATGGGAAAATACCTCTTTGCACCAGAGATTTTTAACTGTAATGCGCCTGATACCGGCAATATGGAAGTGCTGTATCACTTCGGCAACGACGCCCAAAAAGAGAAATGGCTTAAACCATTGCTTGCAGGTGAAATACGCTCAGTGTTTGGTATGACAGAGCCTGATGTTGCTTCGTCTGACGCCACCAATATGGCCGCCACCATTATTGAAGATGGCGATGACGTAGTCATTAACGGTAAAAAGTGGTGGTCGACAGGGTTAGGCCATCCTAATGCTGCTATAACCATATTCATGGGCTTATCTAACCCCGATAACGACAAGCACAGTCGCCACAGTATGGTCGTAGTGCCGCTTGATACACCTGGAATTACCATTAAGCGCATGCTAGATGCCTACGGCGATTACGATGCGCCTTACGGCCACGGGGAAATGCATTTCGATAATGTGCGCGTGAGCAAAGACAACCTAATTATGGGGTTAGGCAAAGGCTTTGCTATTGCACAAGGACGCTTGGGCCCGGGCCGTATTCACCACTGCATGCGCGCTATCGGCATGGCAGAAAAAG
>Ga0209992_10003462_pt1 | contig 13242 bp, 14 predicted proteins | sample 2SBtaG_2_FD_182564 | JGI IMG/M metagenome (GOLD analysis project Ga0209992, IMG submission 182564) | Deep subsurface microbial communities from Kolumbo volcano to uncover new lineages of life (NeLLi) - 2SBTROV12_ACTIVE470 metaG (SPAdes)... | ecosystem: Environmental > Aquatic > Marine >... | reverse complement strand
CGAGACACCCTCCACGGTCACGGACAAGATGATCGATCGAGCCTTCGACATCCACCACGATCACCGACACCAAGTTTCCGATGTCCTGAACAAACAGTTTCCGATGTCCTGAACCAGAACACTGCCCCCGCCACCATTTGAAAACCCCGGAAACTCCTCAGTTTCCGGGGTTTCTCAGTTTTGCGCTGCAGGACTAGGCACGAATGAGATGTACCAGATATGTACCAGGCGAGGAAAGTCTCGTTCTGTGCTGTGCTTGTTCATGCTTGTCGGTGCGGTTCTGGTCAGCGCACGGCAGTCCTGGGACGCGTTCCGGTTCTTGGGTTGAAGGGGAGACTTAAGGATGCTCATCCATTACGCAGAGTTGGGTGGGTGGATGGATGCCTTCCAAAGCCGGTTGAAGGGTTGCCGTGTGCAGAAGCAGGTTGAACGAGTCGACAGGGCGGTTGCATGATGAGTCGAACTGGGATTCTCTGTGGGTCGTTGGTAGCGACAGGCACCACGGGCAGCTACATCCTTGAGCCGGGCAAGCTCTTGCTTGCCCTCCGCGAGGAGCCTGAGCTCTTCCTTATGTATGACGTGATCTACGTGTGGGAGGAGCTATTCGACAATGTCGTCCACTTCCTCAAGCGTTGGCGTCGGAACGGCCGCAACGCTCCTCACCCGCTTGAGCTATTCGTTGAGAGTCGGGTTATCCGACCGATCAAGATGCCGGACGCTAGTGAACGAGTGATTGAGGAGATCTTTGCGCATGTTCTCACGGGTGTTGTTGAAGAGCAGATCGACGACGTGATCCATCCCGACTGGCGCGGGGAGTTGGTCGGGTTGTTCCTTGAACTTGAGAAGGCCCGGCAGGCTCGCCGGCGTCCGATCCTCGCCGGCGAGGCCAGATTCTGGAGCCCATATCTTCGGCTGGCTAACGACCGGAAGCTCGTCATGCAGCAGACTCTCGACATTGCGACGGATGATGCTGGGGATGCGCGTCGCTGGACCAATCACCCATCGCCGGGCCACCTCGAACACATCGAAGGTGCTGATCTCATCGCTCAGGCGCAGTCCACTCTGCGACGACGATCCCGCGCCTTGATCGAACCACTCGACGAGGTCCTCGCCAGTCTTGTTCCGGATATCTATATCGACGGTGGGACGGTGGTGCCAGCGAACCGAGCCGAGATAAAGACCGCCGCCGATGTGCTGGCTCTCCGGACTTCGTATGCCAGCTGCTTCCGCGAGATGCGTGTCGTAGCCGCCGAGGCAATCCGGGTGACGCCGGCTGGCGACGACGTCGATCCGGCGACGGCCAAGAGGCTCTGGCAGAGAAATTCTCGGGAAATCGATGACGTTATCTTGGATCACTTCCCCTGGGCTCGGCGCGTGCATCGCGTGATGTCGTCTCGACTCACCGCCCTCGCGGTTGACGGAACTGCCTTTGCCGCCACAGCTGCCACCGGAATTCCGCTCGCCATACCTGGTCTGGGAATGGTTCCAGACTTTGTGAGCAATATCCCTCAGCGCTGGGGATACAAGCGCGCAATGAGCGGGACACTAGAGCGACGATTGCCGGTCCAAACCGATTGGTACTTCGAATGGATGGATCTTGAACGCGATCTGAAACAAGGTCGATGACGGCGGGCCATGGCACAGCGGTCTTCGCGCATTCCTTCCTCGACCGCCGAGCCTTCGGCATCCTGCGACCTTGCGTCGTGCCGTACTAGCGCGACCAGGACGCGTTGCACCGACTCGAGACGTTCATTGCGCTACACGCCTGGAGGCGCCGATAGTTGGTAGAGATCGGGCTTGACTGTCCCTCCGCGGAGTCAACTGCGGTGGCGTCACCCCGGTCGGGCAATCCGAGCCACTCCGCTCGCGGGGAGTCGTGTAGCGCGTCGATACATGTCATCGAGTTCGTCATCGAGAACCTGTGCGTGCCCGAAACTCTGTCGTTGCAGGTCATGCCGCGTTTTGGTACTCGTTGATGAGTCCGTCGCAGCGGGTGGTTCTGATGAGTTGTATCGGCGCCGGGGGAGTGTCTCCGGCGCCGTTCTCGTCGGCTAGCGGTGGCCGTTGATGGAGTGAGCGGTGGGGCCGGTGCCCGTTGTAGCGCTGCATGTAGTCCACGATGAGATGTTCGAGCTGATATCGGTTCCAGATGAGGGTGCGGTCAAGGAGTTCACGGCGAAGCGAGCCGATCCAGCGCTCAGCGAACGCGTTCGCGACTGGGGTCCGCACCGGGGTCTTGAGGATCTTGAAGCCTTCGGTTCGGAAGACCTCGTCAAAGCTGTCGACGAATTGACTACCGCGGTCACGCACCGGCGCTTTCGCTGCGGCGAGCCGGTCGGAGTGGCGCAGGAACAGGTTGCGGGCAGCTTGGGTGGTCCATGGCCCGGTGGGATTGGCGGTGACCCCGGCGAAGAACACTTCGCGGCTGGTGACGTCGATGAAAAACAGCAAGTAGTAGCGGCGCAACATCACGGTGTCGACGGTGGCGAAGTCACAAGCGACCGCGGCCTGGGACTTGAGGAACTGGGTCCAGGTGACGGTGGAGCGTTCGGGCGCTGGATCGACGTCGTGGGCCTTGAGGATTCTCCAGATGGTGGACGCTCCAACACGATGGCCGAGGCCGATGAGTTCGCCGTGGATGCGGCGATATCCCCAGGTCGGGTTGTTGGTCGCCATCTCGATCACGAGCTGGCGCAACGCTATGGCGGTGGACGGTCGTCCTAGTGGTCGTTGGGGTTGGGTCCAGTGCTTTGCGACTCGACGGCGATGCCAACGCAGCAGCGTGTCGGGAGTCACCAGCCAACCTGTACGCAGCGAGCGGGGCAGGGCTTGAGCGATCGCGCCGAGCAGGTTCCGATCGTCGTCGCCGAGTTTGAGGGCGGTCTATCTGTCGATTGAGCACGCTCAACTGGTGGCGCAACACGATGATCTCAAGATCCTTGGAGCGACCCGAACGAACAGCCAGACGTGTCATCGACGCGAGAAAACGGTACAAGATACGAACCATGAAGCTTCTCTGATCGGCCCGCGTCGTGCCTGGTCAACGCACACGACCGAGTTTCGGGCACGCACAGGGTGGCTACGTTCTCCTTGGTCGCTCCCTCTCGGGTGAAGGCGTTCACGTAGGTCAACATGTCTGGCTCGATCTGAGGGAGCTCAAGCTTCTCCTCGGCATCGACTTCAGACGCTGGTAGATCCATGACTATGCTCCGAAGGTCAGAGAGAGCGGCGGCGGCAGCGCGCCGTTCTTGCTCGAAGCCGACAATGAACTCCATGACCTCGCCGGGTGGAGCAGCAATTCCGCTTTCATCCAGCCGTTTGAGGGACAGCAGGAGGTCGACAATCCCCCAACGAGTGCGCAATGTCCCCCGTTCGACTGCAGCCACGGCCTGTAGCTGATCGAGCAACTCGACAGTTCGAGTCGCTACTACGTCCGAAGGATCGAAGTCGAGGTCCTCGTATAGCGAGAGCAGGTCAGCTCCCTTAAGACCCGTGGGTCCGTCGGCTGCCACAAGCGCCAGAATGATCGCTGAAATTTCGTGCAACCCGAAGCGTTTGCTCTTTAGGCCTGTCTCGGGCCATGCCGGATGCTTGGCGAGCGAGTTGGCAACGAAGTCCCGAACCGGCACGTCCATGGCGTTGCGTTTCTCGGCTGCGTTGAGTGGTTCGCCCTGCTGGAGCCGCTGGAAGAGCTCGCGGATCTCGCCTTCGTCATCTGTCTCGAGCTCTGTGACGGTGATCTTCGCGAACTGAAGTCGGTCCTTGGCGTCCTGCGGGAGTTTCAGACCAATTCTTCCCGCCCACGGCGCCGACAGTGGGGTAGCTGTAGCAGCGCGGTAGGCGGAACTCGTCCGAGAGGAACCTCCAGATGGAGGTGAGACGCTGCACCCCGTCAACGACGTCAAAAAGCTCCTGCGACCCATCTGTGAGCTTTCGCAGGAAGATCTTGGGAAGATCGAACCCACGGAGGATCGAGTCAATCAGCAACATCTGCTGGGGTTCGGACCAGACCACGCCACGTTGGTATTCCTTGTCGACGTTAATCCGCCCTTGGAGGTCGGCAAGCATCCTCACGCTCCACTCGCTCGTTTGGCGTCGCATGGGCCCCCTTGCTGAAGCGTCGGCTGATGCGCCTTCACTCTGCGGCTAGGACAGGAATACTAGGACGTGTCACGAAGCTCGTCGGGCTTCTCTGGATCTAGCGCGGCCGCACTGGGGGTCCCGGAGCTTGCTAGGGGGCCGTCTGCTGCATCAGGAGTCATCCTCTGCCGTCTCGCGACCAATACCGGCTTCCATCAAGACCAAACCGGAACCGGGTCAACTCCAAGCCGAGACGATTCGGACCATCCGGACCGCACGCTCACGCACCTCGACCCGATACCGGCCCGGATGCTTCCTCTTCTCTGACATCTGCGCATGCTCTCAGGAGAACGAGCAGTCACCACTCCCGGGGCGCTTCACCTTGGGGTTGAGTCGTTGGTCTTGTGAAGGTCGAGACATGCCATGAGCCATGCGCCGGATGCACGACTGGCGGCATAGCTGGTTTCATTGCTTTAGCCGCACCAGAACGCGAATGCTCCCCGGCTCGACGAGTCCTGCCTAGACGGACCGAAGGGCCGCTATTGGTTCAATGACGGCCGCTCTCATCGCTGGATAGGCGCCTGCGCAGAGCCCGACGCACGCTCCCAGTACAGGAGCGGCTAGCGGGACCCAGATATCTAGGACCGGGAGCCAGCTGCGCCATGCCGCCACGCCGACCAGTACGAGAGTGCCGAGCGAAGCACCTATCACCCCGGCGACCAGGCCAGTCAGGATCGACTCGGCGACGATCAGTAGACCGATATCAGATCCAGTGGCACCTAGAGCCCGACGCAGCCCCAACTCGGTCGTGCGCTCGCGAACGGAGACAAGCGTTACATTCGCGATCCCGATCGTCCCGACCGCAAGGGAGATGGTTCCGAGCGCAAGAAAGAGTGTGTTGACGTCGGATCCAACGCGGGAGCGAAGCAACGCCGTGTCGGCCGGGACTCGGACTCGGAGCTCTTCCGGTTTCGCAGGAGCCAGCGCGAGCGCTGCTTGGCTTCCGATCAGCTGAGCCGCTGCTGGGGCGGTCCGGATGACGACCGACTCTGGCCGCTCGAGACCAAGCTGAGCTTGAGCGAATCCGTCCGAGACGATGACCGACTCGAGAAGGCGTGGCTGCGATGCCGCCTCTTCGATGATGCCGATCACTCGAACAGGATGCTCTCCGATGAAGATCACGGGCTGGTTGTCGACACGGTTGACGTTCAGGTTCTGGGCAGCTCCTCGTCCGAGGACCACAACCGCGCTTGCTCGTCGGCTGTGAATGCTCCGTAGACCTGTCCCAACGATCTCGGCTTGGGCCGCTGACAAGGTGCCCGGGGATACTGCGAGCACGTTCAATTGTCGTGTGGGACCGGCTGCGGCCGTGAGTGTGACGCCGGTGATCGGCGTGTCTTCTATGTCGACTGAGCTGATCGTTCCAGCGGAGACCACTCCGTTGAGGTCTTCGAGTAGCTGCTGAGACTCCCAAGGAATCGGCCAGTCTCCAGCGGTTTGCTCGGCAGCATCTGGCGCGACAGCCTCTACCACGACCTCGGTCTCGCTTGCTTCGTCGAATCTCACCTCGATCTGGTTCCCAGCCGTCTTTGCGACGCCGATTGTGGCGACCAGGGATGCGACACCTAGGACTGTCCCGAGCGCTGTGAGGATGAAACGAGACGGCTGTTGGCTCACGGTTGCAGTGGCCTCGCCGAGGAGGTCTCCGAGCGATAGGCCGTGGATTCTGCGGCGGATCATTTTAGCCTGCCGTCCTCGATGCGCACGAGGTGCTGCGCATGCTCTGCGACTTCGCGGTCGTGTGTGATCATCACGATCGTGAGACCGCGGTCGTGGAGATCGTGAAAGACTTCCATGACAGCGGAGGCATTGTCGGCGTCGAGGTTGCCTGTCGGCTCATCTGCGAGGAGCACCGTGGGGTTTCCGATCAGTGCTCGGGCGATAGCCGTGCGCTGCAGCTCACCACCGGACAGGTTCCTCGCGAGCGCATCGACCCGATGCGCTAGGCCAACGCCTGTGAGTGCCTCCACTGCCCGGTGACGTCTGTCGCGACGGGCGCCGCGGGCGTGCACGTCAGCAAGCATTACGTTCTCTACGGCAGTGCGGTGCGGCAACAGATGGAAGGCTTGGAACACGAATCCGATCCGCCGGGCGCGTTCGAGCGCTCGGTCCTGCTCGTTGAGTGCTGTTGTGTCGCGACCGAGGAAATTGAGTCTTCCGTCGGTTGGGGTATCGAGCAGCCCGAGCAGGTGGAGCAAGGTCGACTTGCCGGAGCCGGACGGCCCCATGATTGAAACGAAGTCGCCCGCCTCGATGCAGAGGTCGACGTCTCGTAGCGCCTCGACTGGCGGGTTGCCTGGGAAGGTTCTCCCAACCCCGGAGAGGAGAGCAACTGGACACGTGCGGACGGCTATCTGACCCGGGGTCATCGCTGGCCGACGACCACTTTGTCGCCAACGGCCAAGTCGCCCGCCTGAATCGGTTCGATCTCGACAAGTCCCGCCGACTCGAGGCCGAGGACCACGGCCACCCGCCGGGTTCCGCCCGGCCCACTCGGCTCCTCCACCTCGACGTACACCGAGCGATCGTCCTCGGACGACAGCGCAGCTACCGGCACGACCATCGCGGGTCCATTCGTTGCCTCGACCGGGATCCGAACCCGAAGATTGAGCCCGGCTAGGCGCGGGTCCACTGATCGATTCGGTACGACTCGGATCTGGAATCGTCCCTCCTCGACCTCTCCGCCAGGCGAGTCCGCGATAAAGGTCACGATCGCATCGATCGGTCCAGTCAGTGCGGGATCGTCTAGGACTGCTCGGTCACCTACCTCGATGAGTTCGGCCTGGGTCGGCGTGACTGACGATTCGAGGAAGAGCGCCCCGGCGGAAACGGTCATGATCGGCCCGTCGAGCACCCCACCGCGGTTCACCAGTACCTCGTCGATCTGGACCGGGAGCGTCTCCAAGAACTGAATCTCGGCCCGAGGAAGGCCAACCGCAACGGTCGTGTCGGTGAGGGCGTCCTCGGCGTTTGCCACATCGGTTCGTGCGGCCGCGACGGCCGTCTCTTGGAACGACGTGTCGCTGGGTGCGATGAGTTCTGTCAGCCTTGCTGCGGCGACGGCGACTTGGTCACTAGCTCCTCCTACGGCGGCATCCTGCTCCGCCAGCACGTCCGCCGATTCTCGTTCGTGGGTTTCGACCGCTGCCGTCGCCGCATCGACGTCCGCTTCCGACGCGGACACCGCCGCCGCGAGCTCGGCAAGTTCTTCGTCTGACGGCAGCTCGCCGGTGTCAGGGTGTGCTCCCTGCTGTGCCGCGGTCAATCGTTCGCGGGCGGCCGCAGCCCTGCCCTCGGCATCGGCCAATTCTTGTGTCAACCCCGCCGCTTCGTTTTCGAGTCGAGATAGCTCGTCTTCTCGGCTTCGTTCGGCAGCGGCGAGAGCCGCATCGGCTTGCGAAACTGCTGCCTCGGCCGAAAGCACCGACGATGACAGGGGTCCACTGCGGGCAAGTTCCAGAGCCGCTTCGGCCTCTGCCACTCGGAGCTCTGCGGCAGCGAGTGCCTGTTCGGCTTGCGCGAGCGCTGCCAGAGTCTCAGGCGTCGGACCGGCGGGGTCGTAGCCTGCGGCGCCGTAGAATGCTGCGAGCGCCCGCTCGGTGGACTCGCCATACACGCCGTCAACATCGGTGATGAACCCCAGTCGGTTCAGCGCCGCCTGGACTTGTCGGACATCCTCACCGACCGCACCCCGGGTGAGCGTGCGGTACATCGGGAAAGTCCCCCGGAACGCGAACACCGGTCGTCCTGCCACCTCGAGGATGAGGTCGCCCTCTGCGACCGTGCCGCCTTCAACCGCAGAAAGCCGTGTGATCACCACCGCAGTGTCCGCGTCAGAGCCGTTGCTCGGCGTAGCTCGGACCTCAAGAGACTCTTCGAACAGCAGGTCCGCCCGGACGACGACCTCATTCGCCAGTTCCCGCAGTTCTACCCGAGCCGTGACTAAGGACGGATCAGGCGGACCAAGAGAACCTGACGCATCACTCGGACTTGTGAGCGTACGGCCCGCCACAAAGCCGGCCACCGCAGCGAGAAGTGCCACCATGACCACAACTGCCAGCGCTTGATTCCCCCGGCGGGCCGTGGAGGTCTTGGTCTCGTTGACCGGCCGCGCGTGGAGGACACACCCCGCTTCTGGGATGGAGCGCTGAGCCGAACTGTCGTCAGCTCCGGGCAACGCCGCCACCAGAGGTTTCTGTGTTGCGGTCACCACTAGCCCTGAGGTTCGCTGAGTTCATCAAGCAACTCGTCGACAGCCGGTTCGATGTGCTTCAGGTAGCAGTCGAGGTCCTGGCTGGCGACCGCCAGCTCCGCCGTGCGCAATGTGTCACGGTCGCGCTCATAGTCCGCCGATGCAGTGTCGAGCGCAACGAACCGTGACTCGATGTTGTCGAATATCTCGGCGCTGGAGCCAAAGGAGTAGCCGGCCTCGCCCATGCAAGATGCCCAGGCTCCTTGGGAACTGAGGTATCGCCGGTCTGAGGTCACGCGACTGACAAGGTCCGCGTCGAAGTCAAGCCGGAGATCAGCGAGGTGCTGTTGGATGTCGACGGTGTAGAGGAGTCCAACGCAGCGATGTGAGCCGTCCCGCATCAGGAGCTCAAAGGCCTCGGCTTGGGCCTCTGGAACTTCGCCGCCCCGGATGTCGACCTGCACGCCAGCACTGCCCTCGCCGCCGACTATGCCATATCCGTATTCCCGTCTCGACTCGCTGACGGTGAGAAGGCCGCCGTCGTCAGTGGTCACACTCACTTCGATGGCGCGCTGCTCATAGCTGAAGCCCTCGTTGGCCATGCACGCGGCGAATGATGCCTCCGCCTCGTGGAACTCGTCGGTCAACACACCGATCGTCTCGGTTAGGAGCGGCGCTTCGACTAGCCGTTCACCACCAACAAGCTGCTGCTGTTCGGGAGAGTCGGAGTTGGAGCAACCAACCGCGACAAAGACGAGGCCAGCGAACAAACACAGACGAATCACGAGGACATACCTTCTTTCTGTGTGGAAACGGCGGCGATCGCCAAGACACCTTCAGGGCGGGACCAAAGGCGCCGCCCGAAGCTCGGCAACGAACCACAGGCGGCGCCTCCCATCTGACGCTCAGCAGCTCCGACTCAGCTCGCGGTTCGCGCTGTCACCGGTCGACGACTGGTGCCGATAGCGATGCGTCCCGCACTGCTTCCCTCGGTAGGCCGTTCCGTAGCCGGACGAGTTGTAGTACACGTTCGAGCCGTCGAGGTAGCTGCAACCTGTCCAGTTGCAATGCTTTCGGTCGATGTCATGGAACGTGCTGGAGTTGTATCCGTATCCGTAGCCGGCCGCGTTGTTGCCGCTGTTGTACGGCGGATTGGTGACCCCCGCCTCTGCAGGAAGTGCCAACGCCGCCAGCGTCATAGTTGTCGTCGCTACTGCGACGATCAGCTTTCTAACCATTGTCATTCTCCTTTGGGTGTTTCTGGTTAGCGCCTACACTCTCGGAGTCGCGAGGTGCTATCAACGCCGACTTGCGGGCAGCGCGAGCGGGCCGCGGGCTTCACGCACCTTCGAGGTGCAGAAGGCCCCACGCGCTTGTCGCAACCGCCGCGTGGAGATGATTGTCGAGGCCGAGGTCGTGGCACAGAGCCTGAAATCGCCTCTGGGCCTGACGACGTGAAAGTCCCATTTCTCGACCCGCCTGCTCGACGGTGTGGCGAGCCACTAGTTCAAGTAGCGAGCGTTCGTCGGGCTCGAGTTCACGAGGAGGCTCAGCGAGACGCTGCGCCATCGACGCACCGTGTGATCCAGGTACGACAGTCCAACCGCAGGCCGCTGACAGGACCGCCAGCGCAATCGCTTTTGGATGAGCTGCCTCATCGACAAGACCAGCCGCACCTTGAAGAAGTACCCGCCGGGCGACCGCTGCACTTGGGATCGAAGCGACGGCAACAATCTGTGGAAGCCGCGGAGTATGAGCGTATGACTCGACCACCGTCTCGACCCTGCTCGCGCAAGTTATGAGAGCGTCGGGTACGCCATAGAGGTCGCCGCTCTCCTCGTCCCACGAGTCGACCCCGGCTCCCAGTTCTACGATGGCCTCCTTGAGTTCCACAGAGACCTGTGAAGCAAGCGCGACGTCCACCAGAACCCTCAGCATCCTGGCGGCTCGGCAAGCCCGAACACCACACGGCCCCGACGAAAGCACCGCACTGAACGCTGCATCACAGATCCTCGAGGGCGACAGCCACCGGTGAACCATCGGTGTCGATGACCACCAAGAGGGTCTGGCCCGACGGATGCGTGACCACGACAGCCTCAGCAGGAGCAGCCGAGCCTTGGAGTCCGTCCGGAAGCCGAGCAATGGTCCCGACGCCAGCTTCAAGGGACCCCGGCGAGACAATCCAGACAACCGCCCCAGTTTCTTGAACGACTACAGGGCCCTGTTCAGTCGAAGCCCAAGCGCGCGCGGTCCCGTTTGCGCCGAATCCTTCATAGGACTCATTGGAGGGCGACACGAAGCGGAACTGTCCGTCATCACCGCCGTCAGCAAGAATCACGACCACTCCATCCTCTCCTGCAGCAATGAGGCCCAGCGGCTCGCTTTCGAAATCGAGGATTCGGTCCAAGCCTCGACTCAGAACGCCGTGCTCGGTCACCCCCCAGAGTTCCCCATCACGTGCGACTGCGATCGCCGTGACAGGAGCCTCTGCGGGCACCTGGATGTTGAGATCACCCGTGACGAGATTCAACTCGCCGATGTCTCCCGAGTCGAGTAGTAGCCACGCCACGTCACTGCCTGAATCGAGCTCCACCGCAACAGCACCAGCATCAACCACCCGCGCCTCGAGCGCCCCTTCCGCATCGGCCCGCCACCAGGCCACACGACCGGTGGAATCGACGCCAGCTACCCACTCGAAACTGGCCGAGAGCACAAGCAACGGCCGCTGCTGGTTCAACAGCTGCGACGTGGACACGACCTCACCCGTGGCAATGTCGAGGCCGGCGGCAAGCCGACCACTCGCCACAGGGTCAACGGGGGCGAGCCAGACGACACCGCCCGCTACCGCCATCGCGCCCACCTCTCGCAGCTCAGCTGCCGAGGCCTCGAAGTCCGCTGCGGCTTCAACAACCGCGTACGAGTCACCATCGGATTGGCGCACAGCGAAACCAGCTACGAGGGCGACCGCGGCAGCCACCAACACGAGCGGTGCCGCACGACGTCGCTCACGAGAGACCGGCCCATCCACGTCGGGCACGGCAAGGGTCTGAGAGCGACGGAGGGAGTCCTCCCACGATGCCGACACGGGAATCTCGTCGAGCTCGTTCCAGTTGACGTTCATGCCTTCGCCTCCATCAGTTGAACCCGCATCCTCTGTCTTGCCCGTGCAAGATGAACTTTGAGCGCTCCCACGCTTGAGCCGGTCACCTTTGCGATGTCGGAGAGACCGAAACCCGCGTAATGATGAAGGACGATTGCCTCACGCTGTTTGGGCGACAACGTCTTCAGAGCGCTGCGCAGCTCGAATGCAGGCTCATCATCCAGGACCGGCTCGTCCGGCGGATCCGCGTACAGCGTCACATCGCTCTGTCCGAGCCCTCGAGCGATCGCAAACGCAGCCGACCAAACCCACCGAGACGGTGACCGGACTTCGCCACCACGGCGAATCAGCTGCGCGAAGGCCTCGCTCACCGCCTCCGCTGCTAGGTCGGGTTTGAAGAAGGCCACCACAAGTGAGCGTTCGATCCGAGGCGCCTCGACACGAAACAGTCGCTCAATCTCATCGACCGAGGAGTCCGGCGTTTCGTGTGAGGCGTCACTAGAAATTGGATGCGGATAGTTGTTCACCGTCCTATAAGGGGAGCCAGCACGCTGATTGGTGAACACACTTCCTAAGAATCTTCGCGCCATCGTCAGAGACTAGGCGGACCTCCCAGACGTAACGTCTCGGCTGGTAGCAGTCGTCGCGCAGCATTGGTTCGCCGGGTCGCCCGTAAGGTCGCACCGCCGAATCGTGGCATCTTGATCGCGGAAACATGGACGACACGACGGAACCCTTCAGCAGCACCAGCACCTGATCGAGTCGAACGAGACTTCACCGCCCGAGCCCCGAACCAGCTCTGGGTGGCCGACATCACCTATGTCCCGACGTGGGCCGGGTTCGGCTACCTGGCCACCGTGCTCGACGTGTATTCGCGGCGCATCGTCGGGTGGGCGTTCGCGGATCACATGCGAACCGAGCTCATCGTCGAAGCGGCCCTGAACAGATCGCGAACCGGATCCAGCTCGACTTCCCCGATGATGAGTCCATGCGAATCAGCCACGAGGCCATCTACCAGGCGCTCTACATCGAGGGACGCGGCGCATTGAAACGAGAGCTGGTCTGGTGTCTACGCACCGGCCGAGCGTTGCGAGCACCCAGGGAGCGGTCCCGTCGCAAGACGTGGGCCCACGTCACGCCCGAAACACTCATCAGCGAACGGCCCGCCGAAGCCGAAGACCGAGCCACCCACAGTCTTACGGAAGGCGATCTCGTGATCGGGCTCGAGCGCTCAGCGATCAGCGATCAGCGATCGGCACCGTGGTCGAGCGAACGACTCGATTCACGATCCTGGTTCACCTGCCCCGAGAGCCCGGCTACCGACACAAGCACACTCCCAAGAACGGCCCCGCGCTCGCCGGCGTCGATTGCCGCTTGGCGCAGCCACTTCGACAACGTCATCGCGTGGATCCCGAAATCATCGGCGATCTGCTCGAGCGTCACGTCCGCGTCGCGTCTGCGGGCGACCCGCACGACATCGTCGCGGAACTCTCTCGGTTTGGGCTTGGGCATAGTGACATCCTTCCAGACCTGCCCCTCAGGCAAGCCAGAGGGTCTGCCGCGCTTGAAGGGGACATCTGAGATGGCTTGCTCGATGAGCAGGTCTGGAAGGATGAACCCATGTCCAAGCCCTATCCCCAAGAGTTTCGCGACGATGTCGTGAGGGTGGCCCGTGGCCGTCCGCACGGCGTGACTCTCGAACAGGTCGCCAACGATTTCGGGATCCATGCGGTGACGTTGTCGGGGTGGATGAAGAAAGCTGATGTTGAGGACGGTGCCCGGCCTGGTGTCACCGCGGCTGAGTCGGCGG
>Ga0209992_10003459_pt1 | contig 13250 bp, 11 predicted proteins | sample 2SBtaG_2_FD_182564 | JGI IMG/M metagenome (GOLD analysis project Ga0209992, IMG submission 182564) | Deep subsurface microbial communities from Kolumbo volcano to uncover new lineages of life (NeLLi) - 2SBTROV12_ACTIVE470 metaG (SPAdes)... | ecosystem: Environmental > Aquatic > Marine >... | reverse complement strand
GGAGCTCGAGGCCCTCGCCGATCTGCACGCCGAGCTCGCCGCCGCGGACCCGGGTCTGGCGGCGGAGCTTCACCCCAACGATCGCGTCCGCATCGTCCGCGCGCTCGAGGTCTTTCGGCAGACCGGTCGTCCGTTCTCGCAGATCCGTGCCGAGCACCGGGCGGCGGGACCCCGGCAGGCCGCGGTTCGCCTGTGGCTCGACCGCGATGATCTCGACGCGCGCATCGACCGGCGGGTCGGCGAGATGGTGTCCGCCGGCTACGTCGACGAGGTGGCCGCACTGTTGGACGAGGGCGTGCCACGACACGCCAAGCCGATGAAGAGCCTGGGCTACCGGCACCTCGCCGAGCACCTCCTCGACGGACTGCCGCTCGACGAGGCCGTCCGGCGCACGCGCCGGGACACGCGCAAGTTCGCGCGCAAGCAGCGCACCTTCCTGAAGGGGCTCGGCGGTTTCGACCCGCTGCCCGCCGACGATCGCGACGCTGTGCTGCGAGCGGCGGAGCGCGCCTTCAGCGCCCGTTGACGTTCACCACGCCTGCGGCGGCCATCACCTCGAGCGGCGCCGTCCCGCCGTGCTCGACCCCATCCACCGTCAGCGTGCCACCACCTGCGTCCAGCGCCAGGTCGTAGGCTCCGGCGGGCAGATCCACCGTGGCGTCGCCGCTCGCGACCAGCACGTGCACGTCGTCCGCTGTGGCCAGGGCGAGGTTGGCGGTGCCCGCGCCCACCAGCACCAGCAGCTCGGGGCTCGCGAGGTCGTCGCCCACCACGCTGCCGGTGCCCACCGTGAGGTCGAGCGGTCCGGACATCCCGACCACGGCGATGCGCCCCTCGCCGACGTCGGCGGTGACCGCTAGCTCCTCGGGGAGCGTGAGCCGGGTGTCGACGCTGCAGCCGAAGACCCGCTTGCAGCGCGCCGTCAGGTACAGCACGTCATCCTCGACGCGCGTGGACAGCGCGAGGCTGCCCTTCCAGCCACGGGACGTGCGTTCGATGCGCACGCTGTCTCCTGCGACCAGCTCCAGCTGGCCGCTGTCGGTGATCACCACCACCTCGGACACCGACTCGTCGACCGTGAAGACCTCGTGGGTCTCGGAGGTGTCGCAGGAGCCGAGTCCCACGGCGGTCATGGCCGCCATGCCCAGGGTGGTCACTGCTCCGCGCTTCGACATCTGACCTCCGGAGTGCCCGCTCACGACTCCTTGGACACCGCGCTGACGGATCTGCGCCCGTCGGCATTCGTCTCGGCTCGCCCACACCGGGTTAGAGCGTGCCCCGATTGGAGGCCCCATGGAGCTCGTCCTGGACTTCGAACGCCCCCTCGTGGAGCTACAGAAGCGGATCGACTCGCTCGAGGAGCTTCAAGAGAACGAGGGGATCGACCTCTCCGCGTCCATCGAGCAGCTGCGCCGTCAGTCGGTGCGGCTGCAGGACCAGATCTTCTCGAGCCTCACGCCGTGGCAGCGCACCCAGCTGTCGCGGCACCCGCGTCGTCCGTACACCCTCGACTACGTGGAGCGCCTCTTCGAGGACTTCGTGGAGGTGCACGGCGATCGTGCGGGTCACGACGACCAGGCCATCGTGTGCGGGATGGCCACCTTTCGCGGTCGGCACGTGGCGGTGATCGGCCACCAGAAGGGTCGCAACACCAAGCAGAACCTGCACCGGAACTTCGGCATGCCCCGACCGGAGGGCTACCGCAAGGCGCTGCGCGTGATGCACCTGGCAAACCGCTTCAAGAAGCCCATCTTCTGCTTCATCGACACGCCCGGCGCCTACCCCGGGGTCGATGCCGAGGCGCGGGGCCAGGCCGAAGCCATCGCCAAGAACATCCTCGACATGTCGGAGTTCTCGGTGCCGGTCATCTGCGTGGTGATCGGCGAGGGCGGAAGTGGCGGGGCCCTGGCGATCGGCGTCGGCAACCGGGTGTTGATGCTCCAGAACAGCATCTACTCCGTGATCTCGCCCGAAGGCTGCGCGGCCATCCTCTGGCGTGACCGGGCGGAGGGCCCGAAGGCGGCCAGTGCCTTGCGCATCACGTCGGAAGACTGCCTGAGCTTTGGCGTGGCCGACGAGGTCGTCACCGAGCCACGCGCTGGCGCCCACCGGGACCACGAGGCCACCGCCGCCGCGCTGGGCGATGCCCTCGACCGGCACCTGAGCGCGCTGGAGAAGCTGTCGGCGCCCGAGCTCCGCCAGGATCGGTACGACCGCTACCGGCGGCTGGGGGTGGTGCTGGACCAGGTCACCACCACCCGGCATTGAGCAGCGATCGGCTCGAGGTGGCCGCGGGCGGCGCGCTCCGGGGACGGCTGCGCATGCCTGGCGACAAGTCGATCAGCCACCGTGCGCTGATCTTCAACGGCCTCGCCCACGGCTCCGCGAAGGTCACGGGCCTGCTCGACGCGCTCGATGTGCAGGCCACGATGCGGTGCATGCAAGCCCTCGGTGTCCGCGTGGAACACGGCATCGTGCACGGCACCGGCCACACCCTGGCCACGCCACGGGGTGTGTTGGACTGCGGGAACTCGGGCACCGGCCTGAGGTTGCTGGCAGGCTTGCTGGCAGGTCAACCCGTGCGAGCCGTGCTCACCGGGGACGAGAGCCTGGTGGAGCGGCCCATGGGCCGGGTCACGGAGCCCCTGCGCCGCATGGGTGCGCGCATCGATGGGCGTGAGCAGGGCGCCAAGCCGCCCCTCACCGTGCACGGTGGCAACCTGTCGGGCCTCACGTGGGACAGCCCGATCGCGTCGGCCCAGGTGAAGAGCTGCCTGATGCTGGCCAACCTCGGTGCGAGCGGCGAGCTGCGCTACCGGGAGCCCCACCTGTCGCGAGACCACAGCGAGCGCATGCTCGGCGCGATGGGCTTGCGCTGGGTCCGGGACGACGGCTGGTTGGTCGTCGACGGCGGCCAGCGACTGGACGCGCAGGACGTCGACGTGCCCGGGGACATCAGCTCGGCGGCCTTCTTCCTGGTGGCGGCCAGCATCGTCCCGGGTTCCGAGCTCCTGCTGGAGCACGTCGGGCTCAACCCCACACGGACCGGCGTGCTCGACGCACTCGCCGCGATGGGGGCCGACATCACCGTGCAGGCCGAACGGGTCGTCTCGGGTGAACCGGTCGGCGACCTGCTGGCGCGCCACGCCGGGCTCTCCGGTGCGCGCATCGATGGCGGGCTCATCCCCCGGCTCATCGACGAGATCCCCGTGCTTGCGGTGGCCGCCGCGTGCGCCGCGGGCGAGACCGTGTTCGCCGACGCCGCCGAGCTCAGGGTGAAGGAGTCCGATCGCGCGGCCACCACCGTCGCGCTGCTGCGCGCGCTCGGCGGCGCCGCCGAGGAGCGCCCGGACGGGCTCGTGGTGGAGGGCCGTCCCCTCCGCGGTGGGGCCGTGCACGCTTGCGGCGACCACCGCATCGCCATGGCCGGATGCATCGCGGGGCTGGTGGCACGGGGGCCGGTCACGGTGTACGAGGCCCAACACGTCGCCACCTCCTTTCCCAGCTTCACCACCTTGTTGGATGCGGCCCGTGCCTGAGCGCTTCGCCATCGCCATCGACGGACCGGCCTCGAGCGGCAAGGGCACCGTCGCCCGGCTCGTCGCTCGGCGGCTCGGCTTCGCCTACGTGGACACCGGCGCGATGTACCGGGTCGTGGCGCTGAGGGCGCAACGGGCGGGTGTGAGCTGGGACGACGAGCCTGCGCTCGGCGCGACGGCCGCGGCGCTCTCCTTCGACTTCGCCTGGGACGGCCAGCGCCTGCGCGTGGTGTGCGACGGCGAGGACCTGTCGTCGGCGATTCGCACCGAGTCGGTGGGGCAGGGCGCGAGCGCCGTCGCCCGGCATCCGTCGGTACGGAGCGCGCTGCTCGAGCTGCAACGCCAGCTGGCCGACCGCCGCGGCGTGGTCGTCGACGGCCGGGACATCGGCACCGTGGTGCTGCCGCAGGCGCCGCTGAAGGTCTTCCTCGACGCGAGCGTCGACGAGCGCGCACGCCGCCGCCACGCCGAGCAGGGCGGGCGTGGTGTCGAGGTGAGCTTCGCTCAGGTCCGCGCGGAGCTGGTCGCGCGGGATGCGCAGGACAGCGGACGGTCCGCGGCACCGCTGCGGCAGGCCGACGATGCCTGGTACGTGGACACCACGGGGCTGTCGCCCGACGCCATCGCCGCCCGCATCGTCGAAGAGGCCCGTCGCCGCGGCGCTTGACGGGCTCCGTCGAGGCCGATACCAGCGCCGCCCCAGGGCGCCTTGCGCGTCCGCCACGAGGGTCTGTCGCGGGGAGCCGCGCCCTCGTTGCCACGTTGGAGATCCTCTCCCTCGCGGCTGTCCGAACCATCCCCTTCGTCCTTTCATCGTCCCGGTCCCGCCGGGCAGGAGCTCCATGCAGCCCACCTTCGAGTCCATCGACCTCGATGCGAACCTCGCCGACCTCTCGCGCGAGGACTTCGAGTCCTTCTTCAACGGCTACCTCGACGACAAGTCCATCAAGGAACAGACCGTCGTGACCGGCCGCGTCATCGGCATCAACGACGACCGCATCACGGTGGACGTCGGCTACAAGGCCGAAGGCGTCATCCCGGCGTGGGAGTTCAAGACCCCCGAGGGGCTGCTCGAGATCAGCGTCGGCGACGACGTCGACGTGTTCCTCGACACGATGAACGAAGAAGACGGTCAGCTCATCCTCTCCAAGGAGAAGGCCGACCTGATGAAGGCCTGGGAAGAGATCTCCAAGGCTGTCGAGGCCGACGAGACCGTCACCGGCTCCATCGTCGCCCGCGTGAAGGGCGGCCTGTCCGTCGATATCGGCGTGAAGGCGTTCCTCCCCGGCAGCCAGGTCGACCTCCGTCCGGTCAAGAACCTGGACAAGATGATCGGCGAGACCTTCGACTTCAAGATCATCAAGTTCAACAAGAAGCGCGGCAACATCGTGCTCTCCCGTCGAGTGCTGCTCGAGCAGGAGCGCGAGACCAAGCGCGCGGAGACGCTGCAGGACCTCGTGGTCGGCGCCATCATGAAGGGCGTCATCAAGAACATCACCGACTACGGTGCGTTCGTGGACCTCGGCGGCATCGACGGCCTGCTCCACATCACCGACATGAGCTACGGGCGCATCCAGCACCCCTCGGAGCTCTTCGAGGTCGGCCAGACCATCGAGGTCAAGGTCCTGAAGTACGACGCGGAGAGCCAGCGCGTCAGCCTCGGCTACAAGCAGATCCGTCCGGATCCATGGGAAGAGGCCGACTACAAGTACCCGGTCGGCGCCATCGTTCGTGGCAAGGTGGTCAGCCTGCCCGACTACGGTGCCTTCATCGAGCTGGAAGACGGCATCGAAGGCCTGGTCCACATCTCCGAGATGACCTGGAACAAGCGCGTCAAGCACCCGTCGAAGCTCGTCGAGATCGGCGACCAGGTCGAGGCGAAGGTCCTCGGCGTGGACATGGAGAACAAGCGCATCAGCCTCGGCATGCGCCAGCTCGAGGCCAACCCCTGGGATCAGGTGGAGGAGCGCTTCCCCGTCGGCACGATCGTGCAGGGCAAGGTCCGCAACATCACCGACTTCGGCATCTTCGTGGAGATCATGGAGGGGATCGACGGCCTGGTCCACATCTCGGACATGTCCTGGAGCCAGCGCATCAAGCACCCCTCCGAACGCTACAAGAAGGGCGACGAGGTCGAGGCCCGCGTGCTCAACATCGACAAGTACGGTGAGCGCTTCAGCCTGGGCATCAAGCAGCTGCACGAGGATCCGTGGCTCTCGATCAACGGCCGGTACTACCTCGGCCAGGTCGTGCAGGGCCCCGTGGTCCACGTCACGGACTTCGGCCTGTTCGTGGAGCTCGAGGAAGGTGTCGAGGGGCTGGTGCACACCAGCGAGCTCGTGCACGAGAGCAACTTCCAGGGCGCCTACCAGGTCGGTCAGAAGCTGACCGCGGTCATCATCAACATCGACAGCCACGGTCGCAAGATCAGCCTGTCGGAGAAGTCCGCCGGTGACGAGGAGCCGGACACCGGTCCCACGCCGTCGCAGTACATGGCCACCCAGCAGACGGGCAAGGCCAGCCTCGGCGACCTGCTCGGCAACATCGACCTGAAGGTGTCCGGCGAGGGTGAGGCCGCCGCCGCAGGCGAGGCTGCTCCCGCTGCCGAGGCCGCTCCGGCCGCCGAGGCCGCTCCGGTGGCCGAGGAAGCGCCGGCCGCCGAGGAGGCTCCGGCCGCCGAGGAAGCGCCGGCTGCCGAGGAAGCGCCGGCTGCCGAGGAAGCGCCGGCTGCCGAGGAAGCCCCCGCGGCCGAGGAAGCCCCCGCAGCCGAGGAAGCCCCCGCGGCCGAGGACGCTGCTGTGGACGGCGACGAGGGCTGAGCCCCGCGCCACGAGCGATGAAGGGCGGTCACCTCCGGGGGGCCGCCCTTCTGCGTCCTTGCACCGAGACTTGCTATGCTCCGAAGACCGGAGCGGATGAGCGATGCGCGGAAAGCTGATCGGGTGGCTGTTGGTCGTGGGCGTCGTGGCGCTCCTGGTCGCGATGTTCACCCTCCAGAACGCCGAGCGCGTGGCCGATCTGTCGCTGAACCTGGGCTTCGCCGCGTGGGCCACCGACGGACCGCAGCCGGTGCCGCTCCTGATGTTGGTTTCGATGGCGGTCGGCCTCCTGGTGGGAGGCGGCTGGGGTGTGATGGCCAGCTGGTCGGCCGCGCGCCGCGCCGAGCGCGCCGAAGCGCAGCTCAGCCTCACGGCCTCCCAGAAGGTGGACGACTGGGGGTGAGGGCGGCCGGTCGGTTACTCACGCCGCCTCATGTTCTGGCTGCTCCTCGCATGCGACCCCCAACCGGCGGCTCGCCTCTCGACCACCACCACGCCGTCGTCGGACGAGCTGGTGTCCACAGAAGTGCCGTCGCCGGAGCTCAGCCGCCCCGACGGTCGCACCCCCGTGTCCGCCTCCCAGGTGCCGCTGTCGGCGCTCCCAGGCTTGGGACTCGAGGCCCTCGACGCTGACGCGGCGAACAAGGCCCTGTTCCTGATGAACACCAGCGCGGGGGCTTGCGAGCCGTGCATGGCGAAGGGCACCAGCCTGGCGGAGTGCGCGTCGACGCTTCCTGCTGGCTGTGAGAACACGCCGGACCTGGTGAAGCGGCTCGCCCGCCTGGCGCCGGACGTGCACGTGGACGAGCTCCGCGGCCTGATCGACTACGCCGAGCCCTGGGTGCCCCTGCCGGACTGGCTCCGCAGCGAAGCGGTGGTCACCGTCGTCTTCGCCGTCGACTACCAGTCGCCCTTCTGCTTGCGCACGCAGAAGGCCATCGATCTCCTGGTGGAGCGCTACGGTGACCAGATCGGCGTGCGCCTGTTGCAGGCCCCCGACACCGCAACCCATCCTCGCTCCGAGGCCGCCGCCCTCGCCATGTTGCAAGCAGCCGGACAGCCGGGCGCCGCTGCGCTGCACCGGAGCCTGCTGGAACACTTCGCGTCGCTCGACGACGACACGATCGTGCGCCTGGCCGGGGAGGCCGGTGTGACGCTCAGCGGCGACATGGGCCCGGAGTTGGCCAGGCACCGGCAGCTCGCCGCCGCGAGCGGTGTGCGCGGTACGCCCACGGTCTTCCTGAACGGCTACCGCTTCAGAGGCATGCGGGGCGACGGCGCCTACCGCCCTCACGTCGACGCGCTGATCGGCGACGCGGTGGCTCCATGAAGGTCAGTCCCGGACGCCTGGCGGCGGCCCGCGCCCTGCTCGACGTCGAAGAGGGACGTCACCTCGACCGCGGACTGGAGCGGCGGGCCCCGGACGATCCCGCAGACCGCGGCCTGGCGTGGCACCTGGCGCTGGGGGTGACACGGCGGCGCGGCGCGCTGGACGGCCTCATCGCCCAGCTCGCCAAGCGGCCCGTGCAGACCCTCGATCCCGAAGTGCTGACGGCGCTCCGCGTGGGTCTGTTCGAGCTGCACTTCTCCCGCACGCCGGACCACGCCGCCGTGGACCAGGCGGTCCGGCTCTGCATCGCGCTCCGCGCCGGGCGGGCGAAGGGCTTCGTCAACGCCATCCTGCGCCGCTCGCAGCATCGCACCCTGGACGACCGGCTCACGGTGAACCACCCGGACTGGCTCGTGAAGCGCTGGCGGGGTCGCTACGGCCTCGAGCCCACGGCCTCGTGGTGCGCGGCGAACGATAGCGAGCCGCCGCTGTGCCTCGCCCTCCGTTCCGACCGTCGCCCCGACGCGCTCGCGGGCGAGCCAGCACGTGCTGGCGGCCAGGAGGTGCCCAACACCCTGATGGTGGCCGGGGGTTCCCCGACCCAGCTGCCGGGCTTCGACGACGGCGCGTTCTGGGTGATGGACCCGGCGGCCGCAGCCACTACGGATCTCCTGCAGGCCCAGGCTGGGGAGCGGGTGCTCGACGCCTGCGCGGCCCCGGGCGGCAAGACCCTGCGCCTGGCGGCGTCCGGTGCCCACGTCACGGCCACCGACGGTGACGCGGAGCGCTTGGGACGGCTGCGGGAGAACCTGGAGCGGGTCGGCTATTCGGCCGATGTGCGGTGCGTCCGTTGGGGCGAGGAGCAGCTCGAGGCCAGCTTCGACGCGGCGCTGGTCGACGCCCCGTGCACGGGGCTGGGGACCCTGCGACGGCACCCCGAGATCCGTTGGCTCCGGCGCCCCAGCGACCCTGCGGCCATGGCGCTGATCCAGGCCCCCATTCTGGCGGCGGTCGCCGATCGGGTGCGACCGGGAGGCCGCCTCGTCTACGCGGTCTGCAGCGCGGAACCCGAGGAGGGGCGCGACCTGGTCGCGGGCTTCCTCGAGGACGTCGGCGGCTGGACGCTCGCAGCGGAGCTCGACACCGCTCCGCCGCAGCACGGCGAGGACGGCTTCTACGCGGCGCGGCTGGTCAAGGCGCCGTGATCGCGATCTGGTGGGCCTGCACCGCGGTGGCCCCGCCGGAACCGGCTCCGGACGTCTGGGGACCGACGGACGACGGCGCGCAGGTGTACGCGTCGTGCGCCTCGTGTCACCTGGCCGACGGGAGCGGCCGCCCGGATGGCGTGGTGCCGAGGCTCGCGGGCCAGCCCGCCGAGATCCTGGCCTCCAAGCTCACGCGCATTGCGTCGGGGCAGGTCGACCTCCCGGTCATGCTGCCCTTCGCCCGCGCGCTCACCGACGACGCCATCGCTCAGGTCGCCGAGCACATCGAAGGGTTGCCTGCGGTGGCCGTGGGGCAGGGGACCGCTGGGGGCGGTGGGACCGTCTACGCCGACCACTGCGCGGCGTGCCACGGTGCCGCCGGCGAGGGCAGCGTGCCGCTCGGCGCGCCGCGCCTCTGTGGCCAGCACCATGGCTACCTGCTCCGCAGGCTGCGCGCCCCGGAGAGCCGCGGCGACGCCGACGCCGCCATGGTGGCGATCGTGCAGACCCTTGGCGACGAACAGCTCGACGCGGCCGCGACATGGCTCGCAGCGTGCACACCTTGAGCCTGACGCGGAAGGCCTTCCTGCGCGGGGTGGCGGTGGCCGCGGCGTCTTCGGTCCTGCCCGCGAGGGCCGATGCTCCCGACGACGTCCTCGTCATCGGCGCTGGCCTCGCGGGTCTCACGGCGGCGCGCCGGTTGGTGGCCATGGGGTACTCGGCGCGCGTGCTCGAAGCGCGGGGGCGCGTCGGCGGACGCACCGTCAACCTCGCCCTGCCGGGTGGCCACGTGGTGGAAGGCGGCGGGGAGTGGATCGGTCCCGGTCAGGACCGCATCGCCGCGCTGGCCGCCGAGGTCGGCGTGGGCACCTTCCCGGCGTACTACGAGGGCGCGACCACCTACGACCTCCGTGGCGTGATCTCCACGGGCTACCTCCCGGACTTCGCGAGCCGGGAAGGCGGCGACTTCTTCCGGGCGGCGTGGAAGCTCGACCGCGCGTGCCGCGCGTTGCCGCTGGGCGATCCGTGGACGGCCGCGAACGCCCAGGCACTCGATGCGCGGACCCTCGGCAGCTGGCTGGACGAACACGCGACCACGCGCTTCACCCACGACATCTTCAGGCTCATCACGCGCGCCATCATGGCGGGCCATCCCGAGCGGATCTCGCTGTTGTGGTTCCTGGCCTACCTGCGGTCGGGCGGCGGCCTCCTGCCGATCATCCAAAACGATGGCGGTGCCCAGGACCAGCGCTTCGTCGGCGGCTCGCAGGCGGTGTCCATCGAGGTCGCTCGGGCGCTCGGCGGGCGCGTGCTGCTCGGGCATCCCGTGTCGCGCGTGACGGACCGGCCCGGTCAGCCAGTGGTCGTGGACACGCTCGGGGGCACCTTTCATGCGCGTCGCGTGGTGGTCGCGATGATGCCGGCCGACACCCTGCGCATCCGCTTCGACCCTCTGCTCCCCGAGCTGCGTCGGGAGCTCTGTGAGGGCTGGGCGCGCCTGACGCGCCTTCCGATCGTCAAGCTGTCGCTCACCTACCGCGAGCCCTTCTGGCGGGCTGCGGGTCTGAATGGCGCCATGCAGTCCGACCGGTCGCCCTTGCAGCTCGTGTTCGACAACTCGCCCGAGGACGGGTCGATCGGCGTGCTGACCGGCTTCCTGTCGGTGGTGGAGGCGCCCGGATTCGCCGACCGCGCGGCGCGCCAGGCGCTCGTCGTCGAGGAGCTGGTCCGGTACTTCGGGGACACGGCTCGACGCTACGACGCCTACGTGGAGAAGGACTGGGCAGCGGATCCCTGGTCCACGGGCTGCATCACGCCGCTCGGACCGGGGCTCCTGAGCCGCGCGGGGCCGGCGCTCCGAGCGCCCGTCGGACGGGTGCACTGGGCCGGCACCGAGACCTCCGACCGCTGGTGGGGCTACATGGACGGTGCGGTGCGCTCCGGTGAGCGTGTGGCCGAGGAGCTGGCGGCGGCGCTGACCTGAGCGTGTCGACAGCCCAGGCCCAGCGCATTATCGACGCCTCGCGTCGTCCGCGGCGTGATCCTTGAAACGCTCGGGTGCCCTCTTCGGAGGGTGAAACGGGAAGCCGGACCCCTCGGGGAAACCGGCGCGGCCCCCGCCACTGTGACTGGGGATGCCCCTGCTAGAGCCACTGGGTCGACGAGACCTGGGAAGGCGCAGCGGCAGACGAACCAGGAGCCAGGAGACCGGCCCGAGCCAGCTAGCGATGCCTCTTCGGGGTGAAGAGGTCGAAAGCCGTGATCCCAAGCCTGTCCCTCCTCCTGATCTCCTCGCCCGTCATGGCCGACGACGACGTCATCGTCGTGGAGGACGTGCGCCCCGAGCGCGCCGACGAGCTCGCCACCAGCGCGTCGGTCACCGTGCTGGAGCTGGATGCCACGGTGCCAGCTTCGGCCGACGTGGCGAGCGTCGTGGACAGCGCCAGCGGTGTGAGGGTGCAGCGCCTCGGTGGCCTGGGCGACTTCTCGGCGGTCAGCATCCGCGGCTCGAGCTTCAAGCAGGTGCAGATCTACCTCGACGGCGTGCCGCTCAACCCCGACGGTTCGAGCACGGTCAACCTCTCGGAGCTTCCGCTCTCGCTGTTCTCGCGGATCGAGGTCTACCGTGGCAACGCGCCGCCGCACTTCGCGGCGTCTCCGGTCGGCGGTGTCGTGAACCTCGTCACCGGCGAGGAACGCTCGAGCGCCGCCTCCGTCGCAGTGGGGAGCTACGAGAGCAGCCGCGTGACGGCGTCGGTGATGCACGACTCGAGCGTGGCTGGACGCCGGTCCGACCTCTTCCTGGCGACCGAACACTTCCACACGGGTGGCTCGTTCGAGTACTTCGCGGACCAGGGCACGCTCTACACGCTGACCGACGACGCGCTCGAGCTTCGCGGGAACAACGACAAGGATCAGCTGTCGCTCCACGCGCGTGGGCGAGTGCACGGCGAGCGCTACCGGCTCCAGGCCTTGAACAGCTTCACGGGACGGGAGGAGGGCGTGCCCGGGCACGTCAACGACCCGGCATCCCAGGCCCGCCTCGCCACGGTGCGCAACCTTGCCGTGCTCCAGGCCGAGGGCGGCAACGAGCGCCTGGGCCTCACGATGCGCGTCTGGGACCACGAGCGGCGTGAGGCGCTCGACGACCGCGCCGACGAGCTGGGCACCGGCATCGAGTACGAGAAGGCCCGCACCGGGCAGCTCGGGCTGCTCGCTGCGCTGACAGCGGCACCCTTGCCCTGGCTGGTGCCGCAGGTCACGGGCCAGGTGCGGCGCGATGGCTACCGCGTGGAGCAGCTGGACACGGGTTCGGTCAGCGCGCCGAGCCTTCGTCTGGCCCTGACCGGCGCGGCCAGTGCCGATCTCCACCTGCTCGACGAGCGCCTCACGGTCTCCCCCTTGGCCTTGCTCAGCCACCTCGACAACCGCCAGCTGACCGACGAGCCCTTCGACACCGGCGGTCAGGCCGCCCCCTCGACCGAGCCCTTGACCAGCCTCGACCCTCGGCTCGGTCTGCTCGTGCTCCCTGTGCCCACCGTGGCGTTGAAGGCCAACGCCGGCCGCTACCTGCGCCCGCCGGACTTCACGGAGCTGTTCGGCGACCGGGGCTTCGTGCAGGGGAACCCCGGGCTCCGCCCCGAGCGGGGTTGGCAGTGGGACGTGGGGCTCCGCGCCGAGTCGCCCTGGAACGGACCGATCACCGGCGCGCTCGACGTGACGCACTTCTGGAACGCCGTGAGCGACCACATCGTGTTCGTGCAGAACAGCCAGCAGACCTCGGTGGCCGTGAACATCGGGCAGGCCTGGATCCAGGGGCTGGAGACGGCGCTGACGCTCGACGCGTTCGGCGTGCTCGACACCCAGACCAACCTGACGCGCACCGTGTCCGTCAACCTGCTGTCCAACCCGGCCTACGCCAACAAGCAGCTCCCCGGCGTGCCGACGTGGGAGGTCTGGCAGGCCACCAGCGTCCACTGGGACGACACCGTGCGGCTCGGGCACAGCTGGTCCTACACCGACGGTCTCTACGTCGATGCCACGAACTACTTCCTCGCGCCGCCGCGGTCCCTGCACGGCGCCTTCGTGCGCGTCGGCGGCGAGCACGTGGACGCGGAGCTGGCGCTGTTGAACCTGTTCGACACCCTGGTCGAGGTGGTGGACCGCAACCCCCTCGACCCCTCCGACCCCTCTCGGATCGTCTCGGCGATCTCCGACTTCCCTGGCTACCCGCTGCCCGGACGGACGTGGCTCTTCACGCTCAGCTGGACAGCTTGACCTCCCTCACACAGGAACTCCCATGAACACCCTCTCCCTCGCTCTCTTGTTCGGTTGCCCTCCGGCGGCCGAGGTCGAC
>Ga0209992_10003453_pt1 | contig 13257 bp, 11 predicted proteins | sample 2SBtaG_2_FD_182564 | JGI IMG/M metagenome (GOLD analysis project Ga0209992, IMG submission 182564) | Deep subsurface microbial communities from Kolumbo volcano to uncover new lineages of life (NeLLi) - 2SBTROV12_ACTIVE470 metaG (SPAdes)... | ecosystem: Environmental > Aquatic > Marine >... | reverse complement strand
GAATGATCTAATAGTGGTTGTGGATTATTATAATTTAAAACCCAAACTGTTCCTTCGTAATCTATTTTTTGCAATTTGAAATGATTTTAAATTGTCTCATATAACAATTATTCGAAGAATGATTTTCTGACATAACACTTCCCTTAACCAAGAAATGATAATGAAATACCATGAACAAAGAAAAAACTAAAGAACTTGTCAAAGAGAGAAGTGTTAAGATATTTCTAGCTTCGTTAAAAAGCCCAAAAACAAAAGAGGATTATTTGCGAAATTTAGACAGGTTCAGACAGTATGTTGGATTTGATAAATTTGATGATTTTGTTCTGAGAGATTCTAAAGAAATTCAGCGTCTAGTGGAGGATTATGTACTGGAAATGAGAGAAAATGAACATCCAAATACACTTCCTACACATTACTACCCTATTCAGTCATTTTTGGAGATGAATGATGTGTCAATTAATTTCAAAAAATTAAGAAGACTGTTTCCTGAAAAAACAAAGACTGCAGTTGAACGTGGATGGACTACTGAGGAAGTTCAAAAGATGCTATCTATTACAACTGATTTGAGAACAAGAGCTTTGATTCTATTTGAAAATGCTAGTGGTGGTAGAATTGGTCTCTTTGATGAGTTACAGCTTAAACATCTTCATGAAATCAATGATGAAACATATGGAAAATGTTATGCTATTACTGGATATGCAGAATCCAAAGAAGAATACATTACATTTCTAACTCCTGAAGCTACTAAAGCATTAGATGATTATTTGAATTACAGAAAATCCCGAGGCCATTTACTAACTCCTGGTGATTTTGTTTTTACTGGCAAGAAAACTAGTGGAAAATTACCTACATCTTCAAAAAATTTGGGTGCATCTGTAGTTTATGTTGCAAAAAAAGCTGGGTTGAGAAATCCATCTGATAAGAAAGGTAGTCGTTATCCAATTCCCACAAATCACGGATTTCGACATAGATTCAATGAGCTTCTGAAATCTAGTAATACTGTAAATCCTCACATAGTTGAAAAATTTCTGTCTCATAAATCTCGATTAATCCCACTTGACTCTGTATATTTTAGTCCAAATATTGAGACAATGTTTGCAGAATACAAGAAAGTGATATTGCTCCTAACTGTGAATCCTTCTGAACATCTTCTTTTGAAGAACAATGACTTGAAATTTGAGAATCTCAAGCTAAAAGAAATTCAAGAAACCTCTGAAAAACAAGCTTTAGAAATTGAAAAGCTTACTAAAATGGTAGAAATCATTCAAAAAACTCGTGAAATTACTCATTAATTTTATTTTTCTGACTGATTTTTTTTAATTAAACTGTTTAATTAAACAGTTTACCGAATCTGAAATTTACTTCTCATATTCCTAACTTGTGCTATCTAATTCATGAATAACACGATAACAGTTACTATCCGAAAACAAACCCATGAAAAATTAGCCAAAATTGGGCAATTTGGGCAGAGTTTTGATGACGTAATCAACTCTCTACTTCACAAGGAGGAGAACCATGACTAGAGAATGTATGTGTGTGGGAGAAAAAACATACAGGCTTGTCTTTGACGGTGGAAATTCTGGCTTTTATACAGTAGATCTTTGTGATGATTGCTATTTCCAAGAAGATAAGAAATTTGTAAAAACAGAGGTAAAACTAGTTTGAATTTTTTAAAATGTGGTTGTTTGTCTTGTGGCGGAACAAGCTTGGCTGCAAAAATTGGTACTGTCATTGTGGCCTGTGTTGATTGTAAATCTGAATTTAAATTAGTGAGGGTTTTTTCAAATGACTAAATCTCAATGTATTCAATCACTAAAAGAACAAGGATACACGCTCAAGGCATTAGATGAGAATGAAACAAAAGTTTTGAAAAATTGGAAAGATGATCCTACTAGTGATGATGTTATTGAAAACAATTATGGTGTGATCTTAAATCAAGATAATCAATTTGTTATTGATATTGACGATTCTGAATTTAATGAAATTTTGCAAGCATATTTGGATAAAACATTAGTTAATCAAACCGGAGGTAATGGTCGACATTATTATTTTAAGGATAATGTGACAAGAGTTGAAGAATTTAGAATTAGAACTACCAAATTGTATTTTGGTGATAAGATCATTGGTGACATTAAAGCAAAGTTTGGTTATGTGATTGGTTGTGGCTCTATTCATGAAAACGGTAATGAATATAAAAAAATCAGCTCGACAAATAAAATCTTAGAACTTGATGGATATGATATTCTAAAAATCCTAAAAGATAATGGGATAACTACCAAAAATGAAACAAAAAAGAATACAAAGTTTGAAGATGGATTAAAAGTAGGTGAAAGAAATAATGAATGTTTTAAAACAGCTTGTGATGTTTTTGAAAAGAGACATTTAGATTTTGAATCTGGATTAAATTTCATCAAAACATGGAATAGTTTGAGTGAGAATCCTCTTAATTCTTCAGAGGTTCAAGTAGTTGTCAAATCTGCATGGGATAGAATAATCAATAAAGAACTCCAATTTGATGGAATCGACAAAATTGATAATGTTGTAATGGATCTAAAAGAAAAAAATACGTTTGTTACGCTCAAAAAGACTGATGAAATACTCCTATTCAATGGTAAAATCTACGATAAAGCACAAGCTGAAGCAATAATCAAAGAAGAAACAGAGAAGCTAATTCCTAATTGTACTACTCATCATAGAAATGAGGTTGTAAATAAAATCAAGGTACAAACCTATTCTGACATTGAAAATTTTGACTCTGATCCTAATCTTGTAGTTATTGAAAATGGAATTTTAAACTTGAATACATTGGAATTAAAACCACACACACCAGATCATCTTAGCAGAGTTCTATTGCCTGTTCAATACATTACCCCTACTTGGATGATTAGTAATGACACTATTTTTGAAGATATTGAAAAAAATCTTAAAGATACATTGTATTGGAAATTCTTAAAAAATTCATTTGTAGTTGATGGTAAATTTAAAAAGAATGGATTTGAAACAGCACTTGAAGTATCAGCTAGTCCAATAATCAAACATCACATAGATGAGAAAGCAATTATGTTTCTTGGAAATGGCGATAATGGTAAATCCGTATTACTTGAATATCTTGAATCAATGTACGGTGAAGATAATATTTCAAACATCACACTTCAAAATATTGCTGATGATAAATTTATGAGTGCTGATTTGGATGGAATGTCTGCTAATATTTTTACAGACTTGGGACATAATGAGTTAAGGAACACGGGAAAAATAAAAGCAATAGTATCTAATGAAGGAATACAAGTTCAACGGAAACATCAACAAGGATTCAAACTAAAACCATTTTGTAAGCTGGTATTTTCTTGTAACCGATTTCCGAAAGTCTTTGATCAGTCACAGGGATTCTTTAGACGTTGGATTGTTATCAAATGGGAAAGAAATTTCGATGGAGATCCACAAAGAGATGAAGGACTAAAGCAAAAATTGAATACGAATCAAGATGAAAAAAATTTGGTATTCTCATGTCTTGTTCGACTTGCTAATAGACTACATCGAGTGGGAAAATTCAGTCATACTGTAGATTGGAAGATCATTCAGAGAGAATGGAACGAAAATGCTGATCCTCTTGATGGCTTTGCTACAAATTACATCTTTGATAGTGAAAATAGTAAAACTAAGCGTGAAACGTACCAATTCTATAAGGAAATTATGTTTGAAAAGGGTGAAACTCCTTTGGGGATGGGTCAGTTCAGTAAGGCTTTTGCAGAATATTATGAAGAAGACCGAGACAGTAATGCCAGAATATGGCTCAATATTGACTTCAAAAGACCAGTCCAAACTACTATGAGGAAAACCGAATCCAATGAATGACACTTTTACTTTACTTTCTTTTTCACTGAGGATTAAATTATTTCAAGTAGAAAAGTAAGTTAGAGTAAAGTGTCACAAATTAAAATATGTAATTAGATAAAATTTCATTGCACACAATACTTCCCCATACGTATTTCTGATTATGATGGTCTTCACCAATTCTTTGTTTTATTTATACAGTTTTTTAAAAAAACAGCTTGGCCATTTGATAACTCACCGTATCGCCCATCATGTTTTACATGCGAAAATGTAATTCCTCAAAGTTTACCTTCACTGTATTTGTTGACACCTGTGGTGATATTTTATGTGATATTTTACATCTAATGATAAATAGTGAGAATATGAGCAATTAATCATGACATTTCTAATTTTAAGTTTAATTGTAATTTTTATGTTTGGTGGAATGGTGATTTTGCCAAATGTATATGCTGATGATTTTTCAGTTAATGGAGAATGTGTTGAGGGGGCATGGAAAGGCACTATTACTAATTTGGATGGTGAAATCATTCCAAATGCATCTGTTAGAACAATGGAAAAAATTACTGAAAATAACTTTGAAAAGAAATTCATTACTGATGAAAATGGAATTGTTGAAATACCATTTATCGATAATACTGGAATCATTTGGATTCAAAAAGGTGGATTCAATGATAATAAAACAATCATCGAATTATGTGATTCTAAAAATATCAATAATTCAAATGATAGTGTAATAATCAAAACTGATCCTGATAGATCATATCAAGGAGAATTTTGGGATTATGGTGTTGATTCTGGAATTCCTGTAGGTGTAATAATTAATGGTGAATTAGAAGACAGTGGACTTATCAAATTAACTGTTCAAGGAAATTTTTATAATTCTGTAATATCTTCACATGAACAAATCTATTCTATCACTTCTGGCAATCCAAAACACCTTTTCTTTTTAGATTATCCTTTCATTCATGGTAAAACATACACATTAGTTGCAGAAAATGGTGATTCTAAAAATAGTGTTACTTGGATACCGTTACCATTAACAGAAAATGTTTCTGAAGAAGAATTTCGAAAATTACCATTTCCTGAAAAAGAATATTCTGAATCTATGAACATTTTAGGAAAAGTAGTTAGAATTTTTGATGATAAAATTTGTGTAGAAGAATATTGTAAACAAGGAGACAAACTTCCAGTTCATATTCAAGGAAACGTTGGATTAAACACTAAGGATTCATTAAAATTACAAATCACACATCTTGACAAAGGTTTTCTCCCAATGCTTACAACTGATGCAGAAAATTATGTAATTGGAGAAATAAATGCCGATAATTTGGGAAAAGGTGATTTTTATGCTGATTGGACAATCAGAAAAACTTCCATTGAAGGAATTTATGGACTAGCTGGAGTTGCAGGTGGAAGGATTGTAGGTCCAGTTGGAAATTCAATGATGGATATTGTGAATGGTGCTTATAATCAATATGTAATTGTTGTAAGTAATTTGTCCTCATTACAGAGTACGCCAATTACTGAAAAAAATGCAACAATTTTTGTGGATATTGACTATGGTCAGACAGGTGGAATTGTACATTATGAAATTTGTGCTATACATGACATTAGTAATCCTTCATTTGAGATATTATCTGATGTAGATAGAAAAAATATTGTTACAGAAATTGAATTAAAGAAAGGAGATTGTGTAAAAGGAAAACATATGATGATGGCAAAAGCTTCTGCCACAATTGTGGTTCCTCTGGGTACTGAAAAGACTGCATCTTCAGAAGAAATTAACACTATGAAAAATGAAATTGCAGAACTTAAAGCAATGTTAACTGAAAAAGAAGAAAAACCAAAAGTTCCTGGATGGATTAAAAACAATGTTCAATGGTGGGCTGATGGCCAAGTAGATGATCAAACTTTTCTTAATGGGATAGAGTTTATGGTAAAAGAAAAAGTGATTGATATTCCTGTTCTTCCTGAACAAGCTTCTGATGTTGCAGAGCAAAAAATTCCTGATTGGATTAGAAATAATGCAATTTGGTGGTCTGAAGGTGCAATATCTGAAGATGATTTTGTAAATGGAATTGAATTTTTGGTTCAAAAAGGTATAGTTAGAGTTCAATGAAATTCTTAGTAATTACCTAATCAAAGAATCGTATTTTTTTTGCCAAGAATCTAAAATTATTTGTTTTAAACCAGGTACAGGTTCAACCACTTTTTCAATTCCAAACTTCAAACAATCCATTAAATCTCTATTCATATCTCCAAAATTTACTTGAACATGCGTAGTGCTTGTAGTTCTATCACCATCAATATGTGGAGCATCTACGGTAAATTTGACACTAAATAATGACACATCTAAATGACAATGATTCATTGATTCTGCATGGATTTGGGCAGTGTATTGTAAAATTGATTCTTGAGTATTTTTTACAGCATCATCGTGTGGATTGGACATATATCTCTCCAAAATAATTAATATAAAACCATTTTTACCCGGTTTTAGCTGAAATAAAAAACTTAGTTCATCCTAGAGTTTGTAATGAAAAGGAAGCATCCTTTTTTAAAAATCAGAATAATTATTCAGATTTACTAGTATCTATCAGAAATAGATTTTTATCAAATCTGCCACGACTCTTTATTTTTTTGAGCCTGATTTCTTCTAGCTCCTCTCTTGATATTCCTCGCAATTTAGCAATTCGATAAATTACCTCTAAAATATCTGCCAATTCCTCGGGGTTTTTGTCATTTTGGAATTCATTTACTTCCTCAGTGAGTTTCTTTTCAATTTCTACAAGAAATTTCTCATCAGATAGAGTCTCAATGTTACAAGTATAGCCATCTTTTTCTATAATTTCAGGGATTTTATCTCTAATTGCTTTATTGTAAATCATTTTCTTTATCCTGTTTTTTAAGAGCCTTTTCTTCACTATAAAATTGAGACGGATTTGCGGGTAGGTTGTCTGGAATTTTTCCTGCTTTAACTAAATCATTCCATTCTTGTAAATTTTTTAATTGATACTGTTCCTTAATTTTTTTGTAGAGTGGTTTTGCTTCTTCCCACGGTAAATATCCTGTCTTTGAAAATTTTTCTTGGCGAGAAATAGAGGATGTAATTTCATCAAGAAGTATTTGTTTTTCTGCTTCTGAAATATTGTGTAATATTAATGAAAAAATATTCCCATTTTTATTTACAACTCCATTATCTTTTAGAACTCTATACACTGGAACGCTCATGTAATGAGAAATATTTCTAGAATTACCATTTGCTTTCCACAGTACATCTGCAATTTGTTGTTTAGTTTGATTTCCTTTTTCTAATAATAATCTGATCATAACAGGTTGATAGTTTGCAACAAATCTTTTTGAACGAAGTTGAGAATTAAGATAGTTTCTCATTTTCTCAAATGTATCTATAGGAGGTTTTGCCATTAAATCACATTCTAACTTTTTATTGCTTCAATGAAGATAAACTTGCCAATGATTTCTTTTTTCAAAATTGAAAAACCATTACTTTCAATTACTGAAATCAAATCATGTTGTGATCTCCTTTCTTCTAGATGGCTAGCAGACTCTGTGACATAAAGAATTCCTGTAACTTTTAGAACTCTGGCTGCTTCTTTGAGATAATCTCGCCAATTAATCCCCATCAATGATTGACAATATATTGCAACATCTAGTTTTCCGTCCTTGATGAATTCTTTGACATCTGAAATATCTGCACATTCCACATGTGGTCCTACAGAAGTATGATCAAAACTTTTCACTCTTTTCCCAAAAGTATCTGAAATTTTTGCTAATCCACACCCAAAATCGCCGATTTTAGCCGTTCTTGATAGTCTACGTATCCTTCCTATCCAATGATCTGTAGGGTTGATTGGCCATGTTTTTCTACTAATTTCTAAATGTCTATGATATTCTGCAAAAATTTCAGGATCATTTAGGAATTGTTCATGAGTAGTAGTTGATTTTTGTGTGTTGATTTTTTTATGTACATCACGAAGATAATTTTCTGGTTTTTCATATTTTTTAGCAGTTTCAGTTATTTGTAATGGAGCAATAATTACTGCTCTAGTAATTGCAGAAATCTCTCCTCTGAGAATTCTTTCTTTCCATTGTAACAAATTCTTTATTGCTTCTTCAGCAGATATCTTTTGTTCACTTGGAATTGTGCCGTCAACTGCTGCTTGTGCAACTTTCTTTTTGAATTCTAATTTATCAAAGAGCTTACTTTCATCATATGGTAATCCTCCAATCTCAACTAAATTTTGATGAACAGTAACTGGGTTTTCTTGTCCAGTTCTAATTATTCGTCCAATAATTTGTTCATATAATGCATGTGTCCATGGAACTGTATTAAAAATAAGATTAGAACATCTAACTTGTAATCCATCAACTCCTGTAGAGATGGCTTTGGTTGCAACAAGTACATCTACATCCCCATCTTTGAATCTTTTTAAACCTGATTTTATTTCACCTGAATGAACGTCCACTTTATGACCTTCTTCTTTTACAGCGTTAACGATTTTGTTTAAAATAGTTTCATTACTACTATCACTATTTCCGACAAAGTCAGTGTAAATTACTGTGGGTCCATCAATCTGTTTCATCATATATGGTAATCTTGCATCAGTTAACAACTCTTCAATTGCAAGAGGTGTTTTTTTGAGTGCGTTAATTTCTTCCCACGTAAAATTTCCAGGATGGGTAATCATCACTCTATTTTCAGTGTGTTTTTTGTATTGCGGGATCTGCCTAATTGATACTGTCACTAATTTCTGATGAAGCATAACTGCATTTGGAATATTTGTTTTCGTGCTCAGGTCATCATACTTGTTACCTGTTAACAATTCCAAGAGAGTTTTTCCTTCAGTTAGATTGTTAATTACAGGCGTGGCAGTCATGAATAATAGCCTAAGATCGGGGTTTTTTTCTTTCATTTCATATAGGATTTGTTCGGTAAGGTCACGTCTTTTGCTTTTGTCTTGTTTCACACTTCGAATTTTTACAAGATGTACTTCATCTAAAATAACAAAATCGATTTTATTTTTTAATAGTTTGAGAAAATGTGCCTCATCATAATCTTTTTGCAGCATCTCCCAATTAAGTATCAAGAATTGTGGCTTATCACTAGTTTTGAAATTAAAAATATCTTTTTTCATATAGACATTTTCAATACCGTGTCTTTGTCCAAGTTCATTACCCCACTGTTTTACTGTTTCATTAGGACACACAACTAGTGTGATTTTAGCTTTGATTGTATGTGCTGCCAAAATTGCAGACAATGTTTTACCAGAACCAGTTCCTGAAAAATTTGCAAAAAATGGCTGACTTTTAATTTTGTATGCGACTAGTTTTTGCATTAGATTTAGAGTATCAAAATTACATCCATCAGTCATAAATTTTGGAACCTGAATCTTTTTTGCTCCCTGGTATTCTTTCATGAAATCTTTGTAGATGCTTTCTCGATAATGATTTTTTGAAATATCAATATTCTCTATGCCTTCAATTGTTTTTTTCTCATCTTTGAAGATATCTGCCCAAAGTTTATTTTTTGCATTAGCTATGAAAAATTTTACAATTTCTTCATCTACTGAAATATTATTGTAGTAATCTGCATCAGAGAAAATTTTTTCAGGTTGAACAAAATCGCCTGGTTTTGTACTGTCATTTTTATCATCTTGTAACCCTTTTTCTTCATCTGATTCAATGGCTCCTTCATGTGATTCTCTACTTGTATCATCATCTTTTACATCATCATCTTTTACATCATCATCCTTGACAAAATCCTTGATGATTTCTTTTCCTTCCTCAGTGTGTCTATTGTGAATTAGATTTTTTATAAATTTCTCATACTGGCCACTTGTGTTCAATAACCCATTTGCTGATAGAATTGTACGTAGTTCTACATCTGTGGCTCTATGAATAAAGCCATCATCATACATTCCTTTAATGAACGCATGAATTCTTTTTGGTGACCAATTTTGTTCCTCAAATCCAAATGTGTCAAAACTGTCTTTGAAATAATCTTCTCCTGCAACTAGTTTTTTCTCAGGCATAATCATGGAATACTATTTTTTTATTTATATTAGATTATGATTTCTTGTTTTGATTATATCTTAATTTTCTTTTATTTCCTTTTTGAATGACTTGTTCTTTTGAATATGATCTATCAGGATTTTTTGGTAATCCTTTTGGAAGGTCATGTGTTTTTGTGTATTTTTCCCAATCCTGTAAATTTTTTAAATTATTTTCTATTTTTATTTTTAGATACATGGGTTTTGCAATCTTCCATGGGAGTGTGTCTTCAGATTGGATTTGAGTTGAAATTCTACCTGTACCGCAGAAATCTCCCCATGAAATCCATGTGCCTTGCTTTTTGTAAAATGAATCAGGAACTCTAGGGAAATTTACAGGTAATGTATTTTTCTTCTTATATTCTCTATATGATGAATCTCCAAGAATTTTCTTTGATTGCACAAATTTACTTGCTTGTTCATAAGTCATGTATTGGATAATTGTTCCTAAGAATTTGGGCCATCCTTCCCACTCTTTGTAATATTTGTCAGGTGCTTTAGGGATGTTTTTTGGTATTTTATTTTGTGATGCTAGTTTTTTCCAAATTGTTCCTGATGATATTTTTTCAAATTGAACCCATTTTTTAGTTTCAAAATAATTTAAGTATGATTTTTGTTTTCTATCTTTATTTCCTAACCAATCCTCCCAATCTGTAAATTCTCTGTATACTCTCTTTGGTGCTGCTGGAATATCTTGTGGTTTTTGATCAGATTTTGCCCATGCACGATATTTGTTAGTATTTTGAAATTCTAAATCACGGACATATTTTCTTGCTTTGATAAATGGTCTCCAAATAATTTCATGTGTTGATTTTTTGCCCGTTCCATACCAGTATCCCATTCCTTTCCCTTTCAACTGTTTTGAAAAAATATGCATGGGTGTTTTTGGAATGTCATCTGGAAATTTTTTTGATTTGCATAATTTTTTCCAATCTGTTTTATTTTTGATATTTTTTGAGTGCACCCATTTGATTGCTTTTTCAAAAGACCTCCATTTATGATCAAGACTATTTCTTGCCATGAATCATTTTCCTCACTCGTCTTTCTGAATAAATTGATGGATCAGGCGGTAATCCTTTGGGTAATTTGTGAGTTTTAACATATTTTCTCCAACCTTCTCTAGATGTAATTTTATTCTCTTTAGTGATTTTACGATACATGGGTTTTGCTTCTTTCCATGATAAATCACTTTTTGATTTTAACTGTGGTGCAATAGTTCCAGTCCCTAACCAATCTCCCATACTTATCCATTCTTTGTAAAATTGATCAGGTGCTACTGGGATATTTTTTGGAAATTTAGGGTCTTTTGTAAATTTTTTCCATTCTCTTGAACTTTTAATTTTTTTAAATCGAATTTGTCTCCTGGCTTCAGAGAATTTAAGATATTTTCTTTGTTGTGTAGCAATTGTGTTTGTTCCAAAAAAATCCCCCCAATTAATCCAGCCTTTGTTTTTGTAAATTATGTGAGGATGAGTAGGAATGTTGCTAGGTTTTCCTCCCAAATTACAATATTTTCTCCATCCAGATGATGATTTTAATTTAGCATTATGTACAATTTCTCTTGCTTCATTAAATGAGAGGTATTTTCTATCTTTTGGTGCAATAGTTCCAGTCCCTAACCAATCCCCCATAGATTTCCAACCGGTATATTTGTAAACTTGGTTGGGGTATGCTGGAATATTTTGCGGTTTGTGACCTGAATTACAATATTTTTTCCATTCTGCCTGAGATGTTAATCCAAGGGACTGAACTAACATTCGTGCTTTTTGAAATTTAACATATTGTATTTTTTTTGGTGAAACCTTTCCAGTCCCTAAAAAATCCCCCCAACTCTTCCATTCATTTTTATAATTTTGGTTAGGATTACTTGGAATATCTTTGGGTTTATTTCCAGATTTTGAATAATCCCTCCATTGATTTTGTGATTTAAGATTTAGGGATGATACAAACTTTCGTGCATCCTCAAAACTCCTAAATTCTTTTTTCATTTCATCATTTTCCTTACTTTTTCTTTAGTGTAAATTTTAATAGGAAATGGAGGTAAATTTTTTGGGAGTTTGTGTGTTTTGATATATTTTTCCCATTGCTTTCTGGTTGTTATTTTATTTTCTTTAGCAATTTTTTGATACAATGATTTTGCTTCTTTCCAAGGTAAGAATTCTTTTTTTGTAGTTGCAATAGTTCCAGTCCCTAAAAAATCCCCCCAGCTAGTCCAACCTTTGTTTCTGTAAGTGAGATTTGGACCATGTGGAATATCTTTAGGGAGTTTTCTTGATTTCACAAATACTCTCCATTCATTTGCAGTTTTTAATCCTAAAGAACGAGCAAACTCTTTTGCTTCAGTAAAATTCCTATATTTTTTGTTATATGTTGCAACAACATTAGTTCCTGTCCAATCCCCCCAGCTAGTCCAACCTTTGTCTTTGTAGACTTGATTTGGATTTTTAGGAATATCACTAGGAAGTCTATTGCTTTTTGCAAACGTTCTCCATTCATTTGCACCAGTTAATACTAGTGTATGGGCAAATTCTCGTGCATCTTCAAACGTTACGTATTTTTTTATCCCTGCACCTATACGATAGACTCCAAAAAAATCCCCCCAGCTAGTCCAACCTTTGTCTTTGTAGACTTGATTTGGATTTGCGGGTATGTCTTTGGGAAATTTACCTGATTTCACAAATTCTCTCCATTTTTTCTGGTTCTTTAATCCAAGATCATGAACATAGTTTTTTACATCTTGAAAAGTTCTGTATTGTTTTAGATGTGTTGCAACTCTTCTAGTCCCTAGAAAATCCCCCCAGCTAGTCCATTCTTTTTTGTATGTTCTTTGAGGATTATTAGGAATATTCTCAGGTTTGTTGCCTGAATTACAATATTGATTCCATTCTTTTACTGTATTCAATTTTAAAGAATAAACAAATTCTTGACATTTCTCAAAGGTTCTAAATTTTCTATTATGATGTGCCACATAGCCTGTCCCTAGAAAATCCCCCCAACTAATCCACTTGCTTTTGTAAGTTCTAGAAGGTGTGGTTGGAATGTCATCGGGTTTGTTGCCTGATTTACAATATGTTGACCATTGTTTTTGATTTTTAATTCCTAAAGTACATACAAACTTTCGTGCATCCTCAAAACTCCTAAATTCTTTTTTCAATATTTTTTATTATTTTCTTCTTTATCTTTAATTTGTCGTAGATATTCTTGCTTTTTTTGCAAATTCAAATCTTTATTATTGACGCCTGAATACTATCATTAAGCGAAGATTATATCGTAAAATCGTTAGTCGAACAATTATTCGGGGGCAATTACATTTAGTGTCATTGTACTGACTACTCTTGAGAGTTTTCTAATA
>Ga0209992_10003450_pt1 | contig 13271 bp, 10 predicted proteins | sample 2SBtaG_2_FD_182564 | JGI IMG/M metagenome (GOLD analysis project Ga0209992, IMG submission 182564) | Deep subsurface microbial communities from Kolumbo volcano to uncover new lineages of life (NeLLi) - 2SBTROV12_ACTIVE470 metaG (SPAdes)... | ecosystem: Environmental > Aquatic > Marine >... | reverse complement strand
AGACGAAGGTGTGGCAGTTTATCTGATGCAGCTTTTCTTCAACTGCATGAGCAAGAGAAGATTTCCCTGCACCTGACAGGCCGGTAAACCACAGGATCACGCTGCCATGACCATTCATTTCTTCGCGTCGCTGGCGAGTGACCGTGGCATTGTGCCATACCACGTTGGTCGATTTTTCTGTGCTGCTGTTCATTAGATTTTTACCTCAAATTACCAACCGAACTGGAAATAAACTTCTCCAGATTGTTTTTTGTTACGCAGTCAAGGAATTAATGCTACCAGTTTTTTTAGCTGTTGAGCTGTGAGTAAACTATTTATGAACAGCAGCGGTTAGCTGTGGCACGGTGTCAGAATAACTAATTCCAAATTGAAGTTCATCATTTGTCTCTTGAATCACAGTTGGGTTTAATATGCTATTGCAGGCCATTGGCTAGGTGGAAAATGTATAATGGCGCGTGCTTAATGGTTTTCAGGGATTCTATTGCTTTCCATTGTTGGGTTGATGTACTTGTTACTCACTGGATTGGCGTTTCAATGAAGTTCAGCTTGGGGGGGCGCCAATATTTTTTCTATTGACTGGATGTTTTTGTACATGGATGCTGTTTGTCATAAAGTCCACTTTTTGTTGTTGCATAAGGGTAGATGACTAGTATGCATATACCACGTACATCTACAACCATAACCCTTTCCGTATGGAACGCCTTGTTTTTACGCGAAGTTGTCGGTCGACTATCTGCGGGACGTGCTGCTTGGCTTTGGCTCCTACTTGAACCGTTGGTTCATGTTGTCTTCCTAGCGGTGATTTTTAGCATCATTCGAATAAGTGTAGTGGGTGGAATTAAGACCAGCGTTTGGATAATGGTTGGGATGTTGGCATATTTTATGTTTCAGCGTACCGCAACCCAGACACAAAATGCCGTGAACTCTAATCGGAATCTATTTACTTATCGACAGGTCAAGCCGGTCGATACTGTGCTGGTAAGAGGCGCACTTGAGGGGTTGCTCACGATAGTGGTTGCGGTGGTTTTATTTGCCGGTGCCATTCTGTTTGGTGTCACTGATATGCCACGAGAGTTATTATCTATATTGGAGGCTTTTTTTGGATTATGGTTATTGGGAACGGGATTCGGTTTGATGTCTTCCGTGGCCGGAGAGTTGATACCGGAATTAGGGAAAATAATCGGCTTTATGATGACTCCATTGTATTTTGCTTCAGGTGTCCTGTTCCCCATCACAGTTGTGCCTCAACCTTATCGGGATTGGTTGCTCCTCAATCCTATAGCACACGGAATAGAGGCTGCACGCTTGGGTTTTGCATATAACTACCATACTGTCCCTGAAGTCAGCATTGCCTATGTCTATGGATGTGCTTTGGTTGCTATATTTCTTGGGCTGGCACTTCATGTACGTTTTGCAACCAAGATCGTGACGCAATGATCATTGTTGATGATGTTCACAAGCGTTATCGCACTGACCATGGTCCGGGAAAGTGGGTGCTACAAGGTGTTTCGTTTACTATTCCGCCTAAACTTAATGTGGGGCTGGTCGGCTGCAACGGTGCGGGCAAATCGACTTTGCTGAGACTAATCGGGGGGATAGATACTCCCAATCGGGGGAGAATCGAGCGAAACTGCCGAGTGTCTTGGCCGATGGGCTTTAGTGGGGGGCTGCAAGGTTCGCTGACGGGTCGACAAAATGCAAAGTTTGTGTCTCGCATTCACGGCCATTTGGAAGATATTGCTGATCGAATAACCTATATACAGGAATTTTCGGAACTAGGCGACGCTTTCGATGAGCCTGTCAAAACCTATTCCTCAGGAATGCGTGCACGCCTGCAGTTTGGCCTTTCATTAGCCTTCGATTTTGATGTGTATATCTCCGATGAAGTGACGGCAACTGGCGATGCTGCCTTTAGAGAGAAAGCGATTTCAGCATTTAAAAATCTGGCTGACCATGCCAGTCTTATCATGGTCTCGCACGGTGAAGGTACATTAAGGCAGTTTTGTACAGCAGGCATCTGGCTAGATGAGGGCCGTGCAAATTGGTTCGACAACATCAATGACGCACTATCAGCATATAAAAAAAAGCAGATGAATAATCAGCTTGACGACCTAATTTCTAGATACGAGCTTTCAGATAAAAGAGAGCAAATTGAAGTAGAGATAGAGAAAATTAAACAACAACAACAAATAATGAACGACCTAGAAAAAGGGATGAATGGTCTGCCTTCGACCGTCGAACACGAATATGGTGTTCGAATAATCAATGAGGCAAGACAACGAGGAGTGCAACTGGTTGGCCCGGGGCAAATTGCCCGACTCGGATATATGCTTCAACCGGATTCAATTCCGGTGTTGAGAAAACATATTCCCCCACCCGAAAATAGATATGTAGACCTATACGATTTGAAAAGGCAGTGCACGAAAGTGGAGAGCGATCAATGATGCAGCGAATTTTGCCAAGCAGATATTCAAAAATGTCTGCATGGTCGCAGGGATGGTTAAACCCGAGGATGCTTCGCCGTCGAACGTTCGGGGCAGCTTTGGTAGTGTCGTTGCTGTCTGTATTATATTGGGGATTTATTGCATCTGATCGATATGTTTCCGAGGCGCACGCAATCATTCAAAAAACCGATCTGGCAAGTGGTTCTGGCATGGATTTAGGTGGATTGCTTGGGGGGACAGGCGGTAACCATGCCGACCAAATGCTGTTGCGTGATTATTTGTTGTCCGTTGATATGCTCGAAAAGCTCGATGGCAAATTAAATCTCCGAGCGCATTATAGTAACTGGAGCAGAGATCCGTTTTCACAGATGTGGTTTGAGGATGCACCGCTGGAACAGTTTTATCGACATTTTCTTACTCGCGTCAGCGTAGAATACGATGATTACGCGGGCCTTTTGATTATCAAAGCACAGGCTTATGATCCGGAAACGGCCCAGAACATTGCTAGCGCAATGGTTGAGCATGGCGAAAGGCATATGAATGCATTGGCACGAAGTCTTGCACAAGATCAGGTAGACTTTCTTGAAATACAGGTTAGTGAGCTGAATGAGCGAGTAATGCAAGCACGCCAAGCAATATTGAACTTTCAAAACAAGGAAGGCTTGGTTTCGCCACAAGATACGGCGGAAAATATTGTCGCCATAGTTAATGAATTGGAAGGGCAGCTTGTCGGTCTGCAAACTCGACGATCCGCGTTGTTGGGATATTTGATGCCTGACAGCCCCAACCTCGTCGAGGTCAATCAGCAGATAACTGCAGTGAAAAAGCAGATTGTTAATGAACAGGCGAGGTTAGTCTCACCCAGTGGCAGAATGTTAAACAGTACCGTGGAAGAGTATCAGCGTTTGCAAATGAATGCCGAATTTGCCCAGGATGTTTACAAAACTGCACTGACTGCGCTTGAAAAGGGACGGATAGAAGCTGCTCGCACCTTGAAAAAAGTCAGCTTGTTGCAAGCCCCTACAGCACCACAGTATCCGCTCGAACCGCGCAGGCTATATAACATTATTATTTTTATTTTAGTCACTATGCTGCTGACCGGTATCGTTCACTTGCTGGCAGCCATCATCCGCGATCACAAGGATTGAAACCATGATACAAACTTCGTTCATCGCATTTCTTCGTTTTGCACGAATGCGGCAGCAAAAGCCAAGTCATTCTTTGGCATTGAGCAGGCTGGCATGCCAGAGCATGTGCTCAGCGGCACGTTTCAGCTTGCTGCTCCTAATCACACTATGTATTCTGCCGACAAACACTCACTTTGCAGTTGCTGCGGACTTTTCTTCACTAAGCTTGGATAAGACGCTTGGTTTTCAGGGAGGTCAACAGCTGCCCGCACCACCCGTGCAGGCAGCTGCAATCAATCCGGTTGCAGCTGCTTCTGAAAACGGGGTGGCACCGCAATTGGTCGATTATTCTGAAAACCTGAAGAGCGATGCGTTTGGCGCTAACCTGTTCACCGGAGCCTTTACGGGTAAAGGTGCCACACAATTCAATCCAGACTACGCTATTGCCGCAGGCGACAATATTCAGGTGCGTTTCTGGGGAGCTTTTGATTTTGAGGCTATGCTAACGGTTGATCCTAAGGGCAACGTTTTTCTCCCGCATGTCGGGCCAGTGCAATTGTTGGGTGTGCGGAACCAAGATATTCAGCACACGGTAGAAACTGCAGTGGGCAAAGTATTCCGTTCAAACGTCAGCAGTTATGCCAGCCTTGCTGGCGCACAGCCAGTGCGTGTATATGTCAGCGGTAACGTCAACCGGCCAGGACTTTATTCTGGAACCAGTATGGATAGTATGCTGCATTATCTTGACCAGGCTGGAGGCATTGATACGGAGCGAGGGTCTTTCCTCAACGTGCAGGTTAAAAGAGGGGAGCAGACCCGAGCTGTGATCAGCCTATATGACTTCCTGCTGGAAGGTCGTATGCCACTGGTTCAGTTAGCGGATGGCGACGTAATCTTTGTTGGCCCTCGGCAATATACTGTCAAGGTGAAGGGGCTGGCTGAGAACGCCAAACGATTCGAGTTCAGCAACATTGCACAGACGGTGGCAGACCTTATTAAAATGGCAAAGCCAAGCGCGCGAGCGACGCATGTCCGTATCGTGCGCAATACTGGAACAATCAGGAATAACGAATATTATCCACTTGCAGATGCGAGCCTTGTGGCACTACAAGATGGCGATGAACTTGAATTTACCGCTGACAAAAAGCCTGGCACCATAGCGGTACGCATTGAAGGAGAGCACCAAAGCGCACAGGAATATGTCCTGCCCTATGGGGCACGGATGGGAGACCTCATCAAGCAAATTCAATTTTCAGACAGATCTGACACATCCAGTCTCCAGCTTTATCGTCGGAGTGTTAAAAAGCGACAAAAGGAGAATCTGCTGATTTCTCTCCAAAGTCTGGAATCTGCAGCACTCACATCACGTTCCGGTACAAGTGAAGAGGCACGCTTGCGTAGCGATGAAGCAGCTTTAATCCTGCAATGGGTTGATCGGGCCAGAAAAATAGAGCCTTCCGGCCAAGTGCTTCTCTCACAAACTGAGGCGCGCAATGATCTGCTACTGGAAAACGGAGATATTGTTAGAGTTCCTGCCAAGGACGGCTTAGTGCTGGTCAGCGGAGAGGTATTGTTCCCCAATGCTATTGCTTATGATTCGAATTTTGAGCTTGAAGATTATTTGACCCTGTCGGGCGGATTCACACAAAATACCGATGCTTCCCGCATCATCATTGCACATCGAGACGGCAGTTTTGAAGACAATGTGGAAGAGATACGCGCAGGTGATGAGATCATGGTATTGCCGAAAATTGACGTGAAATCAAGGCAGATATTCAAGGAGGTGACTCAAATCATTTACCAGATAGCGGTGAGTGCGAAGATAGTATTTGGCTTGTGATTAGTTCTTCATGGCAAGGATGAATGAACAATATCAATACTCATTTCCCTGATGTGCTGATTATCAAGCAAAAAATGTATTTGAGAGCAGCGCGGTTTGTTTATTGAAACTTGGCATCAGGATGACGATGTTTCATTAGATATCCCTTCAGCATTTGTGCAAGGCAATCTCTCTTTTTTGAAGAGTATTTTAGGTGTAATAAAAGAATGAAAGCAATAGGTTAGTTGAATAATTACTATGGAATATAAATGGTAACGCTTAGTCCCTCCAACCGATTAATGATGCCCCCGTCAGAAACGGGGAGTAGCTTGGTAAAACCTCTCGCATTGCGAGCTATGTTTTGGCGCCCTTCCTATCTGGAGGCATCACCTTGGCTTGAACATATTCCATTAGCATTTTGGATCATAGAAGCCAGCCAGCCCAAGTTATTTGTCGAGGTAGGAGCTGGTTGTGGCGCATCGTATTTTGCTCATTGCCAAGCGATAGATAAGCTGGGGTTGGACACTCAGGGTTTTGCAATAGACACATGGGGTGAAAACGATTCAAATAAGCAGGTTGGAAATAGTGTTTTTGAGAAAATAAATGCATACAACGAGTCACAATATTCAGGATTCTCTAACCTGTTGCGAAGCTCAATGGATGGGGCGGCCCACTATTTTGCAGATGGAAGTATCGACCTGCTTCATATCAGCGGGTTGAATGCATTGGGATTTTCACTGAGAGATTTTGAAGTCTGGCTGCCCAAATTATCTGATCGAGCGATCGTGCTACTTCATGGCACAAATGCACGTGATAGAACAATTGGGATATTTAAACTCTATGAAACATTGCAGACACGTTACCCAAGTTTTGAGTTTTCGTTTGGTCAGGGATTGGGTTTGATTGGTGTAGGTAACAACCAAAATGAAGTGGTCCAGCTGCTGCTTGATACTAATCAGAATGAGCGCGCTAAGCAAGCGATACACGAGGTTTTCTTCAGGCTTGGCCGAGCTTGTGCCGATTCACTTTCAGTCATCAAACACAAGGAGAATATTCAAAACCTCAATGAGGCATTAGATAAGCAAAATAGTCAATTGGCTGAGATTCAACATGCTTTTGAAACTACACAAACAGAATTGCTGAATCAAGGTGCAGAGCTGAATGAAACAAAAAATATGATGGGTGTCCAGATCGAACAGCACGCCATCGAAAGGGGACAACTGTCCGAAAAGATCACGATGCTGCAGGAGATTCGCTCTGATCTGAAGAAGGAAGTAGATAAATGGCAATTGCGTACAGATTCAACGGCAGCAGATTTGCATGCACGTATTGAGGAGATGGCGAGACTTCAGCAATCTAATCATAGTCATCGCCAGCAAATCGAGAATGTTGCTAACCAACTGCAAATGCAGGAAGCGGACATAAGCACTCTGCAAAATGAGCGCCTTGCAAAGCAAGGGGAAATAGACGCGCTACGAGAGGAACTAACTACCCGGAATAGTGAGCTTGATCAACTACAAAACAGCAAGCAGATGTTGGCCGACGAGAATATGCAGCTCAACAGCGCTAACGCAGCACTCGCCCAGGAAATCGTTGGGCATCAGCAACACACCACAACACTACAAGAATCCGAGGGCGTTAAGCAGACGGAGATAGAAGCATTGCGGCAGGAACTAACTGCGCGGAATAGTGAGCTTGATCAACTACAAAACAGCAAGCAGGTGTTGGCCGACGAGAATATGCAGCTTAACAGCGCTAACGCTGCGCTCGCCCAGGAAATCGTAGGACATCAGCAACACAGCACAGCACAACAAGAATCCAACCGAGCTAAGCAGGCGGAGATTGAAGCGCTGCATGTGGAGCTAACTACCCGGAATAGTGAGCTTGACCAATTGCAAAACAACAAGCAGGTGTTGGCCGATGAGAATGAGGAATTTAAACAAACGATATCAACGCTCGAACAAGAGGTGCGTGATCATCGTTGCCACGTAGGTGTGATGCAAGAGAAATTGCATGATAAAGAAAATGCAGTTGCCCAACTTTTAGAAAAGACTGATGCACTTACCAAGGAGCAAGCCCTTAGATTCGACGAGTTAGCCGAATTGACTCGTAACCTTATGACCTTGGAGCAATCAAACGAAGATTTGAATGCGGAGTTGCTGACTTTGCGTGAGAAAAGTAATGGAATTCTTGTAGAAAAAGAATCATTGGGGCTGAAATTGGTAACTCGCTTCGAGGAGTTGGCGTATATAACACGCATATTGATGCAGCATGAAACGATGCTTGGTCAGAAAAGTCAGCGATTGCTTATTTTGCAAAAGCAGGCTCTGAGATGGAAAAACGATTCAGCATGGAAGCAACCAATGCGCATGCCTTTTCGCAAGGCCGATAAGTATCAAAAACAAGTAGAACAAATACAACTCTCTGGTTTGTTTGATACAGAATGGTATTTAAAGCAGTATCCCGATGTTGCGATGACGGGGAAGAATCCCGTAGTGCATTATCTGCGTTTTGGTGCCACTGAGAATCGTGATCCGAGCCCAATTTTCTGTACTGCGGCCTATCGAGATGCCCATCAAGAGGCATTGGCAGGTGATACAAATCCGCTGCTACATTTTATAGAAACCGAGGCGCAACGAATATCCGAAACCAACATGCACATAAATGTTTCTAATTCAATACTATGAACTATCTGCAAATTATCGATGCAATCAATAAATCAGAACTGTTTGATGAAGATTGGTATCTGAATGAGTACCCGGATGTAACGATCCTAGACATGAATCCCATCGAGCATTATGTGCGATATGGTGAGAAACTGGGGCGGCAACCATCGGCCGGATTTGATCCTAAGTATTATTTGGAAGCAAATGCAGATGTTGCGGCACATAAAATCAGCCCCTTCTATCATTACATCGCTCAAGGAAATATTGAGGGCAGGCAGCCATGCGGATCCGTCAGTGCGGTAGCTATAAATAAACCGGCGTTAGTTGAGCAAGTTAAACTGGAAGAAGCGCCAAAATTGTTAAAGGAATTTTGCTCTGAGTACGGTGTTGACGGGGTGTTGGGTGGACTTAATGGCGATGCACCCCAACTTGTGCCTATGAGTGGGGTTGGTTTGAACGATGGTGGGGATTATTGTTGGTGTGCGGATAGTGCCGACCCCTGGTTTGTGATCGAAGGGGTTAAGCCACCACTACGTCCAGGCTGGTACATGATTGAAATGCGTTTGCATGCCGATATTGAATGCGGTACTGCCAAATTATATTTCGATTATGGCGATGGATTTAGTGAAGCTGACACGTTGGTTTTGCCATTTACAACGGACAAGATGAATAAGCGGCTATACCATATGGCAAGTGTCCCTAAACAAATTCGATTTGACCCGCTTGACTGTGAGGGTAATTTCTCTATGGAGCATATTCACTTTGCGCCTGTGATGCCTTTCTTTGCTCGCAATCGCATGTTGCGGCGCTTGCGGAATCACTCCGCTCAATACAGTGGCGAGTCGCTTGGGCAAATCTGGCGTGATTTAAAGAGCAAGGCAAAAGCTCAAAAAATCGCAGCCAAAGAGTTGCTTTTCAAACGATACAACCAATCCTTTTCTGCGAATGGCCAAAGTGGCTCTATCAGCTACGCAGAATGGATAACCAAGAATGAAACGCCGGAATATTCAGATTTGGACAACATCGTCAGGATGCAAAAATCCTTTCAGCTGCAGCCGACTCTGTCTATAGTTATGCCCACTTATAATACAGATGAGGTTTTTCTGCGGCAGGCTATCGAATCAGTGGTGGCGCAGAGTTATCCAAATTGGGAGTTGTGCATCGCCGACGATGCATCGCCCAAGCATCATGTTCGTGCAGTGCTCGAAGAGTACGCTCGGCATGATCCACGCATCAAGGTGACACTCTGCCCAAGAAATGGGCATATTTCTGAAGCCAGCAACAGTGCATTAACACTTGCAACCGGTGAATACGTTGCCTTGATGGATCATGACGACACATTAGCACAGCATGCGCTGCATTTTATGGTGAATGCAATCAATCAAAACCCATCTGCGCAGATTCTCTACAGCGACGAAGATAAGATCGACGAAGAGGGTATCCGCACAGATCCTCATTTCAAGCCTGACTGGAATCCCGACCTGTTCTTTTCACAGAATTACGTCTCACACCTTGGCGTTTACCGCCGGGAGTTGCTGCTGCGCATTGAGGGTTTCCGTACCGGCGTGGAAGGCAGTCAGGATCAGGATCTTTTGTTACGTTGCCTCCCTTATGTGGAGCCCAGTGAGATCGTACATGTTCCGAAAGTACTTTACCATTGGCGCATGGTGGAAGGTTCTACGGCACTCGCTTCTGGAGAAAAAAGTTACACCACCCAGGCTGGCATCAAGGCGCTAAAGGATTTCTTTATTGCTCAGGATCGAAGTGATATCAGTGTTGAGGCAGGTGTAGTGCCCAACACGTATCGTGTACGTTACCCGATTCCTCAACCCGAGCCGCTGGTCAGTTTGCTGATCCCGACCCGGGACATGCTGGTGATGCTCGAACCTTGTATTCGCAGCATACTGGACAAGACTACTTACCAGAATTACGAAATCATCATTTTGGATAACGAAAGTGTTGAACAGGAGACGCTCAAATATTTCAAGCATATTCAAGCAGAGGATGCCCGCGTTAAGGTGTTGCCCTACCACCATCCGTTCAACTACTCGGCAATCAACAATTTTGGTGCACAGCATGCCCAGGGTGAAGTGATCGGGTTGATCAACAACGATATTGAGGTCATCAGTCCTGAATGGCTCACCGAAATGGTCAGCCACGCCTTGCGACCGGAAATCGGTTGTGTAGGAGCCAAGTTGTACTATGCTGACAATACGATTCAACACGCTGGTGTGATATTAGGTATTGGCGGTGTAGCAAACCACCCGCACAAGAATTTTCCTAGCGGTGCTCATGGATATTTTGCAAGGCTCTCAGTCGTGCAGAATTTTTCTGCTGTAACCGCTGCGTGTCTGGTTGTGCGCAAAGCCATATATGAAGAAGTTGGGGGGCTGGAGGAGGAGGGCCTTAAAGTAGCATTCAACGATGTAGATTTTTGTCTAAAGGTGCGTGAAGCAGGACACCGGAATTTATGGACGCCATATGCTGAACTGTTCCATCATGAATCTAAGTCGAGAGGGGTTGAAGATACGCCTGAAAAAAAGGCTAGATTCGAGGGTGAGGTATTACATATGCAAGTCAAATGGAAAGATCAGCTAGTGTTGGATCCAATGTATAGCCCAAATTTAACGCGCGAAAAAGATGATTTTTCGATTAATAATCAGGTGTAGAGCGGAATATATTTAGCACGCTATTACTACTGGATTGGGAGTGACGGATGGACCGAATAGACAAAGCATTGCACAAGATCGACAAAAAGGGGTTGGGTCTCGAAATTGGCCCAAGTCATAATCCAATTGCACCAAAGAAAGCTGGCTTTAATATTGAGATACTGGATCATGCATCAACTGAAGAGTTGCGTGAAAAATACAAAGGCCATCCTGTAAAAATTGAGGATATTGAAACAGTTGATTACGTTTGGCGCGGCGAGCCAATCAATGAGTTAATCGGCAAACGAAACAGGTACGATTATATCATTGCATCTCATGTGATAGAGCACATAACGGATTTGGCGTCATTTTTGATGCAGTGCGAAAACATTCTTAAGCCTAATGGTGTTCTGTCGCTTATCGTCCCAGACAAGCGCTATTGTTTTGATTTTCTTCGGTGGCCCAGTAGTACTGGAGACGTGCTTCAGGCGTACGTCGAAAAACGTCATAGGCATGCTCCGGGTACAGTTTTTGATTATTTTTCAAACGTAGTCAAAATGGGGGGGGCTATTGCATGGTCGCACGGCACCCCTAACGCCGAGATCGCTTATATTCATACCTTTGAGCAGGCGAAACTGCTGTGGATGCAAGCACAAACCCAAGATGACTATATCGATGTACACAGTTGGAGATTCACGCCGTCCAGCTTTAAGCTGATATTGCATGATTTGAACACACTTGGCATCACTCAGTTTACAGAGGTTTGTAGTTTTGATTCTACTGGTTGTGAATTTTATATAACTTTGGGTAAATCAAAATTACCCTTGGTGAAGACAGACAGACAGACAGACAGGCTAGTACTTGCCAAGAATGCCATGAAGGAAATTATCGATTGCCACGCGACCTAGAAAGGCACTGTATTATTAACGGTTAAATCATAAGGAGAGGGCAATTAATTATTCGTAGAGCAGAATAAATGCCGCTCTTATAGGTAGGAATATATGGGAAATAGAGACATCGAGAGGCAGTAAGCTAAAAGTGCTGCGCAATCAGATAGCGGTGTTGCATTTGACGAGGTTGTGCCACTGCTGTCCCATAGAAATTCAAATTAAACATAACTGCCTCTCTGTGAGAGATTTTCGTTCCGGTGGATCACCTCTTAATAGCTCGAGTAAATCGCGTCGCATAAACAAATTCTGTTGTAGCAAACGCAGCATAGATTGCACCGACCAACCCAGCTTGGCACTAAACTTGATATAGGCCAGTAACAAATACATACAATGAGCAGTCCAGATTTGCGTCAAGACTGCATTCTTGCTCTGACCAATAAAGATTTTGATTTTCAAGTTTTGCTTGATCCATTTGAAAAACAATTCGACCTGCCAGCGCTGCTTGTAAATCTCGGATATCGTCCTAGCACTCAAACCGAAATGATTGGTCAGGAACTCATAATGCTTGCCCGTTTCAGGATCGCAGTAACCAATACGCCGCAAGGCTGGCAAACCCAGTTTCGTTGGCTTGATCCCGATAAGCTCAATCGTATGGTCTGACGTCAGTCCTGTGCGACGATCTACTTTGCGTCGTTCGGTCACGCGCCAGATGGCGTTTTGACGAATACGGGTCACAAAGAAAACACATATCTGGTTCAATTGTTTGAACCAGCGATAGTCCACGTAACCTTTGTCAAATACGACCACACTGCCTTTGGCAAAACGTAACGCCCTGCCTATCGCTATATCCGCAGTCTTGCCTTCGGTAATGGCAGCGAAGGCTGGCAAAAAGCCTGCATGATCCAAGCCTACATGCAATTTCATCGCTGCTTTGCCCTGTGCATAGTGCGCCCAGGGGAATACTTTTAATGACAGGTCGATCAACGAGGCATCCAGTGAGTACAGCGGATTTTTAAAACGAAAGCCATGTTGGGGCGCACGTTTGTGGCAGCGCGCATAGAGTTTGGCGAACAACGCTTCGTAGAGGCTATAGGGCTGCTGCTCATTGAGTCTGGACAGGCTGGAGCGCGCAATGGCCTGTGCACCTAAATGATAGAGCCGTTGTGCCTGTGCTTTCATATTGGATTCGATATCTCGCAAACTTTGCCGTCCCGCTAATTGCCCTAACGTCAATGCGACGAACTGGGATCAACGGCTGGTTGTACGCAAAGCACCGCCTTGGTGGTGCTGTTTGGCAAGATGTTCAAATTCATGTCTCGGCAGGAATTTGAGCAGTTGAGCAAAAATCGTATTATGATGTGCCATGGCTTGAACCTCCTTGGTTTTACAGTGTTTGGTGGTACATCCATTGTAAATTCCTTTGGGTATTCAAGCCATTTCTATTTGATTCTTATGGGACAGCAGTGTCTCAGACGCCATTGATCCTGCAATAACTGGTGTATCCTCTGTGATCACACAGCTTTTCAAAACCGATAGGCCAGCCAACACGACCACACTTTTCATCAATACTTTCATTCGGCTATCCAGCCGATAAATCGATACCTTTCCAGTTGGATTGCTTCTTTACCCGAAGATACATTAAAATTTATCTATTAGATATAAGGAAAATCCTTATTT
>Ga0209992_10003447_pt1 | contig 13280 bp, 13 predicted proteins | sample 2SBtaG_2_FD_182564 | JGI IMG/M metagenome (GOLD analysis project Ga0209992, IMG submission 182564) | Deep subsurface microbial communities from Kolumbo volcano to uncover new lineages of life (NeLLi) - 2SBTROV12_ACTIVE470 metaG (SPAdes)... | ecosystem: Environmental > Aquatic > Marine >... | reverse complement strand
CGCGCTCGGCCTTGCCGGGCACTTTCTTGTGCACGTCGATCTGGCCTTCGAGCAACAGGAAGGCCCCAGGTGAGCGGCGGCCCTCGTGGATCAGCACGTCGCCGGACATGAACCGCACGGCGTCCAGGTATTGGGCGAGCTCGTCGCGTTCGTCGGCGGACAGCACCGTCAGGCTGCTCACGCCGTCGAGCATGCGGGGGTCGACCACTAGATGACCTCGGCATGTGTGGTGAGCCGGTGCGCGAGGCAACTTCCGTTCCTGTTGGTCTGGCGGGGCCGCAGGCATGGCAGAGTCATTCCAAGCGCCCCGCCGGGCCGACAGGGGCGGAAGGGGTCCGCGCAACGGCTTGCTACGCGTGCCGAGGTCATCTAGACTTCCCAGCCCAGCGAGTCGACGTAGATCTGTCGCTCGTCGCCACGGGCCAGCTGGGCGACCAGGTTCGCGCCCTCGCCCACCGCGGCCCGGAAGCGGCGACAGAGATCGCGGCCCATGCTGCGCAGGATGGCGGTCCCCATGGGGTCGCCGCGGGCCACCAGGCCCTCGAAGACCTCGGCGGACAGGTGCCACGCCACGGACTCCATCACCGCAGTCACGGTGGCGGACCGAGGCGCCACCGTCACGATGCCCATCTCTCCCAGGGTCTCGCCCGGACCCACGCCGGCCAGCGGGACCTCGTTGCCCTTTTCCCCCATCAGGGTCACCCCGAAGTAGCCCTGGAGGACCAGGTAGAACCCGTCGGCGTGGTCTCCCTTCAGGAACAGGATCTTGCCCGCCGGGACCGTGACCAGGTGACCCGCGCTGTAGAGCGCCTGGGCGTCGGTCGAGGACAGGCTGGCGAAGATCCGGTTGCCCAGCAGGAGCTCGAGATGACGCTGCTCGGACATGGCGCCTGAGTCTACCAGGGGAAGGGATTCCCCTCTTAATCCCGTTCCGCCTTGCGGGCGCGGCCAAGGAGTGCCGCCAGGCTGTCCTGGGGGGTGAGGCCGTCGTAGAGCACGCCGTGGACCTGTTCGGTGATCGGCATGTCGACGCCCACCTTGCGCCCCAGGTCCCGGGCTGAGCGCGCGGTGGCCACGCCCTCGGCCACCTGGCCCAGCTCGTCACAGATGTCCTCCAGGGTGCGGCCATGGCCCAGCCCCAGCCCCACGCGCCGGTTCCGGGACAGATCGCCGGTGCAGGTCAGGACCAGGTCCCCCATGCCGGCCAGACCGGCCAAGGTGAGCGGGTTCGCCCCCTGGCGCGTGGCTAGCCGGCCGATCTCGGCCAGGCCCCGGGTGATGATGCCGGCCCGGGCGTTCAGCCCCAGCCCCAGCCCGTCGCTGATGCCGCAGGCGATGGCCATGACGTTCTTGAGCGCCCCGCCGAGCTCGACACCGATCACGTCGTCGGAGTGGTAGACCCGCAACGACCCCCCGTGAAAGGCGTCGGCCACCCGGTGGCAGACCCCCTCGTCGGGACCGGCCACCACCACAGCGGTGGGCAGCCCCCGGGCCAGCTCGGCGGCAAAGGACGGGCCCGAGAACACGGTCAGGTTGGGGTGCAGGGCGGCCGGCAGGACCTGCCGCAGCACGGCGTCCATGGTCTCCAGCGACCCCTGCTCGACCCCCTTGGAGGCGCAACAGATCAACGCATCGGGCGGGATCGAAGGCGCGGCCGCGGCCATGACCTGGCGCATGGACTGGGACGGCACGACCGCCACGACCAGCTCGGCACCGTCCAGGGCGCCGGCCAGGTCCGACGTGACCCGAAGGCCCTCTGGCAGCGGCACGCCCGGCAGGTATTGGCGGTTCTCCCGCGCCGCCTGGTGGGCAGCAGCGCGGTCTGGCTTGCGGTCCCACAGCGCCACCGGGTGCCCGTTGCGGGCCAGCTGCAAGGCGAGCGCGGTTCCCCATGAACCCGCGCCGACGACTGCGCACCTCATCGGCTCACGCCTCCTGGAAGTCCTCGAAGAAGTCGATCCGACGCCGGTCCAGCGACGCCGGCCGGGTCCGGGACCGCGCCCACTCGCGCAGCTCCTTGAGCCGGTCGTCCATCGTGATCGCCAGCGGAACCGTGTCTCGCACGACCTTGATCAGGTCCCGCCGGCCCAGGGGCCGGTTCTCGGCGTAGGCGTTGAACAGGGCCTCGACCACCACCTGCTCCAGCTCGGCGCCGGAGTACTTCTCGGTCTCCTCGGCGGCCTGGAGCAGGTCGAAGTCGTCGGGGTCCCGGTCCCGGTTCGACACGTGGATCTCCAGGATCTGGAGCCGCTCGTGCACGTTGGGCAGGTCCACGAAGAAGACCTCGTCGAAGCGGCCCTTACGCAGGAGCTCGGGGGGCAGCAGCCGGACCTCGTTGGCCGTGGCGACCACGAAGACGGGCTTGGTCTTCTCCTGCATCCAGGTGAGCAGCGTGCCCAGCCCGCTCAGGCCGCTGGCGGCCAGGTCGTTGACGAAGGCCTTCTCCATCTCGTCGATCCACAGCACGCAGGGGCTGATGGACTCGGCGATGCGGATGGTCTCGCGCAGGGACTCTTCGGCGCCCTGGCCGGTGCCTGCGAACAGGGCCCCCACGTCGAGCCGCAAGAGCGGCATGCGGAACAGGCCGGCCACGGCCTTGGCAGTCAGCGACTTGCCACAGCCCTGGACCCCCAGCAGGAACACGCCCTTGGGCTCCGGCAGCCCGAATTTGCGGGCCGACTCGGCAAAGGCGGCGGACCGCCGCAGCAGCCACTCCTTCAGGTTGCCCAGTCCCCCGACGCCGTCCATCTGGCCGACCTCTTCGTAGAATTCCAGGAAGCGGGACCGCCGGATGGCCTGGCGCTTGGACCGGGCCAGCACCGCCAGGTCCTCCTCGCGGAACGAACCGCCCTGGAGCAGGATCTGGGCATAGGTGCGCTTGATCTCCTTCTCGGAGAGTCCCAGCGAGGACCGCACGAAGCGCTCGAACAGGGTGTCCGTGAGCTTCACGCCCTGGCGCTTCAGGACGACCTTCAACAGCCGGCCGACCTCGTCGGCGCCGGGCAGGGGCACGTCGACGATGCGCACGTCCTTGGACAGCTCCTGGGGGATGCGCAGCTGGGGTCCCAGCAACAGCACCGCCTGCTTGCGGGCACCGAGCTGGGTCTCGCTGTCCCGCAAGGAACGGATGACCGCGGCCTGGTCGAGCATCGGGTGCAGGTCCAAGAAGAGGAAGAAGCCGGGGGCGTCGTGGTCCTTGAGCCAGCCCAGAGCGGCTTCAGGACTGGCGGTGTCGGGGACGAGCTCGCCGTCGGGCGACGTGATGCCTTCGGTGCACCGCCAGCGCCACAGCGGTGTGTCCTGGCGCTTGGCCAGTCGCCGCAGGGCGCGCTCGACCCGCTCCTCCTCGTGGCTCAACAGGTAGAGCAGGGAGAACCGGGCTCGGACCAACAGAGCGACTTGATCGAGCAGCTCGTCCATGGCCGGACTCTACAGGAGTTAGGGCCTGGCCGCATGATGCGCCTCGGCCTCGCGATCACCCGTGCAGCGGTGGTGGAACCCACCTGGACCACGGCGCTCGTCGCCTGTACCTGGCTGCGCGAGGGCCACGCCCTGCGGGTGATCGAGTCCTGGGACTTCGAGCTGGGGCCCGGCGTCGGGCTGTCCGCTCGGGCCCACTGCTTCGACCCGGGTCGTGGGCTGACCCCTGCAGAATTCTGCCGAGCCATCCGCGAGCGCGCCGCCCCCCGCCGGCTCATCCAGCTCTCCGACCTGGACGGCCTGTGGCTGCGCACCAACCCGCTCAACACAGCGGTCCTGACCTTTGCAGCCGCAGCGGCGATGGCCGGGGTGCCGGCGATCCCGTCCCCGTCGACCCTGCTGCTGACCGCCCACAAGAGCTTCGTCGCGGGCCTCGCTGACGTGCCCCACCCCGCCACCCTGGTGACCCGCAGCCGCGCTGCGATCCACGCCTTCTACGAGGGCCAGGCCGACGGCGTGGTGCTCAAGCCCGCCCGCGGATCCGGTGGCCGGGGGGTCCACCGGGTCGGCCCCCGACGTCTGACCGAGCTCGATCGCGCCATCGACCAGGTCCGAACCCACGGCGACGCCTATGTGGTCGCCCAGCGCTACCTGCCCCAGGCCATCGAGGGCGAGAAGCGCGTGGTCTGGCTCGACGGCCGGGTGCTCGGCGTCTACCTGCGGGAGCGGGCGTCCGGAGAGTTCCGCCACAACCTCTCCCAGGGCGGCCAGCCCAGGGCGTGTACGCTCACCCTGGCGGAACACGCTGCCTGCCAGGCCCTGTCGCCCCACCTGGTCCGAGCCGGCGTCTGGCTGGCCGGCGTGGACCTGATCGGGCAACAGGTTGTCGAGGTCAACACCCTCAACCCGGGAGGCCTGCACTGGGTCCAGGCGTTAAGTGCTCGCGATCACACCAAAGAGGTCGTGGACTCTCTCGCGTCGTGGATTAAGGGCAGCACAGCTGACGAACCCGCGGCTTGAGGCCGATGTAGGAGGAGAGGAGGATGAGGATGTCCATCGCGCGGGACGACGAACGACTCGACGGCCCCGGGATTCCCCGATCGCTGACCCGAAAGCAGGTCCAGGATCTGTTGCGCAGGGGTCGTTCGCTACAAGACGCCGACTTGCGCGGCGCCAACCTGACCGGTCTGGACTTCGCAGGGGCCGATCTCCGCGACGCCAAGCTGGCCGAAGCCGACCTGTCCGGCTGCAGCTTCGTGGGGGCCGACTTGCGCGGTGCCAGCCTGTGGAAGGCCAACCTGCGCAACGTGGTCTTCGAGAAGACCCGGCTCGAAGGCGCGGACATGGACTTCGCCCACCTGGACGGCGCCAGCTTCCTGGGCGCCCGCCTCAAGAAGACCATCCTGCCGATGGACCGCATGAACATGTCCGATGTCGAAGAGTCCGTGCGCCACGGCTCCCCGGTCCGCATGCAGAACCTCGACGACGACGACGGATAGACGCCTTTTTTCCGGGAACCCGGTCCCGGGTCACGTGTCAGAGCGCCCGAGGATCGATGTTCGGACTGCTACTTGCGATGGGGAGTCGCCCAAGCGACTCCGAGCTGGTGCAGCGGTTCAAGGCCGGCGACCGAGAGGCTTTCTCCGTCCTGGCGCACCGACACCAGCACCGGGTCTACGGCATGTGCATGCGCATGCTGGGCAGCTCCCAGGAGGCCGAAGAGGTCGCCCAGGACGTCTTCCTCTCCCTGTACCGGGCCCTGCCCCGGTTCCGGGGGGACAGCAAGCTCACGACCTGGATGTACCGGGTGACCCTGAACCACTGCAAGAACCACGAGCTCTACCGCCGCCGGCGCGGGCACGGGCGTCACGAGCCCATCGAAGGCACACGCGACGACGGCCCGCCGCGAGAGCTGCCCCACGGCGGTCCGGGCACCGACGCCGGGGTCCATCGACTCGAAGCCAGCGATCTCCTCCAGGAGGCCCTCGACCAGCTCGACGACGACCACCGTCAGATCGTCCTGCTCCGCGACGTCGAGGATCTTTCCTACGAGGAGATCAGCGAGCTGCTGAACCTGCCGCGCGGCACAGTCAAGTCACGGCTCCACCGAGCCCGGGCCGAGCTGGCTCGCCGTCTCAATCGCAACGTGTCCCGCGCCGACGTACTCTAAGCCCCGGAAACCCACCCTCCTTGCACAGCTTCTTCGCCATCAACCGACTCAGCGCCTACATCGACGGAGAGCTGCCCGACAACGAGGCGGCCGAGGTCGAGCGCGCGATCGCCGCGGATCCGTCGGTCCGCGACGAATACCAGCGCATGCTTTCGACCGTCGAGCTGCTGCGGACCCGCGGACCACTCCAGGCCCCTCCGACGCTGCACGGGGCGATCCTGGCGCGGGTCGCCGACGAGCCGGATCCGGTGGTCGGATTCTGGGCCCGGCTGCTGGCGCCCTTCCACGCCATCCCCATGGAAGCCGTCGGGGTGGTGTTTGCCGTCGTGGCGGTGGTGGTGCTGATCAACCAGAAACCGGGCATGGATGCCCCCCCGGCAGATCCCGCACCAGCAGCGGTGGAGCGCGCAGAGGAAGCCGCACCCCCGCCACTCGAGCAGGCACTGCCACAGCAACCTCCCAAGCTGGCGTCGCGCCCCGAGCAGCCGGCCCCGCCCGCCCCAGAAGCCGGCCTGCCCGCCAAGCCGATGGGCACCAGCGCCGCCCGCACCAGCTCCGGCGTCGGGACCCAGGGCGCCGAGACCACCCAAGCCAAGGGCGGCGACAAGTCCGGCGGCAAGAAGGCGCCTTCCAAGAAAGACGCCCGGGTCCAAAAGGTCACCCCGCCCAAACAGGCCTACGAGCCCGAGTGGGAGCAGCAGGGCGACGACCACTCCACCGGCTACGGCGAACCCAACGCCTTGCAGACCCGGCCCTACTACTACCGGCTGGACCCGCGGGACCAGCACGGCCTGCGCGAGCTCCGCAAGCTCGCGGCCCGCTACGGAGGCTCACTGAAGTACCTGGACGGCCGGGCCTTCCAGGACCAGACCCTCCAGGACGGTGATCTGGTCGACCTGAGGGCCGACGTGCCCTCGGACCAGGTCGAGGCCTTCGTCGCAGCGCTCAAGCAGCTGGGCCTGGTGGTGCCGATCGCGTCCTACGACGGCAGCCTGCACGGCGGCGGCATGACCCAGGTGCGCGTCCAGGTGCGCTTCAACCCTTAGAGGTCTCGGGGGATCGAGGGGCACAGCGCATTGGGTTGTCGCTGGGTGGCTGGTGGGGGGTCAACCGGGAACCTGCCTGCGGTGGCGGCGGGTTGGCCTGGGCGCTTGAGTGAGCGGGGCCGGCTGGGCCGGCGCCGGCGATTTTATGTTCCCTCCGAGGGTGCCATCGTCGGGCGGCGAGGCCGGCAGGGTGCCAACTGGATTCAAACAGGTCAAACAGGGGTCAGGAACCTTTTGTTAAGCATTATCGATTCAGACTTGGATCGTTTTCATGGCATCTTCTAAATCAAGGGCATGACTCTCACTTAGCGTTTGCGATCGGCGAACCCTGGGGTGTCAACCTCGGACAGGGCACATGTCGGCTGCTGGTCGGTGCGACGCCGGTCCTGGCGGGCGCAGGGCCGGCACGGATCCTGCCAGGGGCGTCGGCGGAGGTGACTGATGCCCTTGAATCCCCCCTTCGCCAATGAAGGCCCGCGGGACCGCTACGCCCGAACCGATGGCCGGGACTTCGGCGACGTGGAGCTGCTCGCGCTGGTGCTCGGCACCGGCACGGCGCAGCGGTCCAGCCGGACCATCGCGGCCGACCTGGTCGACCGCTTCGGCGGCCCCGCGGGCATCGCTGTGGCACCCGTGCACGCCCTGGCCCAGGTCCACGGGGTCGGGCCCGCCCGTGCGGTCCGGCTCCACGCCGCCTGTCGCCTGTCCCGTCGGGCCTGGCCCCGCGCTGGCCGGGTCATCCGCAGCGCGGACCAGGCCTGGCTCGCCCTCCGGACGACCCTCGAAGGCCTGCCGGTCGAAGAACTTCACGCGCTCTACCTCGACGCCAGGAACCGGATCAGGCTCCACCGCAGGGTCAGCGTCGGCACCGCCCGCTTCACCTTTGTCGACCCCCCTTCGGTCCTGGGTCCGGCGCTGGCCTGCGGGGCGACGAGCCTGCTGATCGCTCACAACCACCCGAGCGGCGACCCGGAGCCCTCCTCCCAGGACATCGAGAGCACCCGTCGCCTGGCCCTGGCCGCCAGAGCGGTCGGCCTGCCCCTGCTCGACCACCTGGTCACCGGCGAGGGCTGCTACGTCTCCCTGGCCGAGCGCGGGGTTCTGGGCCCGTGGACGGAACCGACCGTCAGCACCACGGGTTAGTCCCGCGCCATGCTTCCCGACCTTTTCAGCGTCGAGGGCACTGCCCTCACCCTCCACACCTATGGGCTGATGCTCATGCTCGCGTTCGGTGTGGCGATCGGCGTGGCCCACCTGCGAGCCCGGGTGGTGGGCGTCGACCCCGACCACCTGTTGCCCTTGGCGGTGCTGGCCATCCTGGGGGGCATCTTCGGCTCCCGCCTGCTGCACCTGGCGATGGCCGAGCCCAAGCTCTTCTTCGCCAAGCCATGGGTCCTGTTCGATCTGACCCAGGGCGGCATGGCGGTCATCGGCGGTGTGGTCAGCAGCATCCTGATGTGCGGCGCCTATGCCTACAAGAAGGGCCTCCCCGTCCTCAAGCTGGCCGACGCCGTGGCCCCCTGCATCCTGATCGGCCAGGCCATCGGGCGCGTGGGCTGCTTCGCCGGCGGCTGCTGCCACGGCCGGGTCTGCCACATCGCCCCTGGGGACTCGCTCACCGGGAGCGTGTTCCCCGGCGGGGAGATCGTGCAGGTCGAGGGCTTCCCCTTCATCACCATGGTCATGGAGCGCGGCGTCGGGGTCGGCAACATCTCGGGCGTGCCGATCTACCCGACCCAGCTCTGGGAGGCGACGGGCACGTTCCTGCTGTTCGTGATCCTGAGCCTGCTGTTCCGCTACGCACGCAAGTTCGACGGCCAGATCATGGCGCTGTACCTGATGAGCTACGCCGGCCTGCGGTACTTCATCGAGACCTTCCGCGGGGACAGCATCCGCGGCACCGAGTACTTCGGCATGTTCTCCACCAGCCAGCTCGGGTCGATCGGCATGGCGACGGCCGGCGTGCTGCTGGCGGTCTACGGCCTGACCCGCGGCTTCGGCGACGAGACGCCCTACACGGCCGAGAACGACCCGACCACGGACGTGCTGGGTCTATAGTTCCGCCATGCGGATCCTCCTGGTGGGCCTGGCGACGCTGACGGCAGCCGGCTGCATCCCCCTCGACAACGACCTGGACGGTGACGGGTGGCCGGGGGACTGCGACGAGAGCGATCCGGGTATCCACCCCGCGGCGATCGAGGTCCTGGACGAGCTGGATCAGGACTGCGACGGCGTCACCGACGAAGGTGCGACCCTGGGCCCGGACGACCTGACCCTGTGGGAGCCAAGGGAACAGGAGGTCATCGGTGAGCGCCTGGCGGCGGATCCAACGACCCAGGTGTTGGCGCTGGGCGCCGACAATGGGGTGGTCATGCGCCAGGCAGCACCGCCCGACGTCAACGACAAGCTGAGCTCCGCCGACAACGTCACCCTGGGGGTCGACAGCGGCGAGCTGTCCGGCCTGGCCATCCGGGGCGACGTCCGCGTGGTGGCCGGCGTGGTCGGGTCCGACACCGTTCGGGTGGCCTGGGACCAGGGCACGAGCATGCCGGGGAGTGGCTTCGAGTCCGAGCCAGTGGGCGGGCGGCCGGTCCTGTGGGTCAGCGACGGCACGTCGGAACCCCTCTGGGTTGCCGGCCTGCCCGACCACGACGGCGGCGGCGGGATCTCCTGGTGGCGCGAGTCCGGTGGCCCGATCCCCACCGAAGTGGCCCAGGGCGACGACCAGGCAGACCTGTGCGTGGGCTGGGCCATCGCCGCGTGGGACAACGGCTCGGGCGACACCCTGGTGCTCACGGATCCTTGCCACAGCGCGCTCTACCTGGTCGACGTCTTCGCCCTGACGAGCATGGTCGAGCTGGTCGACATCATCGACGGCCCCGCCGAGACCGTGCGCTACCTGGCGCTACAGACCGAGCTCTCCGACGTCGGGACCTGGGCCGCGACGACACGCCTGGACGGCAACGACGACACTGACGTGGTGCTCGTGGCGGGCCTGCTCGACGGATCCGGTGGCCAGACGGTCTTGGTGGTCCCAGACGTGGCCGAGCAGAGCACCGGCCAGCCGCTGACGCCGGTGGCCGTGCTCAGCCTACCGGGCACAGACGCCCCCCGCGCACTTGCGCTCCAGGGCCGCCTGCTGGCGGTCTCGGACCCAGCAGGTGACGGCGCGGTCCACGTGTACGACCTGGGCGAAGGCACGGAGGCCGCGCGGCTCATGGTGTCGATCGATGGCCAGGACGGCTGGCGCCTGGGCACTGCGCTGTCCTGGCTCAACGGCGAGCCATGGGGCCCGGGGCCCCGGCTGTTCATGGGCGCCCCCGGATACCCCAACCAGGGTGCGCTCGCATCGGTCGTCCTGGAGACGCTCTCCTCACAGGGCGCCCGCTGATCCGGCGTTGTCCTTGCGGATACCCTGCCCGAGCACCCGCTCCAGCTGGTACCGACCCAGTGTTCGCGGCAGCGATGGCGCGAGCGCCGCGGTCGTTCCACCCACCATGACTCAGCCTCCCGGCTCCTGGCTACGGAGTCCGCGACCGATCGGATCGGTCGAAGGGCGTCGGGGGCGGGGCCGGTGTCACATCACGGTCGCACCCCGATCGTCAGAGCCACAGAAGGCACCGGCCGCACCCAGTCGCTCGTGTCCTCGTCGGAGTCGAGGTTCGCCGCGGACCACAGGCGGGCCCCCGCCTCCAGGCCCACCCAGACCGGTCCGACCAGGCCGTGGCCCCGGATCCCGACGAGCGCCGACGTGGCCGGGCGGGGCTGGCCGTCGATGACCCGAGCCGTCAAGGCGCCTTCGACCAGCGGGCCCACCCCGAACCGACCCGGGGTGGTCCAGCTGTACCGGAGTCCGCCGGTCAGCGCGGTCACCGGCTCGACGCCGAGCACGGACACGGGACCGCGGGCCCCGTTGACGCTCACGCCCAGCATGTGACGTCCTCGGCTGGGGTCCCGCGGCAGCCACCAGCCCACGATGCGGCCTGAGAACCAGGGCAGCGTCAGCGCGTCGAGCTCCAGGCCAGCGCCTGCGGAGAGGACCAGGTGGCGGTCGCGCTCGGCGACCAGCGCCGCAACATCGACCTTCTGGCCGGGGCGCAGGCGGGTGCGCGTGTGCAAGAGGACCTGGTCGGCGTGGGTGACCTGGAGCTCCCGGAGACCTGGGTCCACCGGGCCTGGGCCCCTGGGCTGGCCGTCCACTCGGAGGGTCTCGTTCTCGCCCAGGGGGGGCAGGTAGAGCATGGCCCGCGCTGCCGCGGTGCGTTGGTCTTCGTCCCCGGCGAGGAAGATCTGGTCCCGCCCGACCTGGGTGGTCTCGATCCATGGGGTCTGGCGCCCCTGGGTCCGGGCGATGGTGTGCTCCATCGCGTAGGTGTGCGCCTCGATGACGTCGACCAGCGCGTCGCCGTCCATGTCGCCCTCGCCCGCCAGGGCCTGGGTGAAGTAGTGGCTGTACACGCCGTTCTGCAGGCTGTCGTCTTCGAGGGCGGGCTGGTCGTAGTGGGCGGCGAACAGCCGGGCTTCGAAGCGCCCGACGGCCTGGGTCGCCGGAGGGGGAGCCTTGCCTCGGCTCTTCTTCAGCAAGGCCTTGGCGTCGGCGCCCAGGGCCGAGCGACCCGTGCCGCTGTGACAGGCATCCACCACCATCACGCGGTGCCGAGCCGGCAGCCCCGAGACCGTGTCCGCCAGGTCGTCGACCTTGAGCCCGGTGCCGACCGGGTCGTCCAGTCGCGACTCCGAAGCCAGCAGGTACAGCTCGGTCCCGCTCGTCGGCAGGTACATCGTGCCGTGGCCGGCGAAGTAGAACAGCAGGGTGTCCTCCCGGCCCAGGGTGCGGGTGAGCTCGGCCAGGGCGCCTTCGATCTCCCGCCGACTGACCCGACCGCTGAGCACCTCGACGTGATCGAAGCCACCGCCGTCTTGCGCGATCAGGGTCGCCGCAAGATCATGGCCATCCTTGGCGGCGAAGCGCAGGTCGCCCAGCTCCGGATCCTCATAGTCGTCGATGCCGATGATCAGGGCGAAGCGACGAGCGGCGTAGGCGTCGTCCAGGCCCGTCGGCGCCTCGGCGTCCTGGACGACTCCCCGCGGGGCCGCCAGCGCTGTACCCAGGACTAGCCACCCAATCATCACGCCTTGGATCATCGCACGTCCGGAGAGGGGTCCATGGGCGACTACTGCCCGGCGCCGCCAAGTGTCACAGCAGCCCCGCGATCCCCAGTCCGCGCACCGCCAGCGCACACGCAGCGAGCAACAGCACGACCCCCAGAGCCCGACGGCGAACCGCCGCACCGCGCCAGGCGCCGCCCAGGGAACCGAGCCCGAAGCAGGCGATCAGGGCCACGGTCAGCGGGGCCTGCTGGAGTCCCAGTCCGGCGACGAGCACGGCCAGGCCCGGGACCTGGGACGATCCGCGGCCTCGCAGGAGCCACAGCGCCGCCGACAAGACCAGGGCAGCGCTGACCAAGGGGACCCAGGGGAGCGCAAGCTGAGGCACGAAGCGGGCTCCCAACAACAGCACCGGCGCCGTGAGCGCCAGCAGCCCCAGCCCCTGACCGGCCGCGGCCCGAAGCCGGCGCCCGGCCCCGGCCACAGCGCCGATGCCCAGGGCCAGGACCAGTCCTGCCAGAGCCGCGCCCGTGCCGAGCTGTCCGGAGAGCCAGCGCAGGTGCCAAGGCACGGCCAGAGCCCGATGGGCCATCCGGGGCGCAGCCGAGTCCCCCACCAGCGGCCCCAGGAGCCGGTCCAGCGGTCCATGGGGGTCCAGCTGCACGAGCAGCTCCGTGACCCTGGACGCCTCCTCCATGCGCCAGCGGGCCTCGCGCAGGTTCCGGATCTGGCCTTCCTTTTGGTCGAACAGCGACGATGCCAGCACCTGAACCTGAGGGTCCACCTGGACCTCGACGTAGTGGAACGCTGTATCGGCGGGGAAGTTTTCGTTGATCAGCTTGAACCGCTGAGGCCCCGGATCGGGGCCGAAGCCGGCCTGGAGCACCAGGTGGAAGGAGAAGAAGCGGCTGTTGCCCTTGGGGACCTCCTCGCGATCGGCGACCCGCTCCAGCGCCACCAGGGCGCCGTCGTGCTTGAGCAGCAAGCCGTCAGCGAGTTCGTCGAGGCGAGCCGCGGTGTAGGCGTCCGGGGTCTCACCGGAGGCCTCGAGCTCGCGCAACACCTGACGGACCGGGACCTCGATCCGGTAGTCCACCACGACCTGCTCGGTGCCCAGCTCGATGACCGTGCGGTGTCCGATCCGCTCGGCCGAGAACGGGTGGGCCCAGGCGACCCCGAGCCAGAGCGCCACCCAGGCACTCACCGGCGACCTAGCCAGTCGCAGTGCGCGGGCGGGTTGTGTCCCCCGCTGGAAGCGACCAGCGCCTGGGCGCCCGTGAGCAGGCGATCCAATCTGGCCCCAGCGGCACAGTCGCCGGCGAACACCACGGTCGTCGCGTCGAGGATCACCCGAAAGACAAGATCCCCGACGTCCAGCCCCTGGATCCGGACCCCGGGCAGGTCCAGCGCATCCCCGTGGAACATGGACTCCAGGGTCAGATCCAGCGAGCCCGCCCGGGCGTCGACCTGGCGGGCGGCGGCAGCGAGGGCCGGCACCGCTTCGTCGGCCAGGGCGTGGGCCAGCACCAGGGGAG
>Ga0209992_10003446_pt1 | contig 13285 bp, 5 predicted proteins | sample 2SBtaG_2_FD_182564 | JGI IMG/M metagenome (GOLD analysis project Ga0209992, IMG submission 182564) | Deep subsurface microbial communities from Kolumbo volcano to uncover new lineages of life (NeLLi) - 2SBTROV12_ACTIVE470 metaG (SPAdes)... | ecosystem: Environmental > Aquatic > Marine > Volcanic... | reverse complement strand
GTATCAATACGTGATTGGACGGGTAAGGAAATCAGCCGTGTCTACGCAGATGAGTGGGGAACCTACAACGCGTTGGTACCCTCTAGCTTTACAGTGAATCCGCCTATGCCTTCTGGTGTTGGCCCTAACATGCTGACTACCTGTATGAACCATGCTGGTCCTATTATTGATGAGCGTCCGGGTTCGCCAACATTCGGTCAGTCAATTATTGACCCTCATTTCCAACGTCAATATAGCCAATTCTGCTATACATTCCAGTACATACCTGGCAAAACGACTTATCTGGATACGCCAGTTGTGCCAGTGGCGGCATTTTCTGGCCCCGACCAGTCAAGATTGGATTGTGAGCTTGATACCGGTACACCTATGATCTATTCAGTGACGGGTACTACCGGAAATGTTGGACCTTACGTATCAGCACCGGGTGCGGAAACGTTGACGATCGTCTCTGTGGGAATGGCTGATGTATCCAATCCAGGTTATGACGGAACGGCTGCCATCTCACCAACCATCAAACGTGATTTTGGTTTTGGTAATGTTCAAGGTACCGTTAGACTCAATGGCGTTGTGTTACCTGTTGTGGGTGGTCAATGGAGTGACGGAATTATTGTTGTGAGCGTACCACCAGGCGCAAGTACAGGCCAATTGGAAGTTACGCGTGGTGACAATGGCAATACGACCGTTGACGGTATTACGGTTACAGTGGGTGGACCAGCACCAATTGTTGTGGCTCCCGGAGGATCTATTCAGGCAGCAGTTGATTCTGCAGCCAAGGGCGATCTGATACTGGTTGCACCAGGCACCTACACAGAACGCGTCATCATTGATAAGCAGGTGCGTATGCAAGGCTGGGGTGCGCCATCTACCATTATTAATGTGGCGGGTTCAGCAAGTGATAACTTACAAGCTTGGCGTGATCTAGTAAGTCAGAAATTGGCAGCGGGTACATTTGATTTGGTGCCTGGTCAGGGCATCGGCTTTAATGCGGTAGATAATGAGCCTAGTATCTTTAATACTGAAGAAGGACCGGTATTCCTGGTTGCCGGTAAGCATTCTGGCCCGGCTGCTTTTGACAATAGTTTCAATGCCCGTATTGACGGCTTTACCATCGCCGGTGCTGATAGTGGTGGTGGTATCTTTGTCAACGGTTTCGCCAATCATTTAGAAATCAGTAATAATAAGATTGTTGGGAACTCAGGTACATTTGGAGGCGGTATCCGCTTCGGACATCCTGTCGCAGTCACAGCTAATGCTAATGATCTACGGGGTGGCTATATAGATAGCTCCAATGATTCAATTCGTGTTCACAATAACCTTATTACCCAGAACGCTGGTATCAATGCAGGTAGTGTGGCCGGCGGTATCGGCATCTCTGCGGGTACTGATGATTATCGTATTACCGACAACTACATCTGTGGCAACTATAGCATTGGCGGCGGCGGCGGTATCGGCCATGTCGGGCATAGTGCCAACGGCATGATTGATGGCAATAGCGTGCTGTTCAATCAATCATTCAAGCAGGGTGGCCCTGTCCATGGTGGCGGTATCCTCGTGGCAGGTCAGAAGGCAAGAGGTACCATTTCCGCAGGTACAGGTTCAGTCGCAATTGTGAATAACCTTATCCAAGGTAATCAGGCAGGTGCAGGTGATGGTGGTGGTATCAGTCTATTGTCAGTCAACGGTGCTGATGTTGCTAATAATCCAGCGACTCCATCAGCTTGGCATCAAGTCACACTGCAAAACAACAAGATCGTCAATAACGTTGCGGGTCTTGCGGGTGGTGTCGTATTGCAGGATGTGGTATCAGCAGTTATTACTAATAACACCATAGCGAATAACGACAGCACTGCGACGACAGGGACCGCTTTTGCACCCGGTAGCCCGAACGAATCAACCCCTCAATCAGCTGGTTTGGTGTCTCGTGCACACTCAGCATCGTTGCTTGCGACGGGTGCTAGTATTGGGACTTTCTCTAATCCAACGATTGAAGGCAATATCTTGTGGCACAACCGTGCTTTCAAATGGACGATAGATAGTACTGATCCATCTGTATTCGGTTTGACGCAAGGCTATGCTGCATCGCTATATTCTGATGTTGCGGTGCTGGGTACAGCAAATCAGGGTTTCGGACCACAATTTTCAAATACGGTGGACAAACTGTCACCTATGAATGGCGTAATGACCGACACCACTGGTTACGATGCGAGCAACAGCTCCATCCTGCCAGCAGGTTTCACAGGATATGTGAATGGTCAACGCGGTGAGACGGTAGTGATTATTGAGGGCATCACCAATATTGGTGCGACGCCAGCATTTGACGAAGGTGGTAACTTTATCGACGTACGTTTCGGTCCATTAACGCTGAACAATTGTTCTACCGGCCCTTGCGTTCCCTACAGTAACTATGTGTTGCCTATCGCAAACTTGCCAGTACAAACAAACTTCGGTGCATTGCCACCAGTGGCTGCATTCAATCCAGGAGGCGTTGAGCCTGTCGTGGTAGATAACACACCGGACAGTACTGCAGTATTCGTGCAATGTCCTGGAGACATTGACGGAGATGCTATCCCTGATGGTGGTCAGCCTGACAATGTGAAGTGTATGCACTTATCCGGTGGTGATGGCTTTATCAGCATGGCTGACGGAAAGAGACTATATATGTTCGGCTATGCAGACTTAACTGGTACGCTTCCTGAGAATGCAATCACAAAGGGTACTTTGGCGGCAGCATTTCCAGCACCTACTATCGAGTTGAGTCAGAATGACGAGTTCTTCTTAACGCTGACAAATGTGGGTATGGCGATGCGTCCGGATCTGTTTGATCCTCATACCGTCCATTTCCACGGATTCCCGCAAGCTGCGCCGGTATTTGACGGCATGCCTGAAGGATCATTCGGAGTCAATATGGGTACAAGTTTGACTTACTACTACAATGTCCAAGAGCCTGGCACCTTTATGTACCATTGTCATGTTGAAGCAACTGAGCATATGCAAATGGGTATGTTGGGTAACCTGTATGTGAAGCCTGCGCAGGACGGCACTGTACTGGGGGGCTTTAGCAAGTTTGTCTATAACGATGGTGACGGTTCGACTGGTTATGATAAGGCCTATCCATTGCAGATTACATCCATGGATCACAACTACCATGATCTGCATGAAGCTGTTCAACCACTGCCATTCGCTGAAATGAAGGATACTTATGCGATGTTTAATGGTCGTGGCTATCCTGACACAGTGCTGGATGCGCCTTTGCCAGCACCAATTATGGATGACGGAAGTGCCGGCGTGCAGTCTCAAGTGGTCAGTTCATTGATGACACTTGATCGGCCGACTGAAGGTAATACCTTGTTGTTACGTATATCGGATTTGAGCGTCACACAATATTCGACTATTACTGCCTTGGGCTTGCCCATGCGGGTTGTAGGTGCTGGCGCAGCGATTGCTCGTGGTCCGGATGGTAAGGATCAGTACTATGAAACCAGTTCAGTCACACTGGGCGGTGGTGAGGCAGTAGAAGTCATCATTGACACCAAGGATGTGCCAGCAGGGACATATTTCCTATACACGACTAATCTGAATCATTTGAGCAATAATGAAGAAGATTACGGCGGCATGATGACTGAAATCGTGATTACTGGCCCAGCCCAATAACTGGCCCTGAACAATAAACTGGACCAGACCAGCCAAAGTGAGGAGTAGTGAAATGAAACAGACCGTACAGAAATTTGCACAAGCCGCCAGCGTCGTGATGGTGCTGATGCTTGGAATGTCGCAATCAGCTCATGCTGTCATTGATGGCATTACTGGACCAACCTTCAATCTGGAGGCAAAAACCGGCTATATCAGTACAGCGGATGGCAACAGTCAATATGTTTGGGGTTTTGCAAATGTTGTAACGGATACAGTTACAACTTCTACTTCCGCAACCATGCAATATCCCGGACCGACATTAATTGTTAATCAAGGTGATACTGTTACTGTCAATCTGAGTAATGCATTGCCAGCACCGGTCTCTATTATTTTTCCAGGGCAAGAAAATGTTGCAGTAAGTACGAATATTGAAAGTCAAGATGGTGAAGTCACACGAGAAGCTATGGTAGGTGGGAATGTTAGCTATACCTTTATTGCCACTGAGCCAGGCACCTATATGTACCATAGTGGAACCCAACAGGCTCTGCAGATAGAAATGGGTTTGGTTGGGGCGTTGATTGTGAGACCTACTGTTATCGACCCATTTCACCAGGCTTACTCTCATGTAAGCACGTCTTTCGATCACGAATATTTATTCTTACTATCGGAAATGGATCCGAGTATTCATGCTCAAGTAGAAAGCCAAGTATTGGCTGGGTCTACCCCCGCAGTGGATTTTAGTAAATATGCGGCTACATTATGGTTTATTAATGGACGTAATGGTCCAGATACCCTGCTGGAGGCGAATGTGGATTGGCTACCAAACCAACCATACAACATTATTCCACGCATGCATCCTGGTGAAAAACTGCTTATGCGAGTGGTTTCTGCCGGACGTGATATGCATCCATTTCATACCCACGGCAATAACACCTGGCTGATTGCACGTGATGGAAGAATGTTAGAGAGTGCGCCTGGAATGGGAGCAGATTTGGCGACTTCAAATTTCACCTTGCAGACCGTGCCTGGACAGACCTACGATGCGACTTATGAGTGGACGGGCAAAGGACTGAACTGGGATGTTTACGGACATGCTCCTGGTGATCCGATGGAGCCGCACGAATATGCGCCGGATCATGGCAAACCTTTCCCTGAGATCAGCGCTGGTGTCTCGCTGATGTTGCCAAATGTCTTGGATATCGCCGAAGGGCAATTTTACAGTGGTAGTCCGTTTTTGGGGAGCTCGGAGGCTCCACGCCCGGGTCAGGTTAAATCTAATCAGTTCGGTGGCTACTTTCACATGTGGCATTCTCACAATGAGAAGGAACTCACCAACGATGATATTTTTCCAGGCGGCATGATGACTTTAGTCGTCATAGAACCTCATGGGGTTGTGATTCCACCTACAACTTACTAACTACAACATTTTCTCGGGCGATGTAATGGCCTTGGTAATCATACGAACTGCACGGTATTACGATTCCGAAAAGAAGGGGTAACTCAAATGAACACTACAGCAAATACTTTTAGGATATGTGGTAAGTCCATATTAATGGCAACCATGTTGCTGGCAAGCGTGCCTACGTTGGCAGCGGAGCATTGGTTACGTTCCGAACCGTTAAACGTTACGATGGCAGATGGCGTCAGTGTCCCGATGTGGGGTTTTGCAAGCTGTGATGTGAACTATACATTATGTAGTGCCCCTTCAGTACCAGGACCAGCTTTGGTTGTGCCAGCAGGTGATAACAGTCTGACTGTGCATGTGTCTAACACACTGCCTGAGCCTGTCTCTATCATTATCAACGGTCAACAGATGCCGGACGGAAGTGCACCAGTCTGGACTGATGGCACTCAAGGCCCTAGAACGTCAGCGAGTCAACGAGTACGTTCGTTCACCCATGAAGCCGCAGCATTAGGTGGTACGGCCACTTATGTTTGGAATAACGTCAAGTCAGGTACCTATCTTTATCAGAGTGGCACACATCCGCAAGTGCAAGTGCAGATGGGTCTTTATGGTGCTATGACGAGTGATGGTGCAGCAGCAGCCGTGCAAAACTATGCAGGCTTGGCTTACGATCGAGCACTTACTTTACTGTTTAGTGAGATAGATACAAACCTTCATAATGCTGTGGCGAACGGAACTTACGGCACGCCGAGTGGACCGACCAGTACCCTTGATTACAACCCTGAATATTTTCTACTGAATGGCAAGACTTACCAGTCTACAGATTTGCCACTTGCTACGGTGAATGCGGGTGAGACAATTTTATTGCGCTTTCTAAATGCAGGATTACGTACCCGTGTGCCAATGATTAGTAATGGACACATCAGAATTCTGGCTGAAGATGGCAATCTATATCCTTGGAATAATAATCCTCGTAAGCAATACTCTGTTTTGTTACCGGCGGCTAAAACGATAGATGCACTATATGTAGCTCAAGCAGTGGCTGGACAAGATGCATTAATCTCGATATTTGATCGCCGTCTTGGACTCACTACTGGTGAGCAATTGGATGGTGGCATGATGGCTCACTTGGATGTCAAAATGGTAGGCGTTCCGCCGATTATTACTGAACCAGCACCCGGGGTCGTCTACTACGCGACTCAGGACGCGCCATTCACAATGCAAGTGACAGGCATGAATCAGCAACCCCCACAAGCAACTGTATTAGGTAAGGATCGCAAGAAGCGTGAGAAAAAGAACTCCTATTCCAGAAAGAAAAAGGAAAAGCATAAGCATAGCAATCGCGATAAGCCACATAGACACAAAAATGGTCATAAACCGCATTCCCATGATGATGATGATGATACTTCTCGCGAAGCCAGGAAGCAGCGCAACAAGGCGCGGCTTGAACAACATAGAGCTAAAGTCAGGGCAAGGCTTGAGGCACACTTAGATGATTCACAGGATGACGATTTTGATGAACATGAAGAGGACGAGATTGTCAGAGCACCGTTGGGGCTCACCTATACACTGCTTCAAAAACCGTATGGCATGAATATTGACGCACAGCATGGATTGATGAGTTGGACTCCTGATGGCAATCAAGTTGGTAGTCATCCTGTGTCAGTGCGTGTTACGGATGAAACGGGTTTGTATAAAACAGCAGCATTTTCCATTGATGTGGCCGGCAAACCAAACACGGCACCTGTGGCTGTCAAAGATAGCTACTTCGTCACCGCTGGGAGTGTGTTAACTGTTACTGCGGCGCAAGGAATACTGATTAACGATACCGATGTTGATGGCGATAATTTGACGTCGATTGCGCACCTAGCTCAGACAGCCGGGACAGTGACTCCTGTGGCAGATGGTGGATTTTCTTACACTCCGCCTTTCGCTGGCTTTGCTGGCTTAGACACAGGTGTTGATGCTTTCACCTATCGTGCCTACGATGGCGTAGATTATAGTAATCCAACCACAGTAACGATTAATGTGCTGGCTAATAGGGCGCCAGTGGCAGTACCTGATACCGCAACAGCAGCAATCTATGTTGCCACTCAGGTATACGCTGATGTGTTAATAGACGTTTTGAAAAATGATACTGACGCGGACGCAGTGTTTGATCCAGACAATGGGATTGTTAAATCCAGTGTCAGCATCGTAGTACCGGCTGCAAATGGTCAGGCAATGGTTGACACAGTGACAGGCATCATTCGCTACACACCAAATGAAAACTTCCGAGGTGTTGATACATTTAGTTACAATGTGAAAGATGCTCATGATGCGACTTCCAACACCGCACAGGTGACGGTGACTGTTAAGTGAGTTTGAGTGAGGGGCTATCTGCCCCTCACTAGCAAAGTCATTGGAGTCATTTTGGAAGATGAGCGATGAAGATAGAACAAAGCGTTGGATGGGTAAAGCAGCTAAGAGCATGGCGGACTAGCCATACACTCACAGCTTTACTGATGACAGCATGTCTAAGCGTAGGGTGCTCTACTGTCGCTACCAATGGCCAAGCGTTAGATAGAGGTCAGGTAGCAACGAGCGGGCGAATAGTAGAGAGTCTGGGCATTACCATTAGTGGATTGAGATTATCTGCATTGGGATACATGCTTGATTTTCGTTATCGTGTGGTCGATACAGATAAAGCAGCTGTTCTGATGGATGCAAAGATTAAGCCTTATTTGTTGGTGCCGTCCTCAGGTGCCAGGCTTGATATTCCGAATACACCCAAGCTTGGTTTGCTGCGACAGCGACCCAGGAATAATGCCGGGATGAAAAAGGATCGTGATTACTTTATTATGTTCTCAAATCTTGGTGGTCGCTTAAAATCGGGCGATAAGGTCAGTGTGGTAGTGGGTGAAACTAAAATTGAAAATTTGATCATCCAGTAATTTGCCACTTCTTTGCCTGATTGACTAAACCAAATGATGATTTTAGCGGCACACACTAGAGCGTCCTGGCAAGATTTAATGCAATCTCCGCAATCACTCCGCTTCTTGTTGAGAATTACCTGCCTGTATTTATTGGCTCACGCAACATTCGCTACCGCTGGTGTGGATGAAGCCTTGACACTTAGGTTGCAGCAACTTGCACCACATGAAGAAGTTTCTGTGATAGTCACCATGAAGGGGGCAGAGCGGCCGGAGGCCTATCAGGTTCAAGACCGCCGCGATCGCGATGGTCGTCTTGTAAAGGCACTGAAGGTACGAGCCAAAGTAAGTCAGCGCCCCATCAAAAGATATCTCAACCTAAAGCATGCGAAGAATCTTAAAAACTTTTGGATAATTAATGGACTTGCCGCAACCGTAAGAGCGGATCAGGTGGAGGCACTTGCTGCACAGCCAAATGTCAAAAGTGTTCGCTACGATGAAGTCGTGACATTGGAAGCGCCGCTAGCGGCAACGGGTGATGGTCCACCAGAATGGAATTTAAATGCTGTAGGCATCCCTGATTTATGGGCTGCAGGCCAAAAGGGTGCTGGTGTAGTGATTGCTACCATGGATACAGGCTTTGATATGAATCATCCAGATATTGCAGACAAATGGCGGGGCGGAAACAACAGTTGGTTTGATCCCCATGGCCAGCATCCCAATCCATTTGATTCAGCTGGGCACGGTACTAGTGTGATGGGATTGTTAGTGGGCGGTAACGCAAGCGGGACCAATATTGGCGTTGCCCCTGATGCAAAATTTATCGCAACTAAAATATTTAACGATGCGAATCAGAGCACCTTCAGTACGATACATTCTGCGTTTCAGTGGTTACTTGACCCTGATAACGATCCCGACACGCAAGATGCACCTGACGTCGTCAATGCTTCATGGGGGCTGCCGGGTACCAACAATAAATGCAATATAGAGTTTGATACAGATATTCGCATGCTTCAGGCTGCTGGAATTGCGGTCGTATTTGCCGGTGGTAATGATGGCCCAGCGCCGGCTACTGGCGTAAGTCCCTCTAGTAGTGCGGGTGTTATTTCATCAGGGGCAGTAAATTCAACCCTCGATCCCGCAAGGTTTAGTAGTCGTGGTCCTTCGCCATGCGGCGGTGGAAGCTTTCCAACGTTAGTTGCACCTGGTGAAAGTATTTACACGTCTGACATCACATCTGGTGATTCAAACGCTTATACCATTGTCAGCGGTACATCTTTTGCCACACCACATGTAGCAGGCGTGTTGGCTTTGCTGACTGGACGATATCCAAGTTTATTGGTGTCAGATTTATTCACTGCACTTAAGGATTCGGCACGTGACTTAGGTACTCCCGGGGCTGATAATGTAACTGGTTTGGGGTTGCTGGATGCTGTCGCCGCCATGCAGTTGCTTGATGCCAGACCAGCGGGGAACACGCCGTTGGTGACATCCTTGCCACCAACTGTTGCGATGGTCGGGGTTCCTTATGAATATACTGTGGCCGGTGAAGACGCAGATGGGGATAGCCTGTCATTCTCTTTGGATGCTTCTCCTGATGGTATGAGTGTCGATGCCACGGGTAAGATTGTATGGGTGCCGGGCAGTAATTTTGCGGGAAAGCATTTGGTAACCGTTCGTGTCACGGACGCTACCGGACTCTTTTCAACGCAACCTTATGTCGTCGAGGTCGCAAATGTTAATGATGCTCCAGTCGCAAAAGATGATAATTATGAAATAGAGCAAGCCACTAGCCTTCGTGTGATTGGTGACGGTATATTAAATAACGATCGAGATCCCAATTCTGATCAGTTGGTGGTAGTGAATTTTGGAACTGCGTCTACCGGTTCGCTGAGAGGGAACAACGATGGCACTTTTGAATATAACCCACCTTCCCCTAGCTTTTTTGGCATTGTCACATTTACGTATCGAGTTAGTGACGGGACTTTTACAAGTGCAGAGGCGACAGTCACAATCAATGTACTTGAGAACGAAGCAACACCTTTGGATGTGTTAGATACCTATCCGGTCAACATTGTAAATAGTCCACCGACTTATCCTAGTTTGTTTGCAGATGATCAAGAAGCGTTCGAAAAAGTTGATGATAGAAATGATGTAGCGTCAGATGAAGAAGATGATAAATCTAAGCCGGATGATGGTGATAGTAGTGCACCGACCTTCACTTCTACGCCAACGCTAGAAGCGATGCAGGGAGAGCACTATAGCTATCAAGTTGAAGCAAGTGCCGAGGATGGGAGTGAGCTTGATTACTCCTTGGATACGGCTCCTCAAGGAATGACTATCGACGAATACGGAGAAATCTCCTGGACACCCACCAATGCGCAAACAGGGGAGCGATTGGTTGTAGTACGTATATCTGACACTGACAATCAGTTTGCAACACAGTCTTATACATTGGTGGTGGAAAATGTAAATGATGCCCCGGTGGCAACTGATGATAAATATAACTTAATACATACCAGCCGATACAGTATCGCTGCTCCAGGCGTATTAAGGAACGATACCGATGTCGATCAGACACCACTTTCCGCCGTGAGTTATAGCCGTGCGTCCAAAGGTAAGCTCATTGGAGAATCTGATGGTTCTTTTAGCTATCAGCCGCCATCTCGCAGTTTTACGGGTAAAGTCACTTTTACCTATAGTGCCAGCGACGGAGAGCTAAGCAGTGATGAAGCTACTGTGACTGTCAATATCTTAGCCAATCGAGCACCATTGCCTAGAGGTGATGCGGTGACTGTGACGGCCCGTAAGCAAGGGGTGCGATACACCCCTAGACCCATCAAAGTCTTAGCTAATGATAGAGATCCTGATAGACGATATGATCCCAATAACACCATCGATACAACCACTTTAGAAATTGTTACACCGCCCAACAAGCAAGGGACACTTAAGGTAACTAAAAATGGTATTGTGAATTACACGCCCGCTATTGGTTTTAGGGGCATTGAGACCTTTTATTATCGTGTTTCTGATACACGAAAAGCGAGTTCAAAAAAGGTCATTGTTCGAATAAATGTAAAGTAGAAGGAGTTGCTGTGTATAACAATTTGAGCGATACAAAAGGTAGTTTTTTTCAGCCTAAGATGACAATTTTCATTATATCTTTAGTCTTGATGTTAGGTAATCAGTCTATAGTCAATGCTGGAGAGCATCATGGCCATCACGATGACCATGAGCACCACAAAGCAACTGCTGAGGCTACAGGTTACGTTAGTACGCTAACAAACTACACCATTCCGGAGGTGATGCTGGTTGATAGTGATGATAAGGAGGGTTTGTTATCTGAAACGATAAGCGCAACAAAACCTGTTATGTTGAATTTTATTTTCACGACCTGTACAGCTATTTGCCCAACGATGAGTGCAACGTTTGCTCAGGTAACGCAACAAATGGATGTTGAAAGTGAAGGAATGCAACTCATTTCTATTTCCGTAGATCCGGAGCACGATACACCACCAAAATTAAAGGAATATGCCAAGAAGTTTGAGGCGAAATCTCAATGGCAACTTTTCACTGGATCGGTTAATGACTCCATTCTTGTGCAACAAGCATTTGATGCTTATCGTGGAGACAAAATGAATCATATTCCACTGACTTTTATTCGTGGCGCTAACACCAAACAGTGGGTACGCATTGAAGGCCTCGCCAGTGCGGATGAGTTGATTCAAGAGTATCGGAAGTTGGCAAACCAGTGAAACAGCTAGTGAAGTAGCGAAATGTTGAAACTATTGTCTGTTTTCCTGCTGTATATATCTGTTGGAATAGTTCCTGCCGCAGCTGCGTTGGTGGAAGATGATCCCCAATCGTTGATTGAGATTGGTCGACGCATCTATCAACAAGGTATCGTTGAGTCAGGTGAGGCATTGCGCGGAGTGAGTGTTGCACAGGTTACTTTTAGTGGTATGCAGGCTGCCTGTATACGTTGCCACCGTAAAAGCGGTTTTGGAACCAGCGAAGGTAAGAACATCATCGCTCCGATTACCGGGGAATTTCTTTTTTCGACTGAAGATACTGCTCCTGAAAGAGCCGTGATAGAGAAAACACAGCAGCAGCAGCGGGCACTTTCTTGGTTAGCGACTTCGCCGAATACATATACCCAGACCCTGTTTGCAAGGGCACTAATGGATGGTGTGAACAGTGTAGGTAAATCTATGGATCAATTGATGCCAAGATACTTTTTGACCGCTAAAGAGGTTGCCGGACTAATCGCCTATTTAAAAACTTTGTCCACCTATACCGAGCCGAGTGTCGATCAGACGACAGTACACTTTGCGACAGTCATCATGCCTGATGTCGAACCGGGTCAATCGAAGGCTATGTTGGATGTTCTCAATGCTTTTTTCGCGGATGTCAATAAAGACACACGTTTAACTAAGCGACGGAGATCCGTCGCAACTCACGCTGCGTATCGTTCTTTCCGAGAGTGGAAATTGCATGTCTGGAAATTGACCGGCCCTGCGGATAGCTGGAAGAATCAGCTTGAAGCGTATTATCACCAGCAACCTGTATTCGCGGTGTTGAGTGGTATCGGAGATGATACTTGGAAGCCGCTACATGATTTTTGTGAACAGCAAGAAGTCCCTTGCTTGTTTCCAAATAGTGATTTACCCGTATTGGATGGTGGTTATTATTCATTTTATTTTTCCCGGGGCATGACGCTTGAAGCGGAGGTACTTGCCAGGCAATTCAAAACAAATCCGATCAAGCACTCACGCATCGTACAAGTGTTTAGTGAAAATGATAGACGAGGAGTAGAAGCGGCTCGAGTTTTGCGGAATCGTTTAAACAAAAATGGTAGCGTAGCGAAACTTTTCGATTGGTCTATTCCTGCTGATATATCTGAAACAGCTTGGCAAAAAGTGATAGCGGAATATCAGCCTGATGCAGTGGTTATGTGGGTTGGACGGGCAGATTTAGCCAGACTCTTCAGTTGGGATGTGGCTGACTATACCCCACAACTTGTGTTTATGTCGGCAAGCATGCTGGGGAGTGATTTTGTACGGGACGCAGGCTTGCTGCCTAAACATTTGAGCAAGATAAAAGATAGTATTCGACTGATCTATCCCTACAAGATTCCCAAGCAATCAGCACGCTTTCTGTTGCGTACCAAGTTATGGTTGCGTGCAAAAAAGATTGCAATTACTGATGAGCGAGTGCAAGCCAATACATACTTTGTTGCCAATATGGCAGGTGATACCTTCAGCCATCTGTTGAGTCACTATTCAAGAGATTATTTCATCGAGCTTATCGAGCATATGATTGGGCGATCTTTGGTGAC
>Ga0209992_10003442_pt1 | contig 13291 bp, 12 predicted proteins | sample 2SBtaG_2_FD_182564 | JGI IMG/M metagenome (GOLD analysis project Ga0209992, IMG submission 182564) | Deep subsurface microbial communities from Kolumbo volcano to uncover new lineages of life (NeLLi) - 2SBTROV12_ACTIVE470 metaG (SPAdes)... | ecosystem: Environmental > Aquatic > Marine >... | reverse complement strand
AATAATTGGAATAATCTGTGAATGAGAGTTTATTTCATAACCTATTTCTTTGAGGCCTTCAGTTAGTTGTCTTGTGTTTTTTTCTAGTTTCTTCTTTTGTGTTTCTCTATTTGATTGAAATCTTTTGAATGAGTATTCAACTAAAAAAGAAGGCAACGCAGAGGTGTAGATAAAAGATTTTGATTTGTTTATACACAAATCAACAACATTTCTTTGAGATGTAATGTATCCTCCAAATGATCCTAATCCTTTACTTAAGCTACTAATGTACAAATCAATTTTTTTTGCAACTTTAAAATAGTCTGGTGTGCCTTTTCCATCCTTACCTATGACAAAATCTCCATGTGCATCATCAACAATTGTAATTGCATTGGCTTTTTCTGAAATTTCAGTTAGTTGTTTTAACGATGATAAATCTCCATCCATACTAAAAATCCCTTCAGTTATTACAAACTTGTTTTTTGCTTTTTGTTTTAGTTTTTTCTTCAAATCTTCCATATCATTATGCTTGTAAATTGAAACTTTGGAATCTGCCAATTTGCAAGATTCTATGATACTTGCATGGTTTAATTCATCACTTAGAATCAAATCTCCTTTTTTTGCAATTGCTGAAATTGCTCCAAGATTCGCCATGTATCCTGTAGGGTAAATCAAACTACTTTGATGAGATTTGTGTTTTGCAAGTGATTCTTCTAGTTTTTTGTATGATTCATCATTTCCTGAAACTAATCTGGAACTTGACTGTAATTGTTTGATTTGCATTTTTGTGGTGGGAATTCCCAAATAGTCATTTGAGCATAAATTCAATAATTTTTTTCCATTAATTGTAATGTGAGCTCCTTGGGCTTTCCCATATCGTAATTTCCTATAGAGATTTTTTTGTTTTATTTGCTCTAACTCTGCATCTACAAAATTTAGTTTATGCTTGGAGGCCAATTTTTTCAATCATTTTACGGTCTTTTTCAGCCTCATTTCCATCCATTGTAAGATATCCTGCTGTAATGATTCCATTTGCTCCACTTTGTAGTAGTTCTGCTCCTGAATCATCAAGATTAGTTTCTCTCCCCCCAGAAATTTTGATTACTGATTCTGGCAATAGGAATCTGATCACAGAAAACATTCTGACAATTTCAGAGCTTGGTAAATCTGCTTGTAATTCTAGTGGTGTTCCAGGAACTGGAACTAGAATGTTAATAGTTACTTCTTCTGGATATAATCTTGCCAACTCTAATGTTAATTCTAATCTCTGTTCTCTTGTTTCACCTAAACCAATAATTCCGCCAGTACACAATTCTAATCCTGCATCTCTGGCAATTCCTAATGTTTTCAACCTGTCTTCATATGTGTGAGTTGTACAAATTTCAGAAAACTTTGATTTTGCAGTTTCTAAATTATGGTTGTATCTTTTTACTTTGAGTTCTTTTAGTTTTTTTGCTTGCTCTATTGTTAAAAATCCTAAACTACACTCAACACTAATTCCAACTTTCTCATTAATCTCTGTAATGATTTTACAAACTTTTTCAAAATCTTTTGATGATGGTTCTCTCCATGCTGCAACAAGACAATATGACTCTGCTCCTTCTTCTTTTGCTTTTTGTGCTTTACTTACTACCTCGTCCGGGGTTGGTAACTGATATGATTCAATTCCAGTATCAAAAAATGCTGATTGTCCACAAAATGTACAGTCTTCACTGCATGCATTTTTTTTAATATTGTTTAATTGCTCGACATCTACTTTGTCTCCGTTAAAATCTCTAGTTATTTCATTTGCACATTGTGCTAAATCTTTAAGGTTTTCATCTGGAATTTCTAATAATTTCTTTGCTTCTTTAGCTGAAATATGATTTCCTGAAAATACCTTTTCTTGACATTCTTTTATGAATTCTAGAGTGTTCATTGTATTATTCATAATTATTCTATTTATAACAATAATGGAAAGGTTAACCCTAACTCGTATGGGGGGTTAACAGTCAAACTACCTTTGATTTTGCACCTTTGATTGTGGTAATCGTTTTGTTTAGGAGTAATTCTAACTCTGATTCTTTGATTGCCAATGGAGGTACAAGCATGACTATGTTTCCTAAGGTTCTAAGATAGATTCCATTCTTTTTTCCTTCATCAAAAAAGATTTTGTTAATTGATTTTTTAGGTGAGATTGGTGTTTTTCTCTCTTTGTTTTTGACTAGTTCAATGCCCATTAGCATTCCTTTGTGTCTGATGTCCCCTACGATGTCTATTTGATACAATTCATTGTAGAATTTTTCAAATACTTTAGATGTTTTTTGAATTTTTTTGATTAGATTATTCTTCTTATACATTTTGATATTTTGATTTGCAACTGCAGCAGCGATTGGATTTCCAGTATATGTATGACCATGAAATAGATGCTTCCAATCATTGAATTCCCCCGAAAATGAATCATACACTTTTTTGTTTGCAAGTGTTGCAGCCATTGTAAGATATCCTCCTGTTAACATTTTCCCATAGGCTACAATGTCTGGGATGCTTTTTTGTTCTTCATATTGTACCATTGATCCTAGTCTTCCAAACCCTGTTGCAATCTCATCTAGTACAAATAAAATATTGTATTTTTTACATAATTGACTAATTTTCTTTTGAAATCCTTTAGGATAAATTACTACTCCTCCTGCCATTTGTGTACCACTTTCCATGACAAATGCTGCAATGTTGTTGTTTTTTGAAAACTTTTTCTCAATTTTATCTAAACAATAATTTTGATAATCTGTAAAAGTAAATCCTTTTGGTATTCTGTATTTATTTGGAACAGGAAACTGAATTGTTGAGAATAATTGTTTTTTAAATTTACCAAAAAACTCTGGAACATATCCTACAGACATTGCACCAAACGTATCTCCATGATAACCATTTTCCACTGTTGCAATCTCTATCTTCTTTGTATCTCCTAAATTTTTCCAATACTGTAACGCAATTTTTATTGCAATCTCCATTGCAGAAGATCCGTTATCTGAATAAAACACCTTGTGCATTCCAGGAGAAATTTTAACTAGACTATCTGCAAGCTTTTCAGCAGGCTCATTTGTGAGATTGAACATTGATGAGTGCTGAATCTTTTTGCTCTGCTCTGAGATTGTTTTTACTAGTTCTGGATTTGAATGTCCCCACACATTGCACCACATGGAGGCAACTGCATCAAGCATTTTGTTACCTTGAGAGTCAATTAACCACATTCCTTTACCTTTGGTGATTTTATCAAAAGAACTCCATTCTTTCATCTGGGTGTTTGGATGCCAAACGGAACTTTTCAACCCGATTTATCCCCACACTGGAAACTATTATCAGGATTGGCCATTTTTAACTGCCATAATTCTTGTTCTGTAAACCCTGCTTTTTTCATGGCACATTTGAGACAATATCTCTCATCAGGAAATTCAGGATTCTCAATATAGTTTTCTTCCCCCAATACACATACCTGACAATCTGTGCCTGAACAAGTAAACTGTTCTAAATGATTTTTACAATCACAAGTCAACATATTGATAATCTTGAATTGCTTTTTCAATGTTTTCAAGAGGACAAATGAAGGAAAAATTCTAAAATCTGTAGTAGATCAACCGATGAATTAATCAATGAATCATTCTGAATAACTTTTGTTGGAATCTATATTCATAACGGGAACTGATACTGATGTTGGAAAAACCTACATCACTGCTGGTCTTGGTGTGGTATTACAAAAGATGGGGATAGATGTAGGTGTTATGAAGCCCTTTGCAGCAGGTTCTGCTCAGAAAAAAGGTTACAAATCTGAAGATATCGAAATTTTATCTCGTGCTGCACATGTATGTGATCCTGAAAACTTAGTTAATCCTCAATTCTTCCCTATCCCTGCATCCCCTTATACTGCATGGAAGAAATTAAAAACAAAACCAAAAATCTCCACTATTCTATCTAGTTTTAAAAAATTATCAAAATTACATGAGATGTTATTGGTAGAGGGAATGGGTGGAATTATGACTCCTATCCTCAAAGACTATTACATTACAAACCTCATTAAAGAAATGAAAATTCCAACAGTCATTGTTACAAGAAGTAAAATCGGAACTGTAAATCACACAATAATGACAGTAAAAATGTGTGAGAAATATCGCATTCCAATAAAGGGAATTATAATTAATAATTTTGACAAGGGTTATCCCATCAAAAACCTGACATCTGATTTGGAAAATCTTACAAATGTACCTGTTTTAGGTTCTATTCCCTTTATCAAAGATATGAGTAATGCATCATTGTCTAGAATTTTTAAAAAGAATCTTGATTTTGATTTATTATTAAAATAATTTTAAAACATGATTTTTCAAATAAAGTGTGACACTGTCAATCTATTGTTTATATCGAAATATTACTGAATATTACAGTAGATATAACAAAACCCCATATTCCAATGTGGATATTTGCTGTCTTCTTGATTTGAATATCTTTTGTACTCATGATAACATATGAGGATATGGGTATCATAATCACTAGTATGTGATTTTTTATAATAACATGAAAAATTACGCTTGATTTGGTGCTTAATTTAGTAATATCTCTAAATTCGTAAAATTTTAAATTTGTTAGAGCCACCAACATTGCTAAATTTTGCAATCTCAAAAATTATCTTTGAAAATGAATTATTCTCTTTAGATACTATGAAAGATTTTTTTTCTGTAGGTATGCTTTCAGGTAATACTAGCCAAATGTTTTCTTTTTCTGATTGAATATTTTCTAATTTTTGGATTTCTTGATTGATTTCATTAATGTTTGATGATTTTATGATTCCTATCAATAATGTTTTTTTTGGATCATTTTCTAGTGTTTTAATGTCAGGTATTACAATATCTAATTCTTCATCATGATATTCTACCTTTCTTTGACTTGTGATCAATGCATTTGTTAGTAAATAATGTAAAATCCCAGTAGCCAAAATTCCAACTGATTCATTTTTCTCTCCCATTGTCAAAATTTTATCATAACAATTGTCAATGATTTCATCAATTATGATGTCAAATTTTTTTTCATTGATTAATTTTGGAATAGTCTCTGAATTTTTTATATATTCAAATAAATACCCTTTAATTGGATTTATCTCCTCTTCCATAGATTTGCAAAACAATGTATGTCTTTTAAGTTAGATTATTTTAAAAACTAGATTATCTTTTAGTAACTATGGTTATTCGTGGAGATTTGATTGAATTAGTTGGTGAGAACAATGTTTCTGATGTATTAACTGAAGAAATTTACAATGGAGAAAATGTTCCATGGAAATTTAATGGTGATGACCCAATCCCAATTGAGATCTTTTCATTATATTCTGCAGATTCTGGTAAAATTACGATTAATGATGTGAAAAATGATGTGTTTGAGGAAATAAGAAAATCAGAATTTAGTCATGTTTCTTCTCGTATTCATGTGTATGAAGAAATGTTTATCTTGTTTTTTGAGTTTGCAAAAGAAAAATACCAAAAAGAGTTTGAATTTTTTCATTTTGGCCTAGTTCCAACAAGTGATTTTTTTAATACCCTAAATGATAATCCTATCATAACTATTAGAAGTAAAAAATTCCTTTTCACCAAGCAAGCAATATCTAGAATTGAGGAACATTTGAGTGAATTTCAAAGCAAATACCCTGATAGTCCATTTATCTAAAATTGATTTTTCTTAATGACTAGAATTTTGAACTAGTTATTCATTGAAAATATAGCGTCTTTCGCCTCTAGATTCTTTCTCTGTATCTACGTGTACTAGGACAAACTCTTTCTTTGAATCTACCATGGATTCATTTGGGGATAGTTTGTTCTCATGTAGTTCTTCATATTCATCCCAAGAAAGTCTTCTTCTTTCACCAATTTCAGTTTCTAAATTCATGTTCTTTACAATTTCTTTGTAGGTTGGTTGTACTACACCACTAAACACCATTGCACTACTTCCACTACCATAAGATCCAAAGCCGATTCTTTTTCCTTCCAAATCAATTCCTTTTTGATACTCAAATTCTAAACTACTTCTGAATCCTAAATAGAGTGATGCCGTATACAAATTACCAATCATACTTGATGCAATCAATGAACTTGAAAGTTTTGATTCATAAACCTCTTGATAAGCTTGAGTTTTTGTAAACAGTTTGGTGAATTCATGATCTTTTGCCATAAATTCTTCATCGCCTAATACAGATTCAATCGTTCCACGTGGATCTTTTGGAATTGGTTCTTCAATTCCTATTTCTTGTAAAATCTTCTTCCATCTTGGAAGTTGTCTCCATTCATGTCTAACTAAATATGCTAATGCTTTCTTTCCCATGTTGCTGTATGGCAAGTGCATGTTGATGTAATCCATATGATCCAAAATTGTTTCGCCCTCTTCCATCTTGATCAAACCTGATGATACAACTTTTTTCTTGTATGCTTCAAGTGCTTTTCTTACTTGAATCATGTAAAGTAAATTAGAATATTGTCCATGTACAATTGGGGTTTCTTTTCCAAAGGGTCTGTAAAAATCATATTCATCTTTAATTGATGTAGAGGTAACTTTAGGATCAAATGCTAACAATCTTGGGTCATCATTAAGAAGCATGACTACTGCTCCAGCACCTTGTGTCATTTCTCCACTAGAGCCCATATCATATTTTGCAATATCTGAAACCACTACCAGGGCATGTTTTCCTTCTGCCTCACCTGCTCTAATCCAATTTGTATTATCATAAAGTGCATACGAGCCACTTACACAAGCAAACTTTGTTTCTACACCTCCACAATGCTCAAAGGCTCCTTGACCGTAAACTTGTTCAAGCATTCCAATTACGTAAGAATTCATTGCTTTTGATTCATCAAATGCGGATTCTGTTGAGACGTATAATCTACCAATATCTTCAGGTGATAGTTTGTTTTTTTGCATAATTCGTAAACATGCATTTGCTGCAAGACATGCTGGGTCTTGATTTGCATCAACAATTGCCATTTGCGATACTCCAAGACCTTTTTGCAATTTTACAGGGTCTAATCCTCTATTATCTGCAAAATCTGCTGCATCAATGTATAATCTTGGAATGTAAATTGCAATATCGTCAATTCCAGCTGCCATAAGCTTGGCTCCGAGTTTGTACATTTAAGGATATTGGGTAAATTCTAAGTAACTAGGAAGGAAATTTTAGTGATTTTTTAAATTATTTGTTCATAAATTGATCGCAATTCACTATTTTTTTAGTTCATCTTGAAAAACTCTTTCAAATGTTTCTAAAGGCTGTGCTCCAAAAAGCCTGGTTGTTTCACCATCAGGACCAATGACAAAAAATGCTGGAGTGCCTGTTAATTCCAAAGTTCTTGCATCTTCATTACTGCCAACTATTGTTTTAGAATGTGTTCCATTTACCATACACTCTGACCATACATCCATGTCTAATCCAATTTCTTGAGCAAATATTGCTAGATTTTCTGAAGATGCCCATCCGTTATTTTCACCTGTCCAATTTGAATACAAAATATCATGATATTCCCAAAACAATCCCTGATCATTTGCACAATGAGCTCCGTGAGATGCATTTATTGAATCAGGCCCGATGATGTTGTAATCTTTAAAGATCATTTTTACTTTGCCTGTTTCTACATATTTTTTTAGAATATCTTCTTCTGTAGAGTGAAAGAATACATTACAAAAATGACACTGATAGTCTCCAAATTCAACTAATGTGATTGGTGCATTTGAATCGCCAAGAACAGGTGAACCATGTGCCAAAAATGTATTCATTGTAATTTTTGGAGGCCCTGTTTGTTGAGTAGTTGGACTGGGCTCTATTACAAGCTCTGGTTGATTTGAAATGCTGTCAAAACCTAAAAATGCTACAATAACCACTATAGCTGAAATTCCAGCACCTATTGCAAGAGAAGGAGCATGTAGCATTGAATGTTATGTTTTTTTAGTACATTTAGTCTTTTGTACAATTAATTAGAATCGTGATCAGGTATTTGACCTAAACTGAAAACTTGGAAAATTTTAGATGTTGATGAACTTTCATTTTCTGCATCAATTGTTAGGATGAGCGTTTCTCTTTTTGAATTTTCAGGAATTAAATACTGTGATTCAAATAATCCGTTTTGATTAGTTGTTCCATTAGATGAAAACACAATTTTTCCATCTTCATCAGTAAACTTTATGTTGATTTCTACATCTGAAATAAATCCATAATTTAGATCAAAGTCATTTAGTTTATTTTGATCTTTTTCATATACTTTGACATCTACATAAACCGTTTTTTCAGAATATGCTCTTTGTGTATATTTAACTAATACAGAAATATTTTCATCCTTTTCAACAACTATTGTTTCAGATGGAGTCTTTTCATCAAAATTTAACTTTTTAAATTCACCTTGAATGAAAATTATTCCATGTGTATTGATTTTTTCTTCTCCAATTATTGAATATGTAATATACGGAAATCCTTCTAGGGTTAATCCTGAAATACGAACTATATTCCCATTAGACAATTCTCTTATCTCAAAGTTGTCGCTGATTAGAAATTGATATTCTGCCACATTTAGTTTACCTGTTTGAAAAAATCCAATGTCAGATAAAGGATCTATTTGTGCTGATGCTGAACTAATTGAAATACATCCCAGACTAAATAACGTAAAAATTCCTAATATTGTAAAAAATTTCATCTTTTATGTTTAAACAAAACATGTTTTATTTTATAAACAATTTTTATTTTAGTTTAATCAGGATAGAAAATATTGAGTTCTAAAGCCCCTGTTTTGATCATTGAGGATAGCCTTGCTGTAGGTATGATGTTATCTGAATTTTTGAAAAAATTAGGCTATAACGATATTCATACATCTACAACTGGACAAGATGGCGTTGCTCTTTTTAAAAAAACCATAGAAACGGGAACAAACCCATTGATATTTTTGGATTATAATCTCCCTGATTGCACTGCAAATTCAGTAATGTCAAGAATTTTGACAATAAAACCTTACACAAAAATCATTATTGAAACTGCTAATAGTAAAGAAGATGATTCTATAAAAGAAGTAATTGGATTGGGTGCATATCACTATATTCAAAAACCTCTCCGTTATCATGAAATAGAAGAAATAATTAAAATTTTAGAAGAAGAAGAATCTTTCCTTGAAAAAGAAAATGATCAAGTTAAAGAATTAGAAGACGCTGTTAAAAAAACTGAAGAAGAAATTAACGAACATGTAGACTTTATTTTCAAATCAACAAAACAAATCAGCCTAAATAAAATTATATCTATTTTAAAAATCTCAGAGGATTTGATAATGCCATATTTACAAAAATTGGAACAAGATGGAAAAATAATCAAAATAGATGACAAAAAAGAAATTGCCTGTAATCAATGTGATTCAGTTAGAACATCACAGATATTTTATTGCCCAAACTGCAAAAGTTCTGATTTCAAATTAGGAAAACTAATTGAACATTATGATTGTGGGAACATTACTGAGGACAATACCTATACCAATGATCATTGCCCTAATTGTAAAAAGGAAATTAAAGCATTAGGAGTTGATTATAGAGTGATGCAAAACCACTACATTTGTAATAACTGTAAAGAATTTTTTCCAGAAATTTCAACAGAGTACATTTGCCTAAACTGTGAAAACAATTTCAAAATAGATGATGCACGATGGAAATCAAGCACAAATTACAAAGTCATTAGTAAGTAATAATGCCATTTTTTACCAAATATTCTATTCCTTGAATGAATGTTTCATCATCAATAGAACCATCTGCCCACCATCCTGCATTATTTTTTATCCATACAGGCACATTTTGCTCACTAGAGTCAGATTGAGATTTTTCAGATACTAGAATAATTTCTTGTTGAACCAAATATTCTATTCCTTGAATGAATGTTTCATCATCAATAGAACCATCTGCCCACCATCCTGCATTATTTTTTATCCAGGTGGGCAATTCTTTTGATTGAGAATCTAGATTTATTTCTCTTAATAATACAATGTTAATTCCTTCTTGTTGAATTTTTTCAATTAATTTCTCCAACTCTGAAATCTGTTCCGTATTTGGTTCATTAACATATGTTCCATTAACTACTTTGGAGAATTCTTGTGGATGTGAAGTTACTACTGCAAATCCATAACTTTCTAGTCCTTCAACTACATCAGTAAATGTTTGTTCATGTGAAATACCTACAAAGATATTCTGGTCTGGTTCAAATGTTCCAGTAGTACCAATTTCTGGAAATCTGTACAACTCTTCACCCCTTAATGGAAATGGTGGAGGATCTTCGTAAAGTAAACTAGAACTAATATGAGTAAATCCGTTATCAATTAGAACTTGCTTTGTATCTTCGTTGAATCTGTTTTGTGGTGGGATGAATACTTTGGTTGTAATATCCAATTTTTCTTTCACTAGTTGTACAGATTGTTTTAATCTTGTATCTTGGTCTTCTTTTGAAAATTCTGTAAATGGTATATTTCCAATACCGTGACTAGCAACATCAAATTTATTATTTTTCTGAGATTTGATAAAATCCAACATTGTTGGATCATTTCCAAACGAATCTGCAATTACTCCTACTGTTAATGGAATATTTTTGTCTACAAATGTTTGCATAAATTGAATTTGAACATCATTTAACCAATAATCTTGAACATCATCAAATCTAAATGCAACACAATTACAAGATTCTATTTCTAATGATTCATCTATTTGAGAGGTTTCAGGGACGTTTTCTTTGAAAATATTGAAAATATTTTGTTTTCCAATTACTTGAATTTCAGTTTCAGGCCATAAATCTTCTAAATCAGGCGTAATTATTGCAACATATGTCCCAGTTTTTAAATTTGAAAATTTTGCTTCACCTCTAAAGTCTACATTACTTGATATAGATTCTTCTCCTAACTTTTCATTCAAAGTCACTGTGATTTCTCCATCAGAAGAACTAATTTTCTTTGTATCATTGTATAGATTTACAATAATCAAATCATCAACAATTTTTGGAATTCCTACAGTTATTTTTTCATCAGTTGAGATTCCTTGTAGTAGTTTAATCGGAGATTGTGATTTTAAAAATATTTCTCCCAGAAAAACATCTGCAATATAGTGATCATCAGAATTAGTTGTAGATTGAATCCAATAACGTAGTGTCTCTCCCATTTCATTAGTCGTTCCTTGACGCCATTCTGTATTGTCTTGAGATTTTACAACTACTCTTGCTCCTTTAATTGGGGTTTCTCCATCTTCGTAATACACATTAAATTTCAATCCTCCCGATAAAGGAATGTCTATTTGAATATTTTTTGAAATATCATCTAACTGTACATAACCTACATCTGCATACATTCCATTTGCATAAACTTCGATTTTGTATCTGTGATTTTCTGGAACCGTAATAAAATCGGGGTTATTTTCTAATTGTTTTTCTAAAAATACTTCTTTACTAAAATCTTGATAAACCAATAATTTCATTCCATTAAAATCTGCCCTATCTCCGTTTGTATATTTAATTTCTATTTGAATTGTTTGTGTTTCTTCTGCATAACCCGACTCAAAAGAAATTACACATACAGATATGATTGTAAAAAATATGAAAAAATAATTTATTTTCATACTCCTATCCTCTGTGCACTGGTCCAAGTAGCTTTTGATTTTGTTAATTGTTCTATAATTGCTTTTAGTAGGAGGAAATCTACAATTTGTTTAAAACCAAATACCAAAAATCCTGCATACCCTAGGAGTCTTTGGTCTTCTCCATCAATTCTCAAGGCCAATGAAGTCATTAGATAATGCACTATTGTAAAAATCATCATTACTTGGAATACATACCAGCCATCTCCCATAATTACGCCTAAAATGGCATTTGCAGTAGCTGTGAATCCAATTATTGGGGTAATCACCATTCCAAGAAACAAATACGGTAAGGATAATTTTTGTAGATATCCATATCTTGGATTTGTTAGTGCATCTGAATGCCTTTTTAAAACTTGGATGTTGCCCCGATACCATCTTTTTCTTTGTGCAACAAAATCTCGAATAGTGTTAGGTGCCTCCGTATATGCTGTAGCCTTGGCACTGCCTTGAGTGATTAATCCTGCTTTTAGTAATTTTATTGTTTGATCAAAGTCTTCTACAATAGTTTCTTTTCCATATGCTCCTGCTTCTTTGAGAAATGATTTTTTGAATGCCCCTAATGCACCAGGAACAATTGTGATTGAACCAAATACATCAAATGCACGTCTAACAATTTGAATTCCTGTAATGTATTCTAATGCTTGACATTTTGTAATCCAATTTGTTCTATTTCTAACTTTGATATTTCCTGCAACAGCTGCGACATGTTCATTTATTTCAAATCCTTTTACAATTTCTTTTAATGATTGCCTTCCAATTATTGTATCTGCATCCACAATTACTATAATTTCTCCTGTAGAATACAAAACACCATAATTTATGGCTGTAGCTTTTCCACCATTTTCTTTATGTAAAACTTTGATTTTATCTTTATATTGTGATGCAATTTCCAGTGTTTTGTCTTTACTTCCATCATCTACAAAGATAATTTCTTTTTTTGGATATTTTGTTTCGAGTAATCCTTCAATTGTATTTGCAATTACTTTTTCTTCATTATATGCAGGGATGATTACTGAAATTTTTGGATATGATTTTACATCTGGTTGAATGTCTTCTTTGTATTTACTTAGTACGGCCATTGGTACAAATAACATTGTAGACCAAAATGAGATAGTCATTGCCCATAGTAAGATAATTCTTGTGGGTGATTCTAAAAGAGTAAATCCTTCATATGCAATTAATGTCCCGATTACAAATGGGGATGCAAGTAAAAATAACATGAATACTGAAGGTACACGTGCTCCAGGTTTGTTTCTAGAGTACATTTTTCCTGTTGCTCCTATCATATGATATACCGTAAGACCTCCTCCCAAACCCATTGCAATCATGCTAATGGGGCCTAAAATGAAATATACTGAACCGACTAAAAATGCAAAAATCACTCCAACTAAAACAAATTGAACAGGATCTTTTTTTGTCTTGATTATTTCCTCTTTTACACATTTTGTTTTTCTTTGTTGAGAATCATTTTGTAAATTTGGTTTGTAACATATTGCATGATGCCATGCATTTTTGTTTCTAATTGATTTTTCTTCTAATTTTATTGGATGTTGGCAAGTATTGCATTTGATCATGTTTGGATTTAGATATACTGAATTGTCTTTTTTAGAGATCTTTGGTTTTTTTTGATATCTAGTAATTTCCAAAATTTCTACTCCTAAAATAA
>Ga0209992_10003440_pt1 | contig 13295 bp, 12 predicted proteins | sample 2SBtaG_2_FD_182564 | JGI IMG/M metagenome (GOLD analysis project Ga0209992, IMG submission 182564) | Deep subsurface microbial communities from Kolumbo volcano to uncover new lineages of life (NeLLi) - 2SBTROV12_ACTIVE470 metaG (SPAdes)... | ecosystem: Environmental > Aquatic > Marine >... | reverse complement strand
GAGGTTTGTATTCTTTATCTTGAATTTTATAAATAAAATCTGATCCCATTTTTCTTTTGGCTGCAACAATAGTATTATCAGGATTTGTAACAGCTTGTCTTCTTGCTGGTTCTCCAACTAAAAGTTCACCATCTTTTGAAAAGGCTACAACTGAAGGAAATGCTTTTCCACCCACAGTTGCACCTTCAGCAGCAGGGATAATTGTTGGTTTTCCACCCATCACAACAGATGCAGCAGAGTTACTTGTTCCTAAATCAATTCCTATTATTTTTGTCATTTTTTATCATCCTTTTTTGATATTTCTACTAGTGTAGGTCTGATAATCCTATTATGAGAAATATATCCCTTCCTGATCTCTTTTGTTATAGTATTATCATCCAAATCAGAATCAGAAATAACGGATATTGCTTCATGTGAATTAGGATCAAAAATTTCGCCTATTGCATCTATAGGAACTACTTGATATTTTATCAGTAAAGAATCCATATTTTTCAAAATAGAATCTAAACCATCAGTATTAATTTTATTTTCAGAAAAAACTTCTTTTGCTCTAACAAAATCATCATAAATTTTTAAAAAATCTAAAATGAATTCATCAACTTTTGTATTTACTCCATTTACTATATCAGATTGTGTTTTTCTATTTAGATTTTGATAATCAGCTAAAACATGTTTTAATTTTTCATCAATTTCAATTACATTTTGTTTTTCAATATCTAATAATTTAATGAGTTCTTCATTAGTTTGAGATGATTTGTGTTCTTTAGAATTTGTTTCAGAATTTTCAGAAATTATTTCATCAGAACTAGCTTCAGATTGAGTTTCAGATATAATATTTACAGGAATATCATCAGGATTAGATTCAGTTGACATTTTAAAGAAAATAATAATTTAGCTAATTTATACCATTATTGAATTGTTTCGCATAAAGGATTAGCTTTTACAATAATTAAATTAGAATCTTGTTTAGATTTTTTAATATTATCAAAATCAGATTTTGAGCACGCCACTACAATTGTAGTTTTGTCACTGTGAAATAGATCAAAGTTTGGATCTTCATATGCTTCTACATCACCAATATAATCACGTAGTCTTGATGTCAAATTTTGAAGCATTTCAATTTTATCCCCACGCATTACATGTTGATCAAGAGTCCAAGATAATGCGATTTTTGTTCTGCTTGCTTTAAGATCATTTTTCTTTAATGTAGAACGAATTTCATCAATTAATCGTTTAACGTATCCATCAATTCCCTTTACACTTCCATTAATTAGATACATGAGAGTATTTGCGCCCTCAAAAGAAGAGCCTAATGATTTTAGGTCTAATAATCCACCAACCATATTATCTAGAAATATTTCTTGAAAATCATCTGATGACAAGTCATTTTTAGTTATTTCATCTTGAGCATACTTACATACTTCTAAAACACTGCATAAACTTGAAAATCTTGATAGAGTATCAATTGCATGAAAATGTTCTGAAGAAGAAATAGCTACAAATTTTTTCTCATTTTTATCCACCGTAAGTAAATCAGATAATGTAGAATCTTCTTTTCCATTAAAAGAACCTATAATTTTTGGTTGTTGATTTAGATCTTCTAGTGGATAATAAAAGTATGAAATTTGTTTTCCAACCTCAAGACCAGTTACATGTTCTAATAAAGAAATATTTTCATTATTACCACCAAATCCTGTTGGAAGTGTAAAAACCACTGAGCTATTTTTTTTTAATGATGTTACTGCATCTTTAAACTTTGAATGAATTTCTGTTTTAACATCCTGTCCTGTTTTTCTAATTCGTGGGGTGAAAAAAAGATACTTTGCTTTAGAAATAGCTACATCTATTGGTTCCATAGCTAGTAATGGTTCATCTTCTTTTAGAGAAGAAACATTTGGGTAAGTTTTTGCAATTTCTGCTTTTAGAGAAATTGCTGATGGTGTAGATTCATCAATTATGTAAACATCTGCTCCTTTGATTGCCATTTGTGATGCAATAGCATATCCTTCAGTACTGAGTCCATAAACAACTACTTTGGTTCCCCCCATTACACTTACAGCTAGTTATCGACTAAGAAAAACTTATTGAACTCACGTCAATTAGGGAAATTACTTGAAAATATGGATAGATATTCTTACACCAAAACAACTATTGTTTTCTGAACCAATAATTGAAAAATTAAGGAAAAAACACGAACTTTTATGCACGTCAAGGGATTATGATGAAGTTTCAAAATTAGCAAAAGTACGTAATTTTGACCTGATTTTTGTTGGAAAACATGGTGGAAATGATAAGAAAACAAAACTAATGGCAAGTATTGACAGAATGAGCAAAATGTCCAAAAAAATTGAGACATTTTCACCAGATTTAGCAATAAGTTATTGTTCTCCAGAGGCAGTAAGAATTTCATTTGGTTTAGGAATTAAACATATAGCATTTTGTGATTCACCTCATGCAAATGCTGTAATGCGATTAACATTACCATTAATTCAAAAATTATTGATTCCACATGTAATTCCAAAAAATGAATTTTCTAGATACGGGATTGATAAAAAAGATATAATTTCATACAAAGCCATTGATGCAGTTATCACCATTAAAAGAAAAATTAATCAAAATGAGTCATTACCATTTAAAAATAATAAAAGAAAAAATATTTTGATCAGAATAGAAGAAGAAGAGGCATCATATACATCAAAATCAAGTAAAATAATACCAATCATTAAAAAAATTGTTAATCAATATAATGATGAAAATATTGTAATATTGGGCAGATACACAAAACAAATTCAAAATCTCCAAAAAATAGTTGGTAAAAAAGCAAAAATTGTGAAAATGTCTTTTGATGGAAAACATTTGTTAAAAAATACAGATATTTTTATAGGATCTGGTGGAACCATGACTGCTGAATCTGCTTTAATGGGGATTCCAACAATATCTTATAATGCAGTTCCAAATATTATTGAAAAGTTTCTAGTGAGAAAATATTTAGTTAAAAGGGAAACAAATACAGAAAAAATTTCTGATTATATCAAGAAAACTTTTGAATCTACAAATAAAAATAATCAAAAAAGGGCAAAAAAAATTGTTAGTCAAATGGAAGATCCTATACAAAAATTAATGAAGGTAATCAAAGAATAATTTGATTGAATTTTATTAGTCAAATAAAATAAAAAGTTCATTAAGGGAATGAGAGTGTTGGATTTAGCAGCCCGGTAGTGTAGCGGTCAAGCATTTGGGCCTTTGAAGCCCGAGACGCAAGTTCGAGTCTTGCCCGGGCTACTTTATTTAAAAATCTAGAATAACTATAACACGAATATAATATAGGTAATTTTTCTAAAATTAGATACATGACTGATATCGTATTAGGAATGGGTGAAGTTGGAGAAACCCTATTTGATTTACTTGTTGAACGAGGTATTGATTGTGTAGGAATTGATTTGGATAATTCAAAATGTAAAAATTATTCTGAAAATTCCATAATTGAAAATCCTGAATATCTTCATGTTTGCTTACCTGGTGAATTAACACAATTCATAGAAATTACGTCAAATTGGATTAGTAAAATTAATGGTTTGAAAGTTGTTTTAGTTCATTCCACTATAAAACCTGGAACAACAAAAAACATACAAGAAAAATTTAAAATTCCAATTTTATTTTCTCCAGTTCGTGGAGTACATAAAAGATTCTTAGATGATATTAAAAAATATACAAAATTTATTTCTTCAGATGATAAACAAATTGATTCCAAAATAAAATTAGACTTGGAAAAACGATTTGAAAAAATAGATTGGATGTCTTCTACTAAAACTGCAGAACTTGCAAAAATATTAGTGGATACAACATATTATGGATGGTTAATCAATTATGCTCAGATTACTAAAATGATTTGTGAAAAAGAAGGAGTAGATTTTGATGAAATGTGGAAATTTGCAGATGAAATTCATGAGAATTTAGGTAATCGACCAAAAATGTATCCGGGTATAATTGGAGGGCATTGTGTAATTCCAAATTTAAATTTAGTAGAATATGAAAATTTGGATATGATTAAAAAAATTAATGAATTGTATGAAAAATTTAAAAAATAATTATATTTTCAAAAATCTAATTTTGTAAGAAGTTTTGATGCAATTACAAAAAGTACAGATGCAATACCAACAAGGATTACCATTTCTATAATAACAAACTCAGTAATATTTCCAAAAATTCCTGCTCTGATCACATCTACAAGATAAGTTAGGGGGTTTAGATAAAATGCAATACGTAATGGTTCTGGAGCACTATCGGCAGGATAAAATGCAGAACTAACAAAAGCAAAGAATAGAAAAACAGTATTGATTATTACATTAAATCCTTCACTTGAACGTAATCTTGTAGAAATTATGGATGCCAATGAACCAAATAGGACAGAACCAACAATTGCACCAAAAATGAGTATTGGAATGGTAATTAATGAAAATTCTACTGATTCAAAAAATACAGGATAACCGACTACAGCAATCAATGTTGCACTAACTAATCCAATAATACCTATGGTGCAAATATTACTAAGAATATAATGACTTCTGGTAAATGGTCCAGACATAATTTGTTCAAACATACCATGTCTTCTATCGTTCCAAATGAGAATACCAGAAATGAGTGTACTGTTCATAATGTTAAATCCTATCATACCAGATGCTAAAAATGCAGGATAATCAAGATCTTTTCCACCAAATGGAACTTGATTAATCAATGGTGCATATGCAAAACCTGCTACAAAAATATAGATTAATGGAAAAATAACTTGCCAAATTAAAAAACCAGGATTAAGAGAAATCGTAAGATTTCTATTTACAAGTCTAATGATTGGATGCATTTTCTCTCATCATTTTTAAAAATATTTCTTCAAGATTTGTTGGTACTGCTGATAAATCTTCAATTTCAATATTATTTTCATTTAGTAATTTTAATACTTGTAACAAAACTAATTCAGATTGTTCTGAATGAATTATAATATTAGTTCCAGTATCAAAATTAATTTCGCAATCAGATATTCCTGATAATAATGATGGTATGTTTGGTTGATTTTCTAATAAATGAATTTTAATTGTTTTTTCTTTTCCAAATCTAGATTTTAATGCATCTGGAGAATCTACAGTAAGAATTTTTCCTTTATCAATTATAGCAATTTCATCACAAAGATATTCAGCTTCAGAAAGAATATGTGTTGTATAAAAAATAGTTAACCCTGTTTTAACTTTATTTTTTAAATAATCCAATAATGTTCTTCTAGCACTAGGATCCAATCCAACAGTTGGTTCATCTAAAAATAATAATTCCATGTCATGCATAAATTCACGGGCAACTTGGACTCTTCTTCGTTGTCCAATGGACAGATCTTCATTTCTTTTTTTACGAATTTCAACAAGATCAAAATCTTGTAAAAGTTGTTCCATTCTTTTCTTACGTTTCATTCTTGGTACATTCCACATCATTCCATATTTATCAAGAGATTTTTCAACAGTCAAAGTAGGTTCATAGCTAGGTTGTTGCAATACAACGCCTATTTTATGCCGAACATTAAGGGGATCTTCTACTGCATCTACGCCCAAAACAGAGAGTGATCCATTTGTAGGAGGGATTAATGTTGTAAGAAGTTTGATAGTAGTTGATTTTCCAGCACCATTTGGGCCTAAAAATCCAAAAACTTGCCCAGACTTTACGGATAAAACAATATCATCTACTGCTTTAATTGAACCATATGATTTTGATAAATGGTTTACATCAATACAGGACATACCAAAACTGCGTACTTCCTATTAATTTAGTTAATGAGGTAAATATGATAATTTATTGATAAATATATGTTTAAAATAAAATAAGAAAAAATTTGAAGCATGAATCTTAAAGTATTTTTAAAAATGATGAGAGAAAATGCGATCAAATATTCAAAGAGATGAATTTTAAATGAAATTTTTATTAATACAATAAGTTTAGCAATATTGAATTGTCAGAATTCGAAAATTTGATTGATAAATTACTTGAACAAAAATCAGAATTAACTAGAGAGGATGTAAAAGAGCAAATAAATCAAAAGAAAGAAAAAATTGGTGCCGGATATTTGACTGATCAGGGAGCATTATTTTTAATTGCATCAGATTATGGAATTACATTATCAGAGCCATTAAAAGTTGAAATGAGTATCAAGGATCTATATGCTGGAGCAAAAGAGATTTCATTAGAAACAAGAGTTTTGAATCTTTCACCTGCTAAACAATTTTCAAGAAAAGATGGATCTCCATTTTATCTAAGAACAATGACCGTATATGATACAAATTCTACTGCAAGTGTAAAATTATGGGATGAAAAAGCAAATTTACCTGGAATTGAAAATCTAAAACCAGGAGATTTAATCAAAATCATAAAAGCTTATGTGAAATCAGATTTTGATGGTTCACCAACTATTAACATTGGTTCAGGGTCAAATATTGAAACGACAGATACTAGTAGTGAAATTCCAACTATTGATACCATTACAAAGGATGTTAGTGAATCTCAAGAGGGGCAAAAAGATCTTGTAATGTCAGGAATTGTTGATGGTGTAATTAGTGAAATGGAATTTACAAATTCTCGTGGTCAGCCTGGAAAGGCACTAAGAATGAGGCTAAAGGGTAAAGATGGAAGTGGTATGAGAGTAGTTCTTTGGGGTAAAGATGAATCTTCAATTCCAAATGTAATTTCACAATCAGCCAAAGTTAGATTACTTGGTGTTAGGGTAAAATCAGGAAACCAAGGATTAGAAATTCATGGAAATGATGCCACAATAATTGAAATCGAAGGAGGTGAAACAGAACCAATCATTACAAGAGTTCTTTCTATTTCAACAACAGAAACTGGTAAAAAAATGATTTTAGCTGTTGATAGTAATAAAAATACATACAACATTAGTGATTCTTCAGATTCAACTAGTATTTGTCAAGAAGGAGACGTGATAGAATGTATGCCATCAAAAGTTTATGGTAACTCAATTTCATTAGATGAAAATTCTTTTGTTAGAAAATTAGATAATGATGAAAATATACCATCATTATCTCAACTTAGAACAAAAATTAATGATGTTAAAGTAGATGAGAGTTATTGTATTGAATCTATAATTCTAAAAGTTCCTGAAAGACGTGAAGTACAAACAAAAACTGGAGAATCAATTTCACTTTCAGAAATGTTTGTTGAAGATGATACTGGACAAATTTGGGTAAAAGGATGGAGAAACCAAGCTCGGATAATTGATAAATGTGAATTAGGAGAAATTGTTTCAATTACAGGATTAAATGCAAAAGCTGGACTTGAAGGTAGAATAGAATTATTCTTATCACCATTTTCTAAAATTATAAAGAAAAATTAAGTATCCCAAAAACCTCTAGTAACAACATATTGTCGCTCTGCTTCATAGATTTGTTTGAATAAATATTCTTCATCAACCATATTTCGTAATATTCTTGCTGCTGTATCTGCACCTACTCCATATCCAGAAATAACAGTTATAGCAATTTTTCCAAAATTTTCGACCAATGAAGAGACTTTCCAGGCACGATTAAACTTGTGTTTTTCATCAGCAGTTAGTTTTTTTCCTTCATGTTTTTTTCGGATAATTTTTGGAAGATCGTAATCAGAATAAAAAGTTGCAGTGATTTGTCTGCCCTTACAATAAGGACATGTCAAAATATTTTTTACTTCACGTGTTTCAAACACACGTTCCCATTTTCCACATCTAGCGCATACTAGACGATGTTTAGTCTTTTCAAGTCTTTTTTTTACAAGATCAAGTATTCCTTTATCAAGATTAGCAGGAGCTGCATAATATTTCGATGTATGATCTAAAATTGGTTCTGCTAATTTAGAAAATTGATCTACTTCAATCCATTTTACATGAATTTGATCTTCACGAATTTCTTTTAGTAATTTTCCAGTATTTTTTAGATCATATTTATCATGAAATAATTCGCGAATAGCTTCATGAACAAGTACAGTTTTAGAATATCGTTCATATAAAAATCGGGCAGATTTTCTTTCGTATATTGCTCCACGTCCAACAATTCCAAATTTTTTTGCAACACACCATGTTCTCCAATTTACATTATGAGTACCAGTCAATGATGCAGTAACAATAGTGTATAAATCATAATCATCTTTTAAAACTTCAAAAAAAAGTTTTTCAGAAATTCGAGATCTAGAAGATAAAACAATTCTATATCCATCTGAACGAATATCAACTACTGATCCTAATATTGATGATAACATTGATGAAAGCAATGTTGATAGTGTAGAATTAATTTTTGAACCAAAACATGAATGAATTACAATTGAACCTTGTGATTTACTTGATTCAATTACTAGTTTATTTTCATCAGGGATTTCATCTATAGGTAATTTTTCAATTATTTTGTTTGTTAATTGTAATGAACCACTCTTCACTCTACTACGAAAATTACCTACCTTTTTAGCAGTCTTGTAATCTATTGGAATATTTTCTCCTTCCCAATATGGAACAGTAATTCCACCACCTCTAAACGGTTCAACATTTACAGAGAATGATTTTTCATCAACATTTAGAATTCTCCATTGAGATCCTTTTAATACAAAAATATTACCTGAATCTCCAAAATCACCTACAAATCTTTGATCCAAGGATCCGATAATCTTTTTCCCCACACTATCAAAGACTTTGAATTTTAGAATATCCGGAATTGTTGAAAGATTTTCAAAATAATATTTGAATGCACGACCCTTCTTCCAAAAAGTCATTTTTGTTCTATCAAAAAATATTAGATAATTTGCATCAAGTAAATCCAATACTCCTATTAGATCTTTTAATTCTAAATTTCGAAATGGATATGCTTTTGTAACTATTTCAAATGTTCTCTCAACTGAAATTTCACCAATTTGCATTGTTAATCCAACTATATGATGAGCTAAAACATCAAGTGAACCATCATGAATTTTTTGTTCTTCAATTGAACCTTCTTTAATTCGTTCAAGAATTGCTTGTGCTTCAAATTCATCATCAGAGTTATTTGTAATGATTAATCCTTTGGCTGATGAATTTCGATTATGTCTACTTCTTCCTATTCTTTGTATTAATTTTGATACTTGTCTAGGGGAACCATAATGAATGACTAATTCAACTGAACCTATGTCCAAACCTAATTCTAATGAAGAAGTACAAACCACAATTCCACGTTTTCCTTCACGTAAATTTTGTTCAGTTTCTTCTCTAACATCTTTTGAAAGAGATCCATGATGTAATTCAATGTCAATAGAAGATTTTTCTTTCAAAATTGCAGCTAAAAATTCTGCTTCACCTCTAGTATTAGTAAATAATAGAATTGGAGAATTTAATTCTAATTCTAAAACATGTTCAATAATTTTTTCTGCTACATCAGAAATTGTTCCATCAATATACTTTATTTCAACATCATATTTTCTTACAGAGGTATCTCGAATAATTTCACATTTTCTTTTAGTACCAACAACAAATTTCCCTGCCTCGTCAAAATTTCCAACTGTTGCAGATAATCCTATCTTAGTAAGGGGGAATTTTGAATTTATTTCCAATCTTTCTATACTTAAAGAGAGTTGAGAGCCTCTTTCACTGGCTAATAACTCATGTACTTCATCAATTACAATCCATTCTAAATCAGATAATGCATCTAGCATTTTAATTTGAGTTAGAAGAATGACTAAAGTTTCAGGAGTTGTTATTAGAATATCAGGAGGATTATCTCTAATTTTTCTTCTATCTTTTTGACTAGTATCTCCATGTCTGATTTCAATTGATAATTCATTTGCAACTGCATATTTTGTTATTCTTCGAAATACATCACGGTTTAATGCTCGTAATGGAGTTATGTAAAGAACTTTGATTTTACCATCTTTTTTAGATTTTTTCAGAAGAGAAAAGATAGGTATTGTTGCACATTCAGTTTTCCCAGAGCCTGTTGGAGCAATTACTAGACAATCTTTTTTTTGTAAAATGATTGGTGAAGCTTTTTTCTGAATTTCAGTTAATGTGGTAAATCCAAATTTTTCAAATAAAGATTTAGGAATCTGATTCATCAGTTGAGTTTGATCGTGATCTTTCATAAACAATTATACCTACTAAACCAAGTGCAAACAAAACTACAGTAATAATTGGAATTGAATCAAAAATTCCTGCCATTGATAGACTTTAAGATTGACCATTAAAAATCTTCAGTATAATCAGATATTCCCATTACATCAATTTTGTAAGAAAAAGATTTCTTATCAAATGCCCAATAAATTTTTCCATTAAATTTTGTTGAATTTTTAAAAAGATGTACTTTGATATGTGTAAAAGGATCAATTGCACTTTTCATATTTTCAATCTCATTACCTTCTATGTTTCTAATCATATTAGTAAGAATGATTGGAATTTTATTTGTTATTGCCAATTTTGATAAATCATGCATGTATTTCATAAATAATGAATTTTTTTCAAGAGTAGATTCATCTTTTTGATACTCATAAGAAAATAAATCTGTAACATTATCAATCACAATTAAAGAAAATTGATTATTTTGTATATTTTTAATTGAATTAATTTGTTCTGAAGTATTGGTTATTCTTGACACGGTAATTTGTTTAAGAAAATCTAATTGTGTTTCAGTTTGTTTTTGAATTTCAAGAACTCGTTCTGGTCTGAATTCACCTGTAGTATCAAAATATAATACATGCCCTCCATTTTTTATTGAATTAATAGTTAATTGTAGTAATAGTTGTGTTTTTCCTGTACCTGCTCCACCAAAAATATCTACGATCACACCAGTTTGTATTCCTCCAGATAAGAATTCATCCAATTTGTGTAAACCAGTAGAGATCATTTGTATAATTATTAGAAAAAGAAGAAAAAATTTAAGGAATTTCAATTTTCATAAAAGAGGTAAGGCTTTTATTCTAGAGAACAAAGTTGCAAATTAAGTGAATAATTAGTGTCACAATCAAATAGTGCAAAAAGACCTCTAACAACTCTTCAAAAAAGTACAAAGAAGAAAGTTACTGTAAGACTAAAAAATGAAGTAGAGTATAAAGGAAAAATGGATAATGTTGATTCATACATGAATTTGATTATGACTGATGCCGAAGAGTTACACGATGGTAAAACTATTGCAAATTATGGTAGAGTAATCGTAAGAGGCAATAATGTATTATTTATCAAACTAGAAAACGAACTCTAGTCAAAAGTGTGGTTTTATGACCAATAATTTTCTATTTACCTCTGAATCAGTAACAGAAGGACATCCTGATAAAATATGTGATAATATTTCAGATGCATTCTTGGATGAATATCTTAGACAAGATCCCAATTCGAGAGTGGCTGTTGAAACAATGGTTACTACTGATTTTGTAGCTGTATCAGGAGAAGTCACAACTAAAGCAAATTTTGATAAAAAGGCTCAAGAAGAATTAGTTAGAAAAACCATTAGAGAGATTGGTTATGATGACAAAGATTTGATGTTTGATGCAGATACATGTGAAGTAGATTTAAGATTACATTCACAAAGTCCAGATATCAGTCAAGGTGTAACTGCTACTGAAGAAAAAGAACAAGGTGCTGGTGATCAAGGTTTAATGTTTGGATATGCAACAAATGAATCAAAAGAATTAATGCCATTACCAATCTTACTTGCACATAAATTAATTCAAAAATTATCACAAGTTAGAAGGGATAAAACTTTGGCATGGGTTAGACCAGATGGTAAATCACAAGTTTCAGTTAGATATGAAGATAATAAACCAACAAAGATTGAAACAGTTGTAATTTCAACACAACATGCACCAGAAATTTCTCAAGAAGATATTTCAAAAGAAATTATTGATAAAGTAATAAAACCAGTTTTAGGAGACTTGTGGAATGATCAAATCAAAACTCACATCAATCCTACAGGAAAATTTGTAATTGGTGGTCCACATGGAGATGCTGGTTTAACAGGAAGAAAAATTATTGTTGATACATATGGTGGATTTGGAAGACATGGTGGTGGAGCTTTTTCAGGAAAGGATCCTTCAAAAGTTGATAGATCTGCATGTTACATGTGTAGATACATAGCAAAGAATCTTGTTGCAGCAGAACTAGCAGATAGATGTGAAGTACAGTTAGCATATGCAATTGGTGTGGCAGAACCAGTTTCACTTTATGTAAATACATTTGGTACAAATAAAATTCCAGAAAATCAGATTGAAGATATTGTAAGAAATAATTTTGATATGAAACCATCAGGAATCATATCTCAATTAGATTTGAAGAGACCAATCTATAAGAAAACTGCAGCATATGGTCATTTTGGAAGAAATGAACCTGAATTTTACTGGGAAAAAACAGACAAAGCTGATATTTTAAAGCAGTCTGCCGGATTGAAGTAATTCTAATACAGATTGAAATTTAGTTTTAGATAATTTTGATAATTTTTTGTGATTTCCTTTAAAATTTCCAATTAGAATGTTAAGATCATCAATTCCAAAATCAGATTTTGAATTAATTATTGCAGTATGATATGCATCTTCAAGATTAATTTTTCTAATTTTGGTTTTAGTTCCTTTAGAAAAGAGTTTAACATATTTTTCATAAGTTACATAATCAGGACCAACAAGATCGAGAATTTTATTTTTAAATCTCAATTTAGATATTGATTCAAAAATAACTTGGACAACATCAGATACATGTATTGGTTGAATTGAATATGTTCCAGAACCTGGAATTATAATTTCTCCAAATTTTATTTGTTTTTTTAGATTTTTTGAAAATAAATCATCTTTTCCAACAATATATGATGGCCTAAAAATTGTAAAATCTAAACCTGAATTAATGATTTGTTTTTCTGCATTATATTTTGAAATAAAGTATCCTGATGATGTGTTTGTAGAAACACCTAAACCACTTAAAAAAATAATTTTTTTTATTCTAGATTTCTTACTTAAATTAACAACATGTTTTGTAAAATTAGTATTTATCATATCATAATCGGTATTTACAGATTGTTTTCCTATTCCAACAAGATGAATTAATGCATCTGAATTTTTAATTTTTTTTAGAATTTTTTTTTCTTCATAATTTTCTGAGATGATTTTAATTTCATCTTTAAAATTCTTAAAATCATTTCTAGATATTGAAATTAATTCAATATTTTGTTCTGACAAATATTTTCTGAGATTTTTTGCAATAAAACCACTAGCTCCAGTAACAACAATCTTTAGAGATTTAACCACAAAAGAATCAAGTTTGTTTTAATTTTAAATCT
>Ga0209992_10003439_pt1 | contig 13296 bp, 11 predicted proteins | sample 2SBtaG_2_FD_182564 | JGI IMG/M metagenome (GOLD analysis project Ga0209992, IMG submission 182564) | Deep subsurface microbial communities from Kolumbo volcano to uncover new lineages of life (NeLLi) - 2SBTROV12_ACTIVE470 metaG (SPAdes)... | ecosystem: Environmental > Aquatic > Marine >... | reverse complement strand
AATTTCAAACTCTCTGATCTAGCATCAAGAGATTTAACTCCTGTCAATTCAGCATTAGAGGGATTCAATAACTTCATCAACGAGTTCCCTGACAGCACGTATAAGATTCAGGCCCAAAAAATAGCCCACCAATGTCTAGACATTCTGGCTCAGAATATATTTGAAATTGGGAAATTTTACTTTCGCACAGGATCGTATCAGTCTGCAATTATTCGTCTAAAAAGTTTGATGGTCGAATATCCCACCCATTCTTATATTGCGGAAGCACAGTTTCTTTTGGCAGAGTCCTATTTTCACGAACAAAATTACAGTAAAGCGCGCGCTCACTACAAGATAGTTTTACAGAAATATCCAAGAACGGAATTTGCTAAACAGGCACGTATAAAATTAAGAATGCTCAGAAAACTATAATTGCTATGGTTAAGAATTCACCCAAAAAACATAACTCGGCAGGTAGCAGTTCACACGATCCTCTCCAGCAATATATGAAGGAGATCAGCAAAATAAGACTCCTTTCCAGAGATGAAGAAATAAAAATTGCCACAGCCATTAAACAGGGAGATCCAAAGGCCATTCAAGAAATGGTTCGTAGAAACCTTAAATATGTTGTCACGGTTGCCAACAAATATCGAGGGTTTGGCATGTCATTGCAAGACCTGATCGAAGAAGGTAATATCGGTTTGATTCAGGCCGCTAAGCGTTTCGATGTATCCAGAAATGTAAAGTTCATCACCTATGCGGTTTGGTGGATTAAACAGGCAATCATGCATTCCCTTGCAGAACAGTCTGGCACGGTCAAACTACCAGTGAAACAAGCGGGAAAAATCTCCAAATTCAACAAAAAAAGTCAACAAATGTGCCAAGATATGGAACGCGAACCGACACAGTCCGAAGTGGCAAAAAGTTTAGGCTACGACGATGAAGAAATCAATTCCATTATGCGTGCCTATCGCACTCATCTCTCTCTCGACACACCGCTTAAAAATGATGACCACACCCCTTATCTCGATCTCTTAGAAAATCACGACCTCATACCCTATGACGATCAAATTATGAAAAAGTTATTGAATGAAAAAGTCGATCAAATGTTGGAAGACCTTTCCGAGCGAGAAGCCAAAATTCTAAAGATGCGGTTCGGGTTTTTCGGCGAAGTCAAAACATTGGAAGACATCGGTCGAGAAATTGGTCTCTCACGTGAGCGCGTACGTCAAATTGAAAAACGTGCTAAGGATCGACTAAAATCCAAACTACAAAATGAAGCATGGGTTAATGAGAATGAGTAAACCGATATGTTTGTAGAAATTTTTATACTCTGTCTGCTTGCCTACCTATGTGGTTCGATTCCATTTGGTATGCTTCTTGCCAAGACACAAAACATCGATATACGTGAGCATGGCAGCGGTAATATAGGGGCTACCAATGTTACGCGCATAATGGGCAAAAAGTTAGGGGTCATTACCCTCGTTGGGGATGTACTAAAAGGATGGGTAATTGTTTTTTTTGCAAGCCAGTGGTTCGAGAAACCCATCTTTATTGCTTTGGCCGGTTTTATGGTTTTTTTTGGACACCTTTATTCCATTTTTCTCAGATTGAAAGGTGGTAAGGGCGTTGCAACTGGTTTAGGAGTTTTCAGTTTTATTATGCCGCTGCCTACCCTGTTTTCCTCAGGGATTTTCGTTTTAAGCCTTAAAGTTTCAGGTTATGTCTCGCTGAGCTCGATTTTAGCAGCTATCTCCTTACCCATCCTAGGAATCTTTTTTAAAATGCCATTACCCTATATCTATCTGGCAAGCATTGTTGGTTTGTTCACTCTGCAAAAGCATCACGAAAATATAATTCGTATCGTCCAGGGAACTGAAGCGAAGTTTTTAAAAAAATAGGATTTGACAATCTAAATTGAGGAAATATAATTGGTTGCTTGGGAACTCCGAATATCCCTGAAAATCTGAAAGAGTGCGGGAGTAACTCAGTGGTAGAGTGCAACCTTGCCAAGGTTGAAGTCGAGGGTTCGAACCCCTTCTCCCGCTCCATTTTTCATCGTTTTATCTAGAGCGGGGCACCGTCGCCAAGTGGTAAGGCCGAGGTCTGCAAAATCTCTATCGGCGGTTCGAATCCGCCCGGTGCCTCCATGTTTCTTACAAAACCCGGTTAAAATAGGGTTATAGCCATATAGAAAAGTAGCATGAAGAAGGTGAAGAATAATCGGGCCCCTTAACTAGAGATTAATGCATCAACAAATTTTTTCGAATCAAATACCTGCAAGTCTTCCGCTTTTTCCCCCACTCCAATAAAATGAATCGGCAGTTTTAATTCTCCGGACAAATTAAGTAGTACGCCCCCTTTTGCGGTTCCATCAAGCTTCGTCATCACAAATCCATCTAATTCCAATGCTTCATGAAAATGCTTGGCCTGTGAAATGCTGTTTTGTCCTAAGGTGGCATCAAGAACCAGTAAAGTTTCATGAGGAGCACCTGGTAATACTTTTCCTATAACCCGTTTTACTTTTTTAAGCTCTTCCATTAAATTCTGGTTTGTTTGCAATCGTCCGGCAGTATCTATTAGCAACACATCCACATTTCGTGCAACAGCAGCTTGGACTGCGTCGTAGGCTACCGCAGAAGGATCAGCACCATTTTTCTGACTAATGCAGTTAATGCCTGCTCGCTCTGCCCATACTTGCAACTGGTCAATAGCAGCAGCCCGAAACGTATCACCTGCTGCCAATAAAACCTTTTTTCCTTCCTTCTTCCACTTTTGTGCCAGCTTACCTATGGTTGTAGTTTTGCCTGATCCGTTAATACCTACCATCAAAATAACCAGAGGTTTATTTTTACTAAACTGTATAGGTTTGTTATTTTGTGACAAAACTTTAAACATCTGCCCTTTCAAATGCTGTAAAACTTCATCATTTTCCCGAATACGATTTTGTGCAACATCCTTTTTTAAATCTTCCAAAATAAATGTGGTGGTTTTCATACCGACATCGGCTATAAGCAATGTTTCTTCCAGTTCATCAAGCAGTTCAAGACCAACCTTTGCCTTTCCCTGAACAATATTTTCTATCCCCCCTGCAAAACTGGCGCGGGTTTTCTGCAATCCTGCCTTGAGTCTGACAAAAAATCCTGATTTTGGTTCTTCCTCGGTTTGTTCAGTTTCTTCCATTCAACCCTCTATTTTACAAATTATTAACTTTACATCACCATATGTAAGCAAGTTTTCTCTCATAACCCCATCACACAATTATTATATTCACTGCAAACACATCACCATCAATACCTGATTTTTCTCTATCATGGTAACTGTTCGATAGACTTCTCTTACGTTAAGCATTTAAGCAAATACTTATTTGGACGAATCCTTTGCAACCGTATGAGGTTTTGGATTGATCATATTTTTCTTAATTAGAATATCGATTAGGTTTTTATCCCGGCAGGATGTGGCAATATCAATCAATCCATCACCATTGAAATCGCCAATAGCCATTCCCTGGGGATGTTGATCTACCCCGTGGAAAATAGGAGGGTAAGTAAAGGTGCCATCGCCCTTACCAAGAGAAACAGATATCTGGTCATCAGTAGAATTGGAAACCGCAATATCCTCAAACCCATCGCCGGTAAAATCTGCAGCAACTACAAATTTAGGGAAATTTCCTGAGGCAAAATCTCGTAAACTGGTGAAGGTTTTATCCTTATTGTTAACAAGGGTGGTGAGGGCATGAAGAGAGTTGCTGGAAGTTACAATATCCAAATAACCATCGTTATTTACATCTATGTTCACCACAGTGAGCGGCTGTTTCCCTCCCTTGAAAACTTTTGAATTTTCAAATCCTCCATTGCCTTTACCCCATAGAATCTGTACTCCGGTATTTCCTGATCCTGCAAGTCCTACGGCAATATCAATATTTTTGTCCTTGTTATAATCACCAATAACAATTCCTGTGGGCTGACCATTGACATTTATAGTAACCGGCTCTTTGAAAAATCCATTTCCTTTTCCCATTATAATTACCACCTGAAAATAACGCATGGTAACGGCCATGTCTAAATTCCCATCGCCATTGAAATCACCTGAAATCATATTTAAAGGAATTTTTCCTGGTTTTATAATTTGGCTTGTTTTCTGAAAACTCCCGAGCCGAGTGTTTAAGAATACCTGTATCGTCTGGTCAGCATAGTTGAGTTCAGCGATATCCTTATAACCGTCATCATTAAAATCCCCGGAAACCAGACAAATAGGATCTCTTCCCGTTTTGTAAACCAGTTGCTCATTAAATGTTCCATCTCCTAATCCCTTAAAAAAAGAAAAAGAATGCCCGCCGCTATTTGCAACAACAAGATCTAAAATTTTATCGCGGTTAAAATCATCTGTGATTAGAAAAGAAGGTTCCAATCCGGTTTCCAAAGTATTGCTCAATGCAAATATACGAGGCATTTTTTTTCGAGCTTTGGGCGGGGGACAACCAAACAAAACAAAAATCAGAATCAGACAAATTAAGGTATGGAATTTCTTCATAAAGGTCTCAAATAAAACAGAATAATATTATAGGAGAAAAAGTGAAACAATTCTAACAGCTTATACTTAATCAGACTTCTTGTTTTTTCTAAAAAAACATATTTTGCGTTCTAAAATATTCAAGCATCCTCTTGTTGGGCCAATACAGTTTGTGCCAGCAACTAAAACGCGATTATCCTTGGGTCGGGGACTGGTTGAGAAGCTATCCATGTATTGGTAATCGACTTTTCTGGATTCATACCTGAAATATATTCCTAAATAGGAAAATAGCAAAGTTCTACCTCAAAAAAAGTCAAAATATATTTTTTATCGAGAAGTAGCTTGACCAAAAAAGAAAGGGTTATGCATTTTCTCTTCCTTCACCGTAGTGGCGGGTCCGTGCCCTGGGAAAAGCCTCGTTTCATCAGGAAGCGTTAACAGCTTTTGAGTAATCGATTCGAAGAGTGTTGACCAAGATGAGTTGGCTCGTCCCATCGAACCTGCAAAAATAGAATCACCAGAAAAAACAGTATCCCCAACTTTATAAGATACACCTCCAGGAGTATGTCCAGGAGTAAACAAAATTTCTATATTTATTTTTCCAAGTTTTAATATTTCACCATCCGCGATATATTTATAGCTAAGGCTCCCCGAAGGTTTGGGTTCTTTTTTATCTATCCATACGGGGCAGGCAAACGCTTTATCCAGTTTTTGCAATCCTCCCGCATGATCGAAATGCGCATGCGTCAAAAGAATTTTTTCTGGTTTCAAGCCCAACTCCGTAGCCTTTTTAATTACCGCATCAGGGTTACCTCCAGTATCAATGATAGCTGAGGAGCGGGTTTCCCGGCAGATTAATAAGTAGCATTTAACTGGATAAGATCCTACCAATAGATTGAGACAAACCACCTCAAATTTCTCTGGGTCGGGAGTGGGGGGAAGGGGTACCCAATTGCCTCTCGCAAGATCAATCAAAGAAGGTGGATGCAAATCCAAGACATGTGCCAGATTTATAATTGTGTTGTCATCTGGGACCGTTTCATAATTTTCTATCTTGGCAATAACATCAGGACTGACTTGAGCAGTCCGGGCCAGATCGGCCTGAGACCAGTCTTTACCATCTCTTGCCTTCTCGAGCACATCACCAAGCTCATCTTCAAGTTTTGTCGTCATGAGATTTCCTTAATAATAGGAATTATACTAAACACTCGCTAAATCCCAAATAGAGGAAGCGAGCTAACTCTAAAAGCTCATTGCAGTTGCAGAACGGGAGTATAAGCCCCCTTGTATTCGCGTTGCCACCAGTCTCCCTTTTTTACTTTGGTTCCTGTATCAGTGAACCGATAATCATACACAACTGCCTGCATATACTTAGGCGGGGTTTCTGGAAATGGATTGCTTGCTAACAAATCAAGTACAAACGGCGATCCTTCTAGGAGGCGGATCATGAACTTGATCAGCCACGGATTCTTTTCATAATTGCTGAGTGCGGCAAACCACATTTGCCAGTCCAAACGCGGTTGGTGTGGCGCGACAAACGCAGGGGCTTGATTTAACTTTCCTGGCTTCCATTTAAATTCGTAAGTCTTCCAGTCCTCACCATCATTACTGCCCTTGATAAATATTTCAGGACGCGAAGTGGTCATAACTGCAAACAGACCGTATTGGTTGACGATGTGAAAGGGACGTATTATGTTCATCGTTGATTTAAAAACAGAGGGGTAACTCACCGGACTGATAAATAGAGGTATGAGATATAAAAGGATGCTGACAACCAAAACTCCCTGCCCCACCCCTAGGACTAAATACTTCTTCCACTCATGAACACGAATTTTGGTTTCTTTAAAAGTTATTCGCCATTTTTTCGGGATTACTTGTTTTAGCAACGAATCATCGAAAAGTAAAAAGCAAAGGGAAATGGTAAGAATATTGAAGAAACAATAGTTTCCAGTTAAAGAAATCACCAACTGAAAAAATATTAATATAGTTGCTGCAGCGTAGCGAACTCTTCCCGGTCCGAAAATAAAAAAAGGTACTGCTAACTGGATAATAAAAACCGCAATGACGCAATACTCGTGAAAGCCCTGCGGTAGTTGATGGACATACCAACCTATCCACGTCGGCAGCGGTTGTGTTTCATAATGATAAAGGAGTGCTGAATGATCTTTCCATGTGGGATCGCCGCTCGCTAGTTTCAACCAACCGGATGTGAACATTACGCGAAAAAGCAGAAACCGCAGAAGTAGAAGTACCCAAGGTGACGGGGGTGGTTCTGTGGCTAATTTTGGTCGCCATTTTAGAGGCGCTAAAAAAATGGCTAAAAAACCTGTCTCGAGAAGCAGCGTATCCCATTGAAACCCAAGAAATTGCTGACCCACATTAAAAAGGGAGAGGTAGAACAGCCATAACAAAAAAAGTCCAAAAGCCGGCATAATTCCGGCTATTACCAAAAGAGATATTGCGCCCCCAGCAAAGCAAATGAATTTTATAAATCCGTCGCTTGCCCCCAACCAGAACAGAGTGGGTAGTTTCCAGAGCCTCTCCGGCCCCATTTTGACCTCCACTTCTTGAAGCAAACTTTGTGCGGGAAGAATGCCTTCTTTCCCCATCAAACCCTCAATTTGACTGCCCAAAGAGGAAAAAGCAATTAGATAGACTAGCCCAATTCCAATAAGGAAAAAACGTCTTGTTAGGTTCCATGTGGGGCGACCTAGGACGTTCCCAAAAATCCATCGGGTGAGAAGACTGAAAAATTCTCGATTGTTTGCCACCAGACTATATACCCACTCCGATATTTTTGCGAATCCTGGGACTTTTTCATAAACCCACAAGGGAACCTTATGGATAGAGGTAGCTAGAGCCTTAAAAACCCCTTTTGCTCCAGAATGATAACTTCCATCTGGATATATCAGATAAATCGCTGAGTCAAATTTCTCCGCAGCGATTTGGGGATATTGCAACGCAACTTCCTGAGAGGGCTTGTAGATCACCCTATCTTCCGTAATATGCTGCCATCTACGAACCCAAAAGGTGCAAAATCCGCATGTGCCGTCATAAACTAATACAGGCCTCTGATCTTTAATAATCAAGCTATCCCTCAAAAGTTTCTTCCATTATACCTTCAATTCTCCTATTATTTGGCCCCAAACTAAGGCTGTATCAAATTGTCCTTGTTACAGAAAAAAAAGATTGGCTGTTTCAGGTGGTTCGGGCTTGCGTTCCGACCCGACCTGATATAGTTTCTTTAGTTCTATATTATGATCAGGTGCTGAATTCTATGAAGGCACCTGATCATTGATCTAATTTTCCAGGAAAGAATTAATGGTAGATTTTACGCGTGAAGAAGTTGAGACTGCTTTAGAAGAATATGCATCCACCCTCGCAGAAGAAGGGGAAGATGAATTCATAGATGATGACGAACAACTTACAGAACCGGACGCCGAAGAGGCAAGGGTAGAAGAAGATGAGGACTCTCCAGAAATTATCGAACCCGAAGAAAAACTAGAGAAGGAATCCGATCCTGCAGAAATTTTTGAAGGTAAAGATTTATCTAGCTTAGATTTATCTGAAATAAATTTCTTAGGGATTAGTCTAAAAGGTACCAATTTAAATAAAACCAACCTATCAAATAGCATTCTTTCTGATTCGAATATGGACCAGACAAACCTAGGTGAAGCAAATTTAATCAATGCTGAAATGGAGAATGTGAGTTGCCTGGAAGCAAATGTTACAAAAGCTAATTTTGAATCTTCCAATTTGCAAGGCGCAAAGTTTCTTGGTAGCAATTTATCGGGCTCCAACCTTAATGGAGCAAATTTAAGAAAATCTATATTCTTGGAGGCTAACCTCTCTAAATGCAACCTGAACGAGACAGACCTCAGTAATTCAGATTTCTCACGGGCTGATATGAACCACGCCAGCATAGTAGAAAGCAACTTAAGTCGCGCACGTTTTAATGGAGCCAATATGGAATCCGTAGATTTTACTGATTCTCGCCTGAGCATGTCCGTGTTTTTTGAGGCAAATTTTAAGAATGCGAATATGAATCGCGCCATAGTAAAAGGAGCCAAACTGGCTGGTGGCATCTTCGAAAAAACAAGCCTTCCACGCGCAGATATCACGGGAGCCGATCTGACCGATGCAAAGTTTCTTAACTCCAATCTAAGCCGCGCTAAATTAAATGGGGCCATTCTGCGAAGAGCTGATTTACAAGGATCAAATCTTTCGGAGGCTGATTTGAGTATCGCCGATTTAACAGGTGCCAGTCTGGCGGAGGTTAACTTGATCGGCGCCAACATGGAAAGAATAAAACTCAATCAGGCAAAAATATCAGGAGCTAAACTATGCGGCGCCAAAATGAACAAAGGAAAGTTTTTTCAGGTCGATCTGACTCAAGCAGATCTTAGCGGTGCCAACATGACAGGAGCAGATCTTACAGAATCCAATCTGGAGGGCAGTGACTTAAGCCGAGCTAATCTCACTGAAGCAGTTTTGCAAAAAGCCAATTTGAAAGCAACCTTCCTGATTGGTGCAAACCTACAAAAAACAGATTTGGCAGAGATTAATTTGGAAAATGCAAATATTGCTGGAGCAAAAATGCGGAATGCAAATTGTAGTAAAGCAAATATGAAAAATGTTGATCTTCAACGATCTGATCTGGAACACGCCGATTTCACCTTAACAGATTTGACAGGATCAAACCTTACTGGTTCCAAGCTCGGGGAAACTTGTTTTAAAAATGCTAATTTAACTGGAGCAAACCTAAGTTTGGCAGATACTACTGATACTGATTTTTCCGGCACTAAAGGGTACAAACCTTGAGATATAATAAGGTACAATAAGATCTAAAAAGTACGTAAACATAATTTTGACTTATGAATCGTTCACCTAAATTAGTAAATTCACTTTCATACCTAATCCCCAAAGCTCAACCTTTGACTCTTAAAGAAGTTCTTCAATTAAGAGATGGTAGGGAAATTAGTAGAAACTCGTATTCTACCGTTTCGCAAAGCATGACCTTTTCACCCATATTGCAAAACATCAACTACCTGAATTCCTTAAATTGATCCCTCTCAAATAATTAAGATGGAAAAACTTGAAGCCGTTCAAAAAGTTTTACGATTCAGCACAGCTATAAGAGAATGGTGCACCATGGAGTTTTCCATCTATTTTGATGATTTTGACGAACAAAATGTAGATGATTATAATTCGGGTGGTTACGGTGAAGTTGCCGATGAAATTCTCGAACGCGGATTAGATGAAAAAATTATTGAAGAAGATGATTTAAACTAAAGGCTCCGTCTCTTCCATAGCCCTTGCTCCATACGTAGAAGAGAAAAACCAACCCAAAAAAATATTTTGATATAATTCAATACCTTATTAGATAAAGATTAGATTTTTAACCGTTCTTTATTTTTTCTTAATATTTTTAAGATAGTTTTACATTCCCATAAAAAAGAATTCTCTACCGGTGGTATTTTGTATAAAATATTATTCTAAAAGTTAGTTATAAAAATCGGTTCTATTCTAAAGGGGTGCAACAATCCGTTCCACTCCCTACCAAGCTCAGGAGATTTATCGTGAAAACAAGCACGGAAATTCTTAAGGACGTTCAAGAATACTATGGCAAAATCCTTAAGACCAAAAATGACTTACAAACCAGTGCCTGTTGTGCCGCAGACTCTATGCCTGCTTATCTTCGGCCGTATTTAAAAAATATACATGAAGAAGTTCAATCTCGTTTCTATGGATGCGCCTCAACTTTTCCTCCTGGACTTCATGGAAAAACCGTTGTTGACCTGGGATGTGGATCAGGACGTGATTGTTATCTTCTTGCACAAGTAGTCGGTCCCGAAGGATTAGTCATTGGAATAGATATGACAGACGAGCAATTGGCTGTAGCAAGAAAACATGTCACCTATCACACCAGCAAGTTCAATCTAGAAAAACCTAATGTGGATTTTCGTAAAGGATGGATTGAAGATCTTTCTACCGCCAACCTTGAAGATAACAGCGTGGATGTAATTATTTCTAATTGTGTAGTCAATCTTTCCCCCGACAAAGAAAGTGTCTTCCGAGAGATTTTTCGAGTGCTGAAACCAGGAGGGGAACTCTATCTATCTGATGTCTTCAGTGGTCGACGGGTCCCCAAACCTCTCACCACAGATCCAGTTTTGCTAGGGGAATGCTTAGGAGGTGCACTATATATAGAAGATTTCAGGCGAATGCTCGCCAAAGTAGGATGCTTCGACTATCGAACCGTCTCTAAAACACCGATAACCCTGAACAATGATGATATCCAACGCAAAGCTGGAATGATCGATTTCTATTCCATGACGGTGCGAACCTTCAAATGCGATTTTGAAGACATCTGTGAAAACTTTGGTCATGTGGCGTACTACCAAGGAACAATCCCCGAATTTCCTCACGGGTTCACCCTGGATGATCATCATTATTTTCAAACCGGAATTCCCGTTCCCGTCTGTGGGAACACCTATAAAATGATTAGCGAGTCCCGATTCAAAGACTATTTCAAAGTGACAGGAGATTTCTCCACACATTATGGTCCATTTGACTGTAATATTGCCCCCCAACAGGAAGGGATCCATACTAATGACAACGGAGCCTGTTGTTAGAGGTTAAAGTGGCTAGTAAACACTTGGATGTTTCATGCGCACAGTGTGGAAATTTTCTTGTGCGTTATAAAAAAGAGGGGTCAGGACAGTTAATTAGACTTTATCTGGATAAAATACTGGGGCCAAAATCCTTAGTTGATTTAAAATCCGTTAGTAAAAAATCTAGCCTCCCCGTCTTAATCTGCCGAGAATGTAATCATCTCGTTGGACATCCTATGGAACATGAAGGCAATCGTCTTGCCTACCGAATGATTAAGGGCTCATTTAAAAAAACCAAAAAATAAAATTCTCCTAAAGTTTACGACTCAGATAAACATGCGTTAGGTAAGTAAAAAGAAATTGCAAGGTGATAGCCACTGCAAGCAAGTTTAGGCTTTGCCCCGGCATAGATAACAAACCCAATATCGCAATGAGAAACAATGGGAAATCGATTCCATTCCACCTCCAAATCTTAAGAAGGGAACTTACCTTGTTAAAATATTCCTGCCGTTGGTTTAGATCAAGTTTTATGCTAACCACGGCATCCTGGTTTTGCATTTGATTAAGCGTCTTCCACTTACCGCGAAATATTAATTGTTGTACCTGCATATAATAAAAATAAACGGTAAGCACAACGGAGGATGTTTGTTGTAGCTTTTCAAAGGTATTTTGAATTTCTCTTTGCACTCCATCAAAACCTTTCAGCACCATCATCCCAAAAGTTTGTTTACAATAATCGTAAGATATGGCCCGTAGTATGGTAAAGACGGCTATTACGATTAACGGCGTTCGAAAATCCGGATAACCAGAAATAAGTCCGTAGATCACTGCCAGATATGCGAAGTAACCAGCAATTCCATCAATAAGTCGACCCCAATAGCTCGCCATATTTTTTGCTCTAGCAAGTTGCCCATCCACACAATCCAAAATAAGAGTTAATTCGAGTAGCAACCCACCGGTCAAACTGGAGGCCCAACTTCCTTGACTGAACGAGTAACCCGAAGCAAACCCAACTAGAACAGAAAGGTAGGTCACCTGATTAGGGGTAATAAAGGTGTTTTTTAAAACTGCTACAAACCTTTTTGCAATCGGCTCATTAATATAAATATTGACTGGCTCAGCTAATTCTTTTAAGGCATGCTCCACATTTTTTGTCATTAGCTACAACCATCTCTTTTGGAGATACCAGTCGAGAGTACTAGCTAGTCCAGCTGTCAGGTCAAATTTAGGCTTAAAATCAAAATCCCGAAAAAAATTTTCTGGGGATGCCGTCCAGCAACTTTGCTTGATATCAATCATTCTCTGTCGATCGAACAAGGCTGGTTTAGAGCTAAAGATTGCTAGAATTTCAAAAATTATTGCGATGGGAACTAAAACGCTTTCGTTTACCTTTAAAATTTTTATAGAAGTATTCATTTTTTCTGCGGCACTTTTTGCTATATCCCCCCATGAATAAGACTTCCCATCCGTCACAAAATATATTTTCTTTTGTGAGATGCAAGGGCCACAAACCTCCATCATTGACTGAACTAAATCAGTAATATAAATAAGTGAAAGTAACTTGGGAGTTTTTCCGATCTGCAACCCCCAACCTTTTTTAACTAATTTAAAAAAGGTATAAAGATTTTCCTCCCGAGGACCATAGACAACAGGCGGACGTATTACCTTGATGGGCAATGATACAGAATATTTTAAAGCAATTTCTTCTCCGGATTTTTTTGATTTTCCATAAAAAGTAATCGGATTCAATGGGGTGCTTTCATCGACCTGGTTTCCATCTTCACTCGGTCCTGCCGCAGCCAGACTACTTAAGTGGACAATTCCCTTGATGCTATCTTTATAGGTTAAACATTGTTCATACAAAGTTGAACAAACCCGAGAATTGATGTCAAAATATTTTTTACGGCTTTTTGCTTTAGTCAAACCTGCGCAATGAAAGATATAATTTATAGCTTCGAGACCAGGAACCTTAAAATCAGGCTGTGCTAGATCAATAAAATGTAAATGGATTTTGGGTGATGGAAGCCATCTCAAATCGGAGGACTCGCGGACTAGACAGTGGATAACACAATTTAAAGACAACAGGCTGTCCACCAAATGGCTTCCAATAAAACCACTAGCTCCGGTTACAAGTACCGTCTTCCCTTTAAGGTGTGAAAGTTCGTTCATAGATGCGGTGTCTTTTATAAAT
>Ga0209992_10003437_pt1 | contig 13297 bp, 11 predicted proteins | sample 2SBtaG_2_FD_182564 | JGI IMG/M metagenome (GOLD analysis project Ga0209992, IMG submission 182564) | Deep subsurface microbial communities from Kolumbo volcano to uncover new lineages of life (NeLLi) - 2SBTROV12_ACTIVE470 metaG (SPAdes)... | ecosystem: Environmental > Aquatic > Marine >... | reverse complement strand
GGGCGAGGGCGACGGTCCAGCCTCGCTCGATTGACCGCCAAGGCGTGCAGGGCGGCTTCGCTCAATCGACAGGCGAAACCTGCGTGGGATGCCCATCGAGGTCGACGGCGAAGCTGAACAGCACGTCGCCGTTGCCCCCGCCGCCCAAGGTGCTGGTCGTCGTGCGCACGTACTCGAAGAGCAGGCGCACGTCGGGCTCGACGGTCACCCTGAAGTAGCCCACCTTCTTGGTGCCGGTCACGTCCGTGTCGAACTCGGGGACGCCGTCACCGTCGTAGTCCATGCCGTCGATGTACCACTGCTTCGCCGCCGCGGGAGGGGCCACCCCGGACGCCCGACCACCGATGAGATAGGTCACGCCCTGGCCCACACCGTCGGGGCCGAGCTTCTCGCCCCAGGCCGAGACGTGATCCTGAAACGACAGGAACACCTGCACGCCGTAGGCCATGAACAGCTCATGGAGCTGAGCCTGCTCGCCCAGGAACGTGCCCCGTGACGTGCCGTCGTCTGTAGCCGTGATGCCGCCGCGGCCTTTCTGCGTGGCCACGTTCGGGTCGAACAGCCCGCCCAGCAGATGCTCGGCGGTGACGATCTTGAAGGGCGCGTCCGAGCGGGCCAGGGTGCGCCGCAGCCAGGTCAGCTGGGTGGCGCCCAGGGTCCATTCGTCGGCGCTCACGGGCTTGGTCGTGGTGTGCCGATGGATGTCGAGCACCACCAACAACAGGTCGCCTGCCTCCACGGCAAAGTAGCCGCCCTTGGGCCCGCCGTTGTAGCTCTTGGCAGCCAGGGGAACATGACGGCGCCGAGCAGCCTCGCTCCAGCGGGGCGTCTCGTTGGTCAGCCAACCCTGCTCGCCTTCGTGATCGCCCAGGGCCAGCAGCAGCGGCAGGTCGGCACCGAGGGAGCCCAGCAGGTCGGGCTGCAACACCCGGCGCCAGCGCAGCAAGGCGTCGGCGAAGTTCTTCACCGAGCCGCCGCTCACCGGGGCGCCGTCGACCGTGCAGGCCGAGCACGAGCCGCACTTGGTCATGGCGATGTCCGTGCCCAGGAGCATGAAACTCAGGCTGGGATCGTCGCCGATGTTCTCCAGGGTCTGCAGCAGCAGATCGAGAGGCGGGGGTGATCCACCGCAGGTGCCCTTTGCCCAGATCGCGTAGGTGTGGGTGTCAGCGGCGACGGCGAAGCTGAACGGCGTGCCGCGCTGGGGAAGCGTGGTGACCCGATGCAGCGGGCGGGGTTCAGGAGCCTCGCGCACGTAGACCTGGTAGAGGATCTGTCCCCCGGGTTCGACGCTGGTCAGGGGCACGTTGAGCGGGCGCCCCGGGTGAGCGAGCAGGACGTCGGTCTGAAACTCCAGGGGCTCGGCGGCTCCCCAGGCCACGACGACGTGCAGCTGGCGCGCGGGGACGAGGGTCAGCACCACGCTGTCGACGGTGGGGTGATAGACCATCTCCTCTACGTGAAAGAGAGGTTCGTCCCCCACCAGCGGGGCGATCATCAACGCAGAGAGGAGCAACGGGATCAGCATGGGGTGAGCGGCGGGGAGGGAGCGTCGCGGCCCTCCTGGCGGCGGCGGGCAGGGGTTTACTCTACCTCGGTTGGTGGGGAGCGGGGTGAAACGGCGTGGCAACGGCCGTGTGACCTGCCGAAGGATTGGCGAGCCCCCTACCAACCTCGCGTCACGCAGGCTCCAGCCGCGCGTACTCCGCCATCAGCTGCTTCTCGCCGCAGCGCTCGAAGCGCACGGTGATACGCGCCGACGCTCCGGAGCCGCTCACGCTCATCACCACGCCCGGGCCGAAGTGCGCGTGACGCACGGCCTGGCCTCGTCGGGGGATCTGAACGTCGAGGTAGTCGTCGGCCTCGGGCACGTATTCGGCGGAGGCTGACGGCGAGCTGTCGGAGACCTCCCAGGGCTCGGCGCTGGGCCCTTTGCGGTTGCCCCAGCCGCCCTCGGCGAAGCCTCCACTGAAGCGGCCCTGTGCGCCGGTGCGATCGTCCCACTTGATGGCGTCGGCGGGGAGCTCGTCCAGGAAGCGCGACGGGGCGCTGGGCATCCACTGGCCGTGCAACATGCGTCGGCCGGCGCGGCTCAGGGTCAGGTGGCGCATGGCTCGGGTCATGCCCACGTAGCAGAGGCGGCGTTCTTCTTGGATGTCCTCTTCGCTCTCGAGCGAACGCTGGTGTGGCAGCACGCCCTCCTCCATGCCCACCACGAACACCGCCGGATACTCGAGCCCCTTGGCCGCGTGCAGGGTCATCAGGGTGAGCCGGTCGGGTGAGTGCTCGTAGCGGTCGACATCAGCCACCAGCGCCGTCTCTTCGAGGAAGCCCGACACCGTGGGCGTTGCGGCGGAGCGACTATAGGCCGCCAACGCCGCCGCCAGCTCCTCGACGTTCTCGACCCGGTCGATGCCGTCGCTGCCGCCGAAGTCGCGCAGGTAGGCCTCGAAGGCCGTGGCGTCCATGATCTTGCGCAGCAGCTCTTCGGGCTCGACCGTCTCCAGGTCTTTCGAGAGCTCGTCGAGCAGCTTGCTGAAGGCCACCAGGGCCTTGCGCGGTCGGGCGGTGATGTGGGGGCACTCCGCCGCCCGGCGGGCCGCCTCCCGAGGGCCGATGCCCTGAGGCAACGCCCAGGCCCGCAGCTTCTCGATGGACGTCTTGCCGATGCCGCGAGTGGGCACATTGAGGATGCGCAGGAACGAAACGGTGTCCTTCGGGTTGGCCAGCACCTTGAGGTAGGCCAGCAGGTCCTTGACCTCTTTGCGCTCGTAGAACTCGAGGGCGCCCACGATCTCGTAGGGCAGGTTGTGCAGGCGCAGGGCCCGCTCGAGCGCACGAGACAGGGCGTTGGTGCGATAGAAGATGGCCACGTCGCTGAGGGGCAGCTCTTCTTCGCGCTGCAGGCGCTGCACCTCGCGCACCACGGCGTCGACCTCGCTCTCTTCGTCGTCTGCGGCCAAGACGGTGATCTTGTGGCCGTCGCCCAGCTCGCTCCAGAGCCCGCCCAGCAGACGCCCGCTGTTGTGGCTGATCACCGCGGAGGCCGCGGCGAGAATGTGGTTGGTGCTGCGGTAGTTCTGCTCCAGTCGCACCACGTGAGCACCGGCGAAATCGCTCTCGAAGTCGAGGATGTTCTGCACCCTCGCCCCACGCCAGCGGTAGATCGACTGGTCAGGGTCGCCCGTCGCGCACATGTTGTTGTGGAACGACGCGATGTCCCGGGCGATGCGGTACTGGATCATGTTCGTGTCCTGGTACTCATCGACCAGCACGTAGCGGTAGCGCTCGCGGTACTTCTGCAGCGACGGCTCATGATCGCGGAACAGCTCGACGGTCTTGAGCAACAGGTCGTCGAAGTCGACGGCGTTGGCCTCGGCAAGCGCGTCGACGTAGCGCCCGAAGACCCGGCCCACCACCTGCTCGTAGGCCGACTGGGCCCCCGCCGCCGCTTCGTCCGGGGGGATGCCGTCATTCTTCAGCCGGGACACGCCAGACAACAGCGCCCGGGGACGAAAGGCCTGGGTGTCGATGCCCATCTCGTGGCTCAGATCCTTGATCAGCGAGACCTGGTCATTGCTGTCGTAGATCGAGTAGCCCCGGGTGAGCCCCACGTGCTCGCCGTCGATGCGCAGCACCCGAGCGCAGAAGGCGTGAAAGGTCGCCAGGGTCACCTGGCCCTCGCCCACCAAGGCCTCGACCCGCTCGCGCATCTCCCCCGCGGCCTTGTTCGTGAACGTGATGGCCAGGATCTCCCAGGGCTTCACGCCCTTCTGGATCAGGCGGGCGATGCGCCGGGTGATCACCCGGGTCTTGCCCGATCCGGCACCGGCCACGATCAGCAGCGGGCCGTCCCCGTGCTCTACCGCCTCGCGCTGGGCAGGGTTGAGGTCGTCGAGCAGCGGGTCGGTGGACGTCACGGTGGGTCTCGCATCAGGGGGACCCTGGCCATGATAGGCCAGCTCGACGGCAGATCGAGGCACCCATCAACAACCGCGCGCCGGCACCCCCTCAGGGAGCACCGGCGCGTCAGGTCGAATCGAAGGTCGCGGCTGCTGCTACTGCGTGACGACCTCGATGGAGCCTCCCAGGGTCGAGACCCTGGCGGCGGTGATGTGCATCTGGCCCGCGCTGTCGAGGGAGCCGACGACCCAGCTCACCCGCACGTCCTCGCCGTTCGGCGCCAACGTGGCGGCCTTCAGCTGCACGAGCTTGGCGAACTCATCCAGGTCGAGAACCATCGGGTCAGCGACCGAGTGCCACTGGTCGAGCAGCACGCTGTTGTTCAACAGGGCCCCAAGACTTGCGTCGGGATCACTGTCGACCACGACGAAGGCAACGCTCGCCACCGAGTCGACCGGGCTGTGCAGCTGCCGGTCGAAGGGGCTCTGCTCAGGAAGCAGGAGACCGCCTTGCAAGGCTACCTGACCCTGCTCGGCCGCAGCGGACACGCCCAGGCCAGACGACTGAGTCGCCTGGGTGGCAGAGTTGCTGGCATCCGAGGTGTCGATGGACAGTGCCTGACTCTCATCAGCGCTGATCGTCACCCGACCCAAGGCAGCGTCGGACGCTTCGACAATGATGGTGTCGGTGCCCGCCAAGGACACGATGCTGAGGCCGCTACCCTGGCTGGTCTGCTGGTCGCCTGGACCGCCAGAACCGCCTGGCCCTGGGTCTTGCAACCCGGGCAGGTCGAGGCCGCCATCGTTGTCGCCGAACGGCGTGGCTGTCGGTGAGGTGGCAATCAGCAACGTCGCCACGCAGAGAGCGGAGGTCAGAGAACGCCGGTTGTTGGTGTGCATGGGCTTCATGGTGTCACCCGTTCAAACGTTGAAAAGCGCCGGAACATTTTGGCAGAGGTCGTGGTGGAACTCAGCATTGGCTCCCAGGACTGCCTGGAAGGTCTGCTTCTTGGAGATCAGGCTCTGAATCTGAGCCAGCTTGGCGGGGAAGCGATCGACGAGGGCAGAGAAGTGCTCGACCGATTCATCGACCATGCCAGCCTTGGCACAGCTCACAGGTAGGTTGACGAAGCTCTGTAGCAACCGGGTGGCGTCCGTCGCCGAGACCCGACTGATCACTTCGGTGTAGCACTCGACCGCCGAGCGGTAGTCGCCCCGGTCTTCGTGCAGCTTGCCCAGGCCTTGCAGGCCCATGAGCCGCAACAGCTCGGTGCGCCCCTGTTGGTGGACCCGCTCGAACTGGGTCATGGCCCGGCCCCCGTGGCCCAGCATCATGAAGTGCAGGCCCAGGTAGAGGCGGGCTTCGTCGACGGTGTCGTCGAGGGCCAGGGCCTCTTCGAGGAAGGCCTTGCCCTTGGCGAAGGCGGCCGCGCGACCCTTGCCTGACGCGGCGAAGAGCTTGCGGGAGCGGCGGAAGACGCCGCCCTGTTCGCCATGGTTGCCGGCTGCGGCCAGATCGTCGTGCTTGAACATGACCCGGCGGGCTTCGGCTTCTGACTTGCGCACGTCGCGGGGACGACTGCAGCGCACCTGGATCTCGCGATCGGCGGGCTGGCTGCGGTTGGCGAGCAGCACGTAGGCCTTGCCGATCTCGTAGAACAGGCGGGCCAGGGACTCTTTCTTGTCGTTGGCCAACACACCCGTGACCGAGGCAAACAGGCTCGAGGGGTCGATGGCGGGGATCGCGGCCTGGCCCTCCCCACCTGCGTCAGCCGAGGCGTCGCCGGTGTCATCGGTGTCATCGGCATCGTCAAGAGCGGCCGCGGTCAGGCGGTGAAACTCGGACAGCCGGCGCAGGGCCACCAGGTAGTCAGCACAGCCCTCGCACTGGCGGGTGTGATCGACGAGGCGCAGGGCGTCGCCATCATTCAGCTCCTTGTCGACGAAGGCGTTCAGGTCGACGACGAAGCTCTTGCAGGGTTCGATTTGGGTCTTCATGACACTCGGGTCCCCAAGACGCGGACCATGTACTGGACGATCTTCTTGCGGGCGCGACACACGACCATCTTGAAGTTCTCGAGGCGGATGCCCAGGCGCGCGGCGGCATCCTTGTAGCCCAGCTTTTCGATCTCGACCAACTGCAGGGCCAGGCGATCGCGGTCTTTGAGTTCGGTCTCGTAGGCCTCGAGATAGAGGCAGAGAAGGATGCCGTAGACGCGGCGGCAGGTGACGTCTTGCTCGACGTCTTCGGTGGCCTGCAGGGGCGAGGCCGCCTTCGTGTCTACCAGCACATCCGCCAGCAGGTCGGCGGGGATGCCATCGCGGTTGGCGGCATTGAGGCTGCGGTAGACCGTGTTGCGAATGATCGAGTAGGACCAGTTGCGAAACGAGTTGGGCTTGTCGGGCCGAAAGCGCGTGGGGTAGCGGTAGATGGCCAGGAACGCCTCCTGGAGGATGTCCCCCGGGTCGGCCCGGCTACCGGTCATGCGCATGATGCGGTTGGCGATCAGCGTGAAAGGCCGGACGTTCAGCTCGAACAGCAGGCTGTACGCGGGCACACTCTCCAGCTCACGAAAGGTGTCCATGAGCGCGTTGTTCAACGCCTGGACCTCGCAGGTGTCACCAGCAACCGTGCGGACCAACAGAGCATGGCCAGACTCCCGAGCCACCACCCGAGCGCGCTCAAGGACGGCGCTCGTGACCATCTCCCGGGGCAGCTGGCTCCTCCGTGCCTTCCTCACCACGGCCTCCCCCTTGGCCCCATGGGGGTGCCCAGGCTTGGGAGTCTCTTGAGGTTGCAACACGCTACGGCCCCCGGTGATTGGGCTCGACAGACGTCCTCGCGAGCGTTGTCGCGGATCGGTCCTTCTGGGTTGAATGTACTGAGAGACCACAATGGGGTCACACAATTGACACCCAACTTTGACCAGAGTTTCAGATCGCCGTTGAGAACCGAGACAACTTCCTTCAAGGTCTCCTTATTGTGCATGCAAAGAGCCCACTGACTCCTGCGCGTCTCAGCTGCCTTGCGGCCTTGGCCGTGCTCGTCCTTCACGGTACCGCCCTCCGTGACGTGTGGACCATCGATCCCGATGCCTCGGCCTACGTGGGTCTGGCCCAGTCGCTGGCCGCGGGCGATGGCTACACCTTGGACGGCGTACCTCACGGAAAGTACACCCCCGGCTTCCCCCTTCTTCTAGCAGGGCTGATGCGGGCCAGCAGCCCCGACGCCTACCTGATCTTTCACGGCTTCCTGGTGGTGATGCTGGCCCTGGGGGTGCTGGTGACCCACCGGCTGGTCTGCCGTATGGGCTACCCCCCATGGGCCGGAGCGGTGATCGCCTGGGCCGTGGCCTTCTCCCAGACCCTCTGCGACCTCTCCGTGCGCTACCTGCGCACCGAGGTGCCCTTCATGGCCCTCAGCCTGGGGGCCCTGCTGCTCATGTCTGACGCCCTGGGCCAACGGCGCAGCTGGGGACGGACCGCCCTGGCCGCCGCGTTCATGGCCGCAGCCATCTCCGTGCGCATGGCCGGCGTGACCCTGGCCGTGGTCCCCGCCCTGCACCTGATGTCTCCCGTGGATGGCAGCCGTGGCCGAGCCCGGGCGGCCCTGCTGCTGGTGACCGTGGGGCTGGTGCTCGGAGGCTGGAGCGCCTGGGGGGCGTCCGTGCGCTCGGCACACCCCGAGGCTCCCGACTACAGCGCCGAGCTGCTGGCCCAGGAGCCCCGGGACCTGACCAAGACCGTGCGGGCCGACATGCCCACCATTGATGGCGCGGGACTGGTGCGGCGGGTGACCGGCAATCTCGAGGTGCTGGCCCGGGCCAGCGCCGTGCTGCTCACCAATGTCGACCGAGCCGGAGCCCGCCTGCCCGTGGGCCTGGGGGCGTTGGCGTTGGTGCTGCTGGGCCTGGTGACCATGGTCAGGGCCACCCGCCCCAGCAAGGACGCCGCCGCCTACCTGGTGGCCACGCTGGTGCTGTACCTGCTCTGGCCCTTCAACCAGCAGGAGCGCTTCTACGTCCCCCTGTTGCCTCTGCTGTTGCTGGCGGCGGGGCTGGGCGCGGTGCTGGTCTACAGAAGCCTGACCCTGCTGGCCCAGACCACGACGGGTCGCAGAGTGGCCCTGCTCATCGCCGTGGCCCTGGCCCTCGGCCTCAGCGCACAGGTGTCCGACGACCCCACGGTTCTGGGTCGCTGGTCGAAGAGCTTCGCCTCCCTGATCGTGGCCACCTGGGCCATGGTGATCACCCTGGGAGTGCTGCTGCGCCGTCCCCAGCTGCCGCCCCTGAGCCCAGCGCTGGCCTGGTTGGTCCCCGCGTTCTTCCTCTTGCCCCTGGTGGGCTTTCGGCTGTTCGAGTGGCCCGACCAGATGCAGCGCTTCGACGAGCTGCGCTTCGTGGTGCCCCAAGAGCCGCCCCTCGATCGCATCGACGTCGACTACCGGCTCGAGCTCGTGGCGGGCTGGCTGCAGGAGCACACCGACCCCGACGCGGTGGTGATGACCGACGTGCCCAAGATGCTGGGCATCCTGAGCGGGCGACGTTGTGTGCCGTTTCGCTATCGCGTCGATCCGCCAGAGGTGCTGCACGGCGACGCGGACGTGGTCTTCTACACCGGCGAGCTGGCCCAGCTGACGGCGGTGATGGAGGCGCAGGCGAGTGACTACGAGATGTCCGAAGTCACCGTGCATGGGAGGGAGGGGGCGCTGCAGCCGCGGATGTATCGGGTGCTGCGGTGAAGTGAGCCTGTGCGAGGGTCGCCCGCCGACTCCACCACGATTTCGTCCACGAAGAGCCACGCCGTGCTGCCGGCGCCGGCGTGCCAGTCGGGGAGTTCGCCGAAGCCCTCGGCACGCACGCGCACGTAGCGGGCGCGCTCGTCCGGGCAAGACACCAGCAGCTCGCTGCGAGCCGGCTCCGACTGACGGGCCGACGCGTCGGGGGCGAGGGTGCCCACGGTGCGCCAGGCGTGGCCGTCGTCCGAGAGCCAGACCTCGACGGAGCTGGGCAAGAAGATCCAGATCGATTGGCTCTGCAACGCGCACAGCACGACCTTCGACAGCGACGTCATCGCGCCCAGGTCAAAGGTCGCCTCGAGCGCCGGCCCCTGCCAACCCAACCAGCGGCCCTCTCGAAAAGCGAGACTGCCCCGGCGGCAGTCGCTGAGCGCGGCCAGGCCGCCTGAGGCTTCCGGAACCCCCGGCAGCTTGGATGTGACCTTGGGTTGCCAGCCCATCTGCAAGAGGACTCTACCGGGATCAGAGTCGCGTCATCTTGCTTATCGAGAAGGGCCGTGGAACCGAACGCCGTCAAAGCAAATCCAAGACTCCCCGACCAAGAAGCAGCCATCCAGCTCGAACACGAAGGATTTCTCTCCATCGACAACCGTGAAGAAGATGTCCCTTCTGTTCATCTTGAAGGGGTCATCCAGCTCACGAACCCCCAGCTCAGTGTGCAGCGTCGCTTCCTGCCAGTTCAAGACCTTGCCAGACTCCAAGCGCACGTCTTGAAAGTGCTTCCTGATCTCCTCCGCCTGCTCCTTCTGAAAGTCGGCGGTGAGATCCGCAGCTGCGAGCTTTCCCTCATCCGGATCGACCGCCGTGACGTAGTCCACCATCTGCTGGAAGTGCTTCATCCCGGGCGAAACGCCAGCGATCGTCTCAAACCTGTTTCCTACCAGTCCTTCGAACACCACCTGCACCAGTTCAAGCTCTGTCCTTGCTGAAACTCTCGTCGCATCACCACAGGACACCAACAAGAGCCCGAGGAGCGCGAGCGTGCCGGCGTTTGGCATTGGCCTGATCCACATCCGGGCCATTGTCATCCCGACACTCCTCAACGCAAGTCTCGACACGACTGGTACATCTGCGACTGCGCGATCCAGATGACGGTCGACCCGGGGAAGCCACGACGGGTGAAAACCGAGGCGTGCCATGGGGCGTCAGCGCTGCCACTTCGATCAGCTCTCGACGTCTGTGCCCGGTTCCGAGTGTCCGGCATTCTGTTTCTCTGCCGGTCCAAGGTGGTTGCCGCTCCACAGCGCGGCTCACGAACGCGCTGAACTCAGCCAGACATCTCATCGAACATTCTTGCAGCGGCCTCTTGGATCTCAGCGGGAGTCAGATCTCGAAGATGAGTCGTGATCCCCCACTCATGCCCAAAGGGGTCGCGGGCTCGAGCAAAGCGCTCGCCCCAGAACATGTCCACCGGCTCCATGAGCACCTCTGCGCCGCTGTCAGCCATCCTCTTGACCATGGCATCACAGTCTTCAACGTAGATGTGGGTGGCGACGGTCGTGGCCCCCAGCTTGCTCGGGCTCGGCGTCCCCCCGTGTTCGATCAGCTCGTCACTCAGAAAGAACCGCGCGTCGCCCACCCGGAACTCGCAATGCATCACCCGACCGTCGGGCATGCGCAGCACGACACCGGGTTCGGTCTCAAAGACCTTTGCATAGAAGGCGACGGCCTCGTCGGCGTTCTCGACGCTGAGGTACGGGACAAACTCACAGATGGACATGGTCGGCAATCTCGTGGAGGACGCTCCAGGAGATGCCGGGATGCCCGGTCGCCTGGATGTGACCAGAACTTCCCACATCCGCCCGCGCGGGGCTGACAAGATTCTGCATCAGGCGTCGCCATCAGACCTGCGGCGTTGACTGCACCAGGCAGACATCAGCTGGCCAGCCTGGCAGCCCCTCACGACGGTTGCACGCCCGATGCACCGCCACGCCACCCCGGCTTGCCGGGCCCACGGCGACTGATCCTCAGTGAGTGTTTGGTGCAGAGTCGTCTGTGCATCGCCTTCGAAACCAAGCCAGAGCATGGAAGCCACTGGGTGGCTGCGCGTCACCGTTGATCAACGCCCATCCGGGGAGCCGGAGCGGGGAGAATCCGCGGCTTATGGGAGCGGGGCCTGATAGGTATCAGACGGCAGTCAGCGTGGTTCGGTAGCGGATCTCATGAAGCGGGGAACCGATGAGATCAGTCTCCGTTCTCTCCGCTCCCTCCTTCGTGAAGCCCGCTGCCTCGTAGAATGCTCGAGCTCTGCTGTTCTTCTCGAGAACCCAGAGGGTGGCCGCCGTGAAACGCAGGAGCCGCAGGCGCTCGAGCACCGCTTGGAGGAGTTCTGTCCCGACGCCGCGGCGCCAAGCCGTCGGGTGCACGTTGAGCGCCATGACCTCTCCTGTGCACGGAGTTGCGTCGGCGTCGCGTGACCCGCCATAGCTGCACGCCCCAACCACTTCGCCGTCGTGTTCCATGACCAGCACCAAGGGAGGGGTCTTCGCGAACGCCCTCTGCCAGCGATCCGTGGAGCGCTCCTCGCTGAGGCTGGCCAAGAAGTCGTCCGGCATCAAGCCGCAGTACCCTGCTTGCCACGCTGCAACATGGATTCGCGCCAACGCGACGGCATCGCTTGCGGTAGCGTCTCGACAAGGCATCGGCGACTCGTGCTGCCGTTTAACGGGGTTGTGCTTCAGCGGATGGCCGCGAAGCGGCCAGTCCGCTGCAAGCGCGGGTTGGGCGTGGCCTCTGTGCAGTCATACGTGGGAATCCGCATTCGAAGTCGGCATGCGGTCGAGGAGCTCAAGAAGGAACTCGGCGCATGATTGGCCGTGGGATGACGCGGTCGCAACGCACCACCCGAAGAAATCACCTGCGACTCCTGCATCGAGAATAGGGCCATGCTGGTGCACATGAACCTCCGCAAATCTCCGCGCAAGGTGGGGTGCTAACGCGTGTCGGTCTTGCTCATTGCTCAGTGCTTCTGCGACTTGATACTGAGCCTGGGCGCTCGTGAACGCAGCCAGTGCCGCTTGGCCTTGCTGCTCCTCGAGCAACGACTCGAACACCTGTTGAGCGCTTCGCTCTGTGATGTTTGGCGGCCGGCCATGGACGAGGATGACCTGTAGGCCTATGGCCATGAGTGTGTCGAGGGAGTCACCGACTTGCTCGGCGGAGTAAGGAATGCCACCGGGAAGCTCTTCAAGGAAGACCGGGCGAAGGCTCGCCGAGTACTTCATAACCTGCTCGAACACAGGCCGTAGCGACTCTGCACAGCTTGATGCGCCGCCAGAAGTGCCTTCGGATTCGTCGAGTGGAGAGGGTGCGGGCGCCTGGTAGTCGGCGCCACGCCGGGTCAGCGTCTTGGCGTTCGTTTCTGCAAATGTCTGAGTTGACGATGTTAGGGCGCGGATGTCTTCGCCGACGTTCTGCTCAACGGAGAGAATCGACTGTGTGGAACAGTTGCCACACACGCCCGCAGCCACGAGAAGCGAGAGAGTCTCTGCTGGAGTCTGAGACTCACCTAGGAGCTTCAGAAACTGCATCACCTGCGCCAGCGGCGCAGTGGATAGGGCTGGAGAGAGTAGATCACCGAACGCTTGGCGGTCGGACTGTGATACCGCGGGGGTGGTAACGAGGATCGCGACTATTATCTGCCACGCGGTGAAGAGTGCGTCGAGGTTGCCTCTGCGTCGGGCCTTGGAGCCGGCGAAGAGGCCTCCTGGCTTGATCTTCAGAAACGCCTCGTTGCGAGCAAGGAACGACTGCCGGAGAGGGATCAGCTCGTCGCGCAGCGAACTGATGAACGTGGGCCAGTTCTCGCGAGGCAACACGGCGGCTATCTGCGGGCCGTTCATTGATGTGCTCCGAATCTGGTGTTCTCAGGTTGGTTCCGCTTCAAGATCTATCATCGAAGGTCGAATGATACGCCGCCCAACGGGGTTGGCGCTCAGCGGCGCCGCGCCAGCGGCGTCCGATGCAGCGCCTGGTTGGCCACCGACGCCAGCGATCTGGCAGTGCGCCAGAGTACCGCCGAGGCGAAAGCGCCAAGCCTCTCGGGGCCTTGACCGCGCCAGCCTCGACCGACCCCGGCTTCGAGATTGAACGCACGTGACGTCGGGCACCAGCGCCAACAGCGACCGGCGATACCAGCGCGGCTGGCCTGGGAAACGTGCGGCCGACGCGCGGCGTGCCGCACGCCTGAGATGAGACGGCGAGTGAGCTAGCCACTTCGCGCTCAGGGCATGCAACCCGTTCTCTTCGATGACGAGAACCGCGAGCCGGCCAACGCGTCGCGCCTTCGCGTAGCGACCTGCAACTGTGCTGTTCGGGAATCAGCAAGCGGCGCCCTCGCGTGGCCAACTACTGCTTGAACAACTTGGCATCAATTGGACAGGTCTGTGTAGCGCGCCGTCACCGGGGCCGATGCTCACCCCTGCTTGCGATCTGGTCATCGGCCCATCCTCCTGCGTTCGCCCCACCGTACGCGCGTTTCCGGGCCTGGGCAAGGTCGGCGGCGGACTGATAGGCGGACCTGTCGAGTTGGCTGAATCGCCTCCCGACGCGTTCAATCCTCGCCTCGTTCGTTGTTCACCACATTCTCGCCGGACTG
>Ga0209992_10003435_pt1 | contig 13305 bp, 12 predicted proteins | sample 2SBtaG_2_FD_182564 | JGI IMG/M metagenome (GOLD analysis project Ga0209992, IMG submission 182564) | Deep subsurface microbial communities from Kolumbo volcano to uncover new lineages of life (NeLLi) - 2SBTROV12_ACTIVE470 metaG (SPAdes)... | ecosystem: Environmental > Aquatic > Marine >... | reverse complement strand
ACAGTTGTCTTTATATTCATTTATAAGACCGTCATAAGACCAAGTGCAGTTATACTTTAAATAGTTTTTAGGTGTCTCTGGCAATCCGCCAACCATCATTGAGACATTTCTAGCTCCATCGTTTTGAGAAACCATATCTTCTGCTAGGATATTAACCCATCCGGGAGCAAGCCCAAGGTCAGTCATCACCACTCCCTTAGCTGAAGCGGTAGCCAGTCTATTAATTTCCGCGCTTACCGGAACGCTTCCCCCTAAATCGCAGTACTTTATTCCCTTGCTTATACAGGACTGTGCTATTGGTAGATTCTGATGGTACGGCATGGCAGATATAACTATATCGGAATCAATCAGAAATGCATGCGTGTCGCTAGTCGAGTGAATGAGTGTTAGTTTAGAGAAATCATACTGTCTGCTAAAAAGATTATCGGCATTGTTATCTACCAAGCTAATGTCATAGCCAAGTTTATCCATAGACCATGCAATAGCTTGGCCCATTCTTCCTGCTCCCATTATAGTAGCTCTCATGAACTGCTCCCTTTAAGATAATCTCCTACCCATACATATGCTAAGTTTGCTACAGCATAGCACAGAAAAACTAATGCAAGTGCGTAGTTCTTCTTTAAACATAAGTCCAAGGATACGATTAAGTATAAAACAAAGGCAAGTACCAAAGCCCATAAACCCATTACTTCATCCCCTGTGGAAAGCTTAACTTTTTGTCATGATTTACCGTCCAAGATACTTCGTGGGTGACCGCTCTAACAGTTCTGGCGGCAGATGGAAATCCGTTTCCAGACTTCTTCACTCCTCCGAACCCCATGTGAGACTCAGCAGCGATAGAGCCACCATTCCAATAGCACATACCATAATCACAATTGTCACGACAGACCCTCGCTTTCTTGAAGTCCTCTGTGATTACTCCAACAGCCAATCCATAATCAGTGTCATTATAAATACGGACAGCATCACTAATGGTATCAAAAGGAATAATAGCAACGTGTGGTCCGAATACCTCCTGTTTTAGGTAGGGGGCATCTCTCCATTCTGTTTTGTATACCATAGGAGAAACATAATTTCCCGGTTCTCTATAGGTGGGCGTGACTAAAACTTCAGCTAGGTCATCCTCAAGAACGAGGTTGTTAAATTTCTTGACCCTCTCAAGCTGTTGTTCATTAATTAGCGGACCCATATAAGCCATACTGTTTGGAACAGGAGCTACAAACGAAGAGGTGTTTTCCCCGAAAGCAAAGAAACTTTGACTGTCCTTCAGTTCGGAAGCTTCTGTATCAAATGGTTCTCCGGGAGAGACCTGTTCCGCATACTTCTTAAAGCTTTCGCAGAACTTATCATAAATACCTCTTTGAACTATGAGCCTGCCAGCAGACACGCACCGCTGCCCCGAAAGCTTGAATGCACTTGCTATGCTAGCTGATACTGCTAGGTCGAAATTGGCATCGTCGAAAACAATAACAGCAGATTTGCTACCAAGTTCGCAAGAGCATGTCTTATTCCAGCTATCAGCACACACTCTGCGAATATGTTGACCGACCTCGGCACTACCAGTGAAGCATATATGGTCTACCTCTGGATTCTTAGCCAGAGCATCCCCAACCTCTCCGTCTCCATGGACAAGATTCAAGACTCCAGCGGGAATTCCAGCTTCTTGATACGCCTTGACTGCAAGCTCTGTGCTAAGAGGAGCATCTTCACTAGGCTTGATTACAACCGTGTTTCCCTCCACTAGGGCTGGAGCGGCACACCAGAACGCACCAATAGCTAGTGGGAAATTCCAAGGGCTGATAATTGCAACAACACCCTTGGGTTTTCTTAGCATGTAAGCGTCCTTCTCTGCTATCTCAGAAGACAGTGCTTCACCATGAGGCATACGTCCTGTACCAAATGCATACTGAGCCATATGTAGGGCTTCGTTTACCTCAGCAATAGACTCATTGTAGTTCTTGCCGGTCTCCACAGAGATAGCTGTTGCAAATTTGTCTAGATCTCTTTCCAAAATCTTAGCAACTTTGAATAGATACTCTGCCCTATTGACACGACTTAGATCCTTCCAGTCATGGAAAGCATCTCTAGCCGCATTGCAGGCTTCTTCAATTTGCAGATTAGGTGTTTGTGGAAATGTAAAAAGCAATTCTCCGGTGCATGGGTCTATCTTTGAAATCCCAGCCCCTGAGTTCCACCAAGTTCCGTTTACTAGATTTTTTCCAACATAGTTTTTGAAATACATTTTAACCCTCCAGATATTCCTTCATTAGGTTTCCAACCGCTTTGTATGAAAAGTTCTCGCCTTGCTTTAGGCCCGCCTTTCTATCAACCCTGTCTCGGTTCTCGAAATAATACCTCATAGCCTTCTTGATTTCCGCTTCGCTTGGGGTGAACCAATCTTCCCTACCAGTAAATAGGTGTGGGAATGCGGAGTCTGATGTGTCACACACGGAGTAACATCCATCCACCTTTGTTCCAGTATTCACACCATCTATGAAGTCAGATGGGCCACCAAATTTACTACATATAGGGGTTGTTCCGAAACACATAGAATCAAAAGAAGGTATTGACCACCCTTCGCCATGAGATGGGGACACAAAACAGTCGCCGTATTGATGTAGAGAGCAGATGCCCTCGTTGGACATTTCATCACCTATAATGATTTCGGAATGATAATCATCAATGTTAGGATACATTCTTAGCCTAGACTTTATATCGTTAGACATCCCTCTAACGGCGTCTACAACTGCTTGCGGGTCTACACCAAATCTCTTAACCTTGATTATCAAAGATACGGGTTCCGATATGTCAAACTCACTGTGAAAACATTTAATGATAGAGGCTAAGTTTTTTCTGTCGTTCAGCTCACCTATAAAATAAAACTTAAACTTCCCATCTACGTTGGGGATTGATATCGTATTATATTCGCCGCCATATTTTTCCATGTTAAACGCATGGGGGACAAACTTGACTCGGCTATCATCATCAAACAAATTGTCAGACGTAAGGCTGTTTCTTAAATCATTGTTAGCAACCCAAACTTCATCCATCTGTTGAAGATTCTCAAACCAAGAAGTGGCCTTGATGCTGGTTGACTCAGAAACAAAATACGATATATTCTTTTTAAACCTCTTCGACCCAATCAAATGGTGAGGTAAAAGGTGCTGTATACAATAGTCCGATCCATCTACAGGTTTAGACTCAAGTTCTTTTACTCTATCAGGTACGTCATACCTGTTGTTGGTGAGTGGTATGTTTCGGCAGGCAACGTCTATACCAACTGAGTCAAGCGCCAGAATTAAATCAGTAGCGGCCTTAGACCACCCAGACCCCTCTCTGTAATGCCCTAGATACATCACTTTCATAGCAGTTCCTCCGCTCTTTGTCGTTCCCAGTTGTTTCTTCTTTCGCATAGTGAGGCCATGTGGTCGTATGCCATATTAAAGTCAAACGGGGTAAAGCTGTTTTGACCATCAAATGCAGCCGCGCTTTCGTTAAAATACATACCACCAGTGGTTGAAGTCGTACAGCCATACATCAGATCTCTTGCTAGTCTTGCTTCAGTGTATGAGTGCGCCATCTCTGGCTCGCCTAATACATTCAAGATCAAGAATCTGGACAAGTCTTGTTGAGACATGGCTTCTACCTGTTCCTTATCTGGCTTGGGGGCGGGGCTGTGTAGCTTTGGTGGAGATTTCCAAGTAAGTTCTTCTGGGATAATATCTATACTATCAAAATAGTCTTCCCACTTCTTCCCACTGAGGTGCCATTGATAGTGCTTCTCAAATGCTTGTCTGGTTTCAAATCCCATTCTCTGTCGCATGCTCTTAGGCTTACTGAAGAACTCGGCAAACTTCTCAGCAGCCAGATCATTGTCTGGGACAGCTCTTAGACATCCGGTTTCTAGTTCTTTGTATAGGGCTTTTGGTGTCAGCGGTACGCCACCAAGCTTTCTCACTACACTCTCCATAGCGGAATAGTCTGTAGACATAACCGGCACACCGCAAGCAGCAGCTTCAACTTGGGGTAAGCCAAAACCCTCACAGTTCGCATACTGCACATACAAGTCAAACGAGTTCACTATTCTAGCCAGATCCTCGTAGCTAGCACCATTCTTAACACTAGACAGAGTGGCTCCATACTGCCCAGTATACGGCGATTTAGTTACCGGCCCTTGAAATAGAGACGCAAAGGGCTGTCGAGTTTGAGGGCATATATATGTAAACAAGACGTGTGAAGAAAGCTCGTTATCCTGAAGCAACTCAGGTATATTCCAACCTAGATCTGGGTAGCTGGTGTGACAGTATAGGTAATAGTTTTTACTGTCAGAGTCTGATAAGAACTTCTTAAACGCTTGGAATAGATCGGGATACAACTTCCTCCGCTGGTTACGCATGACCGTACCAATAATATTATAGTTGGGGTCTATACCAAGAGCGGCTTTGTTGGCGTCCTTATCCTTTACTATATTATAAGCGGGGTGTGCAGAAGGTGGAGCGCTTCCAAGATAATTTATTTTCCCACCAGACTGATCCTGCAAAAGACTTCCGGCCCAGTCTGAATAGGAGAAGCATGCGTCAGCCGTAGAGTATGTGGCTATCCACTGCCTAGCTTGGGGTCTTGCGTCAACAGTAGGCATCAAGGCCCACTTGAAGAATCTTCTAAACGGCGACCTTTCTATGAAGTCAACCATCCAAAAATCCCTAATGTCACACACTACATCCGGCATGAAATCAAGACACGCCGCTTCAAAAGCGTACTCCCCAAACTGATTACTGGGAATACTTTTGTACCTTTTTACTTCTTCTTCAGACGCCTTGGGTTCAGACATGATATTAGGGGAAACACCATAGTATTTCCAAGGCATGTCGGCCCTTTTATCATTCCTCTCGCCATAGGATGCCAGCTCAGCCAGCTCGTACTTACCTGTAGAGTGCAGGTAGTTTAAGATTTCTCTAGTATACGTGGCGTATCCGGTGTTGAGAAATGTAGCCTCTGAGCAGAAGAGAATGCGTTTTTTTCTATCGCTCAATTTACTCTCCATCAATTTTGGTTGTCGGTATATCAAATTCGTTTATGCGAAATATAACTTCCCTACTATTCTTTCTTGGATTTTTAATACTTGCGTGAGCATGGATCTTAAAGCCCTTCTTAAACACACTGCATATAGTTTCTGCTCCAGTGTGCCACGCTTCGCATTTGATAAATGTTGGTATTTTGGTTTTCTCGCCGGTGCTCTTGGCAGTTCTATAGTTATATATAACAACATAGAATTCAGTATGGCTTACATCGCTACCACCTAAAAGCTTTGGATCTTCGGCTAAAAAACCTGTAAAAGAACACAGATTCATATGTACTCCCTAAATTTGAAGAAAGTCCCTATCTTACTATCTTAGCAAAGACAGGCAATTAAAACACATTAAATTTCGTATATTGAGTCAACTATAAAAGAATTATCGTTGCTTCTCACCGAGCCACATAAAACCAGATTATTACCCTCGTAGATTATATACTTAAACTTATCTCGGGCATCTGGAAAGACTACGACATTATCCATTGAGCAACTATCATCTTCCACAGTCAGGAAGCACATGGTTCTGCCCTTGGATTTACCTTTATTTATTTTATACTCGGATACTCTTTTGGCATTCACTGCAACGCATAGGTTCTTCCCCTGCTTTCCATTCACTATCTCTTTGCAGGTTGTGTTGGCAGAGGAGGTGTCAGCAGCATCAATCTTTGATAAAGAAACGGGGCAACCTAGTAGTCTCGTCTCCTGATCTATAACCCAACTGGGGTCGTCGGATAAATCATACGGAGGGTTGCGCAATAGCTGTATCTCATTTTCGACTATATGTTTTCTGTCTAGCTTGCTGGTTCCTCCACCTTCTTTTTTTGTGGGAGCCAAGTCAACAAGAGCGTCGATGAAACTCTTCCATCTCTTCTGGGGGTAGTTTTCTGACAGCCACCTAGCCTCAGCCTTGGTAAGAGTTCTGTATATCTCGTACTCATATAAAGCTTGGTTTCTAGTGACGCGATCTTTGAACCCCCTAAAGAAGCCTATTGAAGCCAAGGCTTTAAAGGCAGTGGAATTTATCTTGGAGGAGAGGTATAGAAGTACCTCGATCCAGAAGAAGTTATTAGCAGTTTTTGACAGGTCGCTCTCAAGCTCCTTAACAGCTTCGATAACCTTGTCGCCTGTCTTTCCTGTTAGTGACTTTATATCCTTGACTCCAAAGTATATGGAACCTTTCTTGTATGAAAACTTATTAGAGAAGCTGCATATATTGGGAGTCTTGGTCTCTATATCAAACAGCTTTGCTTCAGAAACCAGCTCGTATATTTCCTCATGCGGATCTTGCTTCTCGTTTGCATAGTATAGATATGACAAGAAAAATTCTTTAGTATGGTGAGCCTTATAAAAAGCACTCCAGTATGAACACATAGCATATGCTACAGCGTGAGACTTGTTAAAGGAATACCTTGAGGATTTTTCAATCCAGCTAAATATTTCCTCCGCAATATCATTGCTAACAATCCCCTCGCTGGCAGAACCCTCTAAGAAGGACTCCTTGACTTCAGCCATGAGGCTGGCCTTCTTCTTACCAATCGCCTTCCTGAGAACGTCTGCTTCTTGTAGATTAAATCCAGCAATCTTCTGGGCAATTCTCATGGACTGCTCTTGGTAGACAAGAACCCCATACGTTGGTCTCAGTATTTCCTCAAGCGCTTCATGTAAATAGGTTACCTCTTCTATACCTCTCTTGCGATCCACATACCTCTGGGTCATGGATTTACCATCAGATATAGCCTTAAGACATCCGGGTCTAATGAGGGCTATTAATGCAGACAGCTCTTCCATGCTGGAGGGCTTGAGTTTTTTAGACCAAGACTTACCTAGGTTACTTTCCAACTGGAAGACACCCTTAGTCTTGCCCTCTTCAAATAAAGACCACGTTAGTTCGCAATCATAATCAATTTCCTGAGTTTTTTCAGGAGATATACAATTCACCATCTGCAAAAGCCTTCTCAATATTTAAAGTCCTGTAAACCGCTCTGTGTGTCTTCATGAACTTGATCATGAGGTTGGCGGTATCCTTAACATCTTGGAGGGCGTCGTGAGCGTTCTCTGTTGACATGCCCATCCTTTCCCTGATTGCGTCCATGCTACGAGACTTTACACTGGGGTCACCCTCTGTCCACATGTAGTAATTATCCATCATGTCAACCTTGTTAATCTTGTTAAACAGTTTTTGTTGGCCGCGCTCTTTGTCGTATGGCCCATACTGTTCACAAAGCCTGTTGATTATAACCATGTCAAAGCCTATGATATTAAAGCCAGCAGGAATAGGGGCGAACCACTGGGTGCCCTTCCAGTTGTACTGGTCTACAAACTTGACAAACTTGTTCCATACGGATTTTAAACTCGGTGCCTTATGTAGCTGCGTTCTGGTCTTGCCAGTTATACGCAAAGCCTCATCCTCTACAGGGTCTAGGCCAGCCTCTATAGCCTTCTCGTCATTCATTATGGGCTTGATTTCACTATTGAATGTGCCCTTAAGCTTGAAGTTCCTACCATCCAAAGCTAACGCTGCTAGCTGGGTTGGCTGAGTTTTTCTTGGGTTTCTAGACCCTGTTTCAAAGTCAAAAACAATTATATCTCTAGTGGCCATTGCCATCTCCTGTTACTAGTCTTCTGGTATTAATTCTCTAACCTTCATGATTTTATCTAGCAGGTTGATGCCCAATACATCAAACTTGACATGGCCCAGACTCTCTAGGTCAGACATTTCTAATCCTGCTATTTTTTCCCCTCCGCTTCGTTGCGCTACCATTGGGCATACTGTGCTTAAGATGTCTTTTGATATTACAACACCAGCAGCATGCTTGCCCTGTGTCTTAAAGGTTCCTTCGATACCAATAGCCTGCTCAAAATATTCAGCATAATCGCCATCTAGGTATCCCTGATCGTTGATAAAACAGAAGTCCCTTAGCTCATCGGGGTTGTTGATAAGTGCCCACCTAATAATAGACCTGTCTTCAATATCCATGTCTTGAAGTTGGTCAGATATGTCGGCCTCGTTTGGGATGCTTTTTGTAATTTCATTCATCTCCCCAAAGGAGCAGGCCTCGTTAATACGCAGCACCTCTTTGATTGCACTTCTTCCTTGAAGCCTGCCAAATGTAATCATCTGACTTACGTTGTCGTGACCATATTTATCTTTGAGGTACAATATGATGTCATCACGTTTCTTTCCGGGAACATCCATATCAATATCAGGTAAAGCGATATGATCTCCAGTGTTTCTACCGCTGTTATAAAACCTTTCAAAGAGTAAATCATACTCTATTGGATCAATCTTCGTTACCCCTATAAGGTAGGATATGAGACAGCCCGCAGCAGACCCTCGACCCGGACCTGAAAGCCAACCTTGATTTGACACAAACTTTATGATGTCCCAAACTATGAGAAAGTACCCAAAGAGATTGGCTTCTTTGATAACACCAAGCTCCTCTTTGAATCTGGCCACGTAAGTGTCTTCATCCTCCGGGTCTTCCACCTTACCCTGTTTTAGAATCTGTTCGCGCCAACCCTCTCTGCATAGCTGTGTGAGAAACTCTTCTTCCGATTCTCCTGATGGGGTTTCAAATGCTGGCAGCATAGGCTTGCTGAGTATATTATACTCTTCGCACTTGCTGACTATATCAGACACGGCGGCGGCGTCTGCGTGTTCGCAGTCTAAGAGAATCTCCGCAACTTCCTCACTGGTTGGGACATAGAATTTGTCCGAACTAAAGAACTTCAGCGTGGAAGAATCTATTTCCCCAGAGGAAATTTTCTTCTTTATCTTAGGGAGAGTCGTCTTGAGGCTAGAGCACAGGAGAACCCTGTGTAGATCAGCATCTGATTTGCTGGTGTAGTATGTCTGGGGGATAGCTTCAGAGGTAGCGTATGAATCTTCCCCTAGCGATGCATACCGCTTGTCTGATATGCATATTAGATTGTGCTTGTCGAAGATACGCTTTGACTCTGCGGAAGGTATGTTGCCTTCCTCATCCAGAGAAGATACTAGCTCAATCAGATCGTGCCAGCCATCTTTGTTTTTAGCGAGAAGTGTAAAGTTATCAAACGAGCAACCGATGATAGGTTTAATACCATGCTTCTTACACGCTTGATAAAACGAGACAGCCCCAGATACCGTCTTATAGTCGGTAATCCCGCAAGCCTTGTACCCGTTATCTCTACACTTCTTAGCTAGTTCTTCAGGCTTAGAAAACCCACGGAGTAAGCTGTAGTGGGTGTAGTTACAGATTGGAGACCAGTCCATATGTTTCTTTCAATAAGTTTTTTCAATTTTTGTCTGTACTATTATAGCACAGGCGGGCCTAAACGACACGCTTATTTTTCAAGTTTGGTCAGACTATCTTTGCTTGGTGGCGAGTTAGGCTGCTGCCCCTGAACGCAACCCGGACACATCTGCACTCGTGTATTTCTATGCATACCGTGAATGTGTTCTAGCCCCAATATTCTCTGCATTAGAATTGTTCTTTGTTGATATCCCTGTAATTGAATAACGCTTAAGCTTTGTGAAACTCCGTCGTCTGTTGGTTGATTGTTTTTATCTTTATCTACAAGCTTTAACGTTAACCCTAAATTTAAACCCAAACAAGCCAAGACAATGACAACAAAAGATGCTTTAAAGAATCTCATTCTACTTCCTCCATTAGTTCTGCTACAAAACCAGCTAGGTCTTTGAAGTAGGGATGCTGTTTGTCTTCCCAGTTTTTGAGCATTTCAGTAAGACGGTCTAGTATCATTGACTCTCTCTCGCTGAAGCCGGGGTATTCTGCCTTGGCTTTTTTTACAAACCTGAGAGTTCTACCATTCTTTGTATAGGTTCCCTTCCTTGCGTAATGGAATAGCTCTCCAGTGCGAGGGTCTTCATAGATAAAGACGTTGGAAGTCGTGTGAGTCAGATAGAGATCTGCTGACTCTATTATATTTAAATCTTCACAAGTCTTGCTTCTGCTCCGTTTATTGGGCATAACAGTAGCTCCCTTTAAAATAATTACCCAGTTAATTCCTTGATAGGATCTCTGTGGTCTAAGAGATACTGCGGCCTTCCTGTTCTATCTACTAATGTAGTTGACATCGTGTCTATTCCTAGCGCTCTATACATAGTGGCGCAAACTTCCTGTATATGTACTGGTCTGCTCTCTGGAATTTCTCCCAGTCTATTTGTTGATCCTATAACCTGACCGTGGTTAAACCCACCCCCAGCTAGGAGGGCACACGACACTTGCGGCCAATGGTCTCGTCCACCACCCTTGTTAATCTTAGGTGTTCTTCCAAACTCGCCCCAGACAACAACCATGACATCATCAAGCATGCCCCTCTCATCAAGATCTTTAACTAAAGCAGAGACGCACTGGTCTAGCTTTGCTCCGTGATCTCTAACTAAATCAAAGTTTGCCCCGTGGCTATCCCATCTTCCATAAGACAGGGTAACTGAACGAGCACCTGCTTCAACTAGTCTGCGAGCCATAAGCACATGCTCATTAACGGTGGGTGCTCCATCATACTGAAACTTAAATGGTTTCCCATCGCCGTATCGCTCTCTGATTTTGGGATCTTCTCTTGAGATATCAATAGCATCCACAAGTGAGCTGGACGTTAGCACGCCAAAGGCTTCTTCCGTAAAAGTGTCAGTGACAATAGCCCTATCTATACTCGCATTAACTCCAGCAAATCCTGCTAATAGTTCTTTGCGATTTCTGAATCTGTCAACATCAAGATTCAGCTTAAGGTCTTTCATCATCTCACCATTGGGCTTGAAGGGCTTGTGGGTTTCCCCTAAGTAGCCTGCACCACCAGCTTCAGACCAAGGTTTGTGACTGGTTGGCTCAGCGAGACCAACAGCAACTGGAACGGAAAGATCGACTGGCCCTAGGATCTTAGAGGCACACGCTCCAATAGATGGATATGTAGTGCCGGAGACCATATCTTTTCTGCTCCACCCAGTAACACATTGATGGCCATCGTGACCACCATCAGACCCGATGACAGACCTGATCGCCGTGAACTTATCAAACATAGATGCTATCTGAGGAAAACATTCTCCTATCTGGATTCCTGCTACGGATGTAGAGATGGGCTTAAATGGACCCTTGATTTCGGAAGGTGCCTCTGTTTTGATATCCCACATATCTTGATGCGGAGGACCGCCACCAAGAAAGATATTAATTACCGCCTTGTGTGATGTCCCAGTTTGATTCTGAGCATACAAAATCTGCGGCATAGAGAGAACACCAAAGCCACCAACAGTTAGAAAGCTTCTACGTGATAAATTTAACATTGTCATTCCTCCTTACAGAATAACCTTGGCTTGTCCTTCCAATAGGTAACGTGGGCGACCACCCTGATCAACCCTCTGGATTTCCTGTGGAATTCCAAAGTGATCAAATAGGGTTGCAGCTACGTCTAAAGGTCCGACTTTGGATTCAGTTGGGTAATAAGCCTGATCAGCTTTTCCAATAACTCTACCGTGGTCGTAAGCTCCGCCAGACAACAACATGGGTGTGATAGAAGGCCAGTGGTCTCGTCCAGCATTCTGGTTAAGTCTAGTTCTACCAAACTCACCAGTCACAACTAGAAGAACATCATCGGACATACCACTCTCATAGATATCCTGAACAAATGCAGCCAGAGCTTTATCCAACGGAGGAACTCTACCCTCAAGAGCCTTCTTGATGTTTCCATGCATATCCCACCCGCCATAGTGTACGGTTACAAACTTCGTACCAAATTGGGCAAGCCTTCTGGCTAGAAGCATTTGGTCTCCAATGCCTCCCTTGCCGTACAGTTCACGCATGGCTTCAGGTTCTTGTTCTAGATCAAACGCCTGCTTAGCATTGCCAAGAATAACATTAAACGCTTGATCTCCAATTTTACTGAAGGATCTCGCCTGCTGAGATGCAATCCTTTCTACTCTGTCTAGAGATGCAAGTAAATCTTTTCTTTCTGAAAATCTACTTACGTCAATTCTAGGTGTGAGATTATCCTTATTGGAAGGATCGAAGGGTTTATGCGCTCCCCCTAGGAAGGTTGGTTGTTCTCCCTCAATCTTGCCCTGCTTGACATATGCGGGCATTCCATTTAAAGGATGGTTAGAACCAAAAACAGAGGACACAATAGCCCCGTGACCGGGATACTCTGAGTTGGCAGTGTTCTCACGCTTTGGGTTATGATGTCCTGTCATCATCCAGTGAGTTGCCTGACGATGAGAAGAATCACCGTGAGAGAAAGAGTTGATAGCGGTGAGGTTATCACCCTGCTTAATCAGCTCTTGAAATAACCCCCCAAAGGCTAGTCCGTTTTTGTGAGTAACGGCTCCAGCCACGGGCTTGTGGGGATCTGGCACCACCTCAGTGGGGGCGTGAAAAGTTTCAAACTGAGTGGGGCCACCACCAAGCCATACCCATACAACTGATTTGTTGTTAGGTGAAACAAATGACTCTTGAGCAAATGCCCCATCAGAAAACGGGAGGACGCTTAGTCCTGCCCCAAGACCGCCGACTCTAAGAAAATCTCGCCTACTATAGTTGACATCCAGCATGACATCCTCCTGCTATATTTGTTAACCCGGAGCGTTGTAGTAACCAACACTAAATCCTTCTTTAGTGCATTTTTTTACGGTTTCCTTCATACCATGTTTATCAAGGTGCTCCTCTATATGTATACACATATTCTTCTCTGATCCCGGCCAGTTATTTTTATAATAATGGCAGAGCTTAGTACACTTCCAATGTTCCCTCTTGGCTGAAAGAGGGGCTGGCTTATTATTTAATTTAATCGTTTGGAATCTATCCTTGAGCATGTCAAGGAATTTCGCTTGATCCTTCTTATCAAAACACATTGAGAACGGGCCTCCGTCCTTCACATAGAATATCGTCATGATAGACTGTTCGTATTCAGGAAAAAGTTTAGAAATTGCGTAGTTGTATAATAATAACTGAGGGTCTTCACACAGTTTCTCGTATGTCTTCTCTTCGCCAGTGGCCCAGTCTAGTCTCCTTCCGGTCTTCCAGTCTATCACCTCTATTATACCGTCTTCAGCCTCTGTTACAAGATCTATTGTTCCTTTTATGGCCAAATTTCCAGAGATTTTCTCCCCATTGGGAAGTTCGTACTCGTATTTAGCCCAGTCTTCCTCTATTTCTATGTCGAAATGAGGCTCTGAGGCCACTACATTTCTAGTTCTTGGATCAAACTGCCCTTCGTTGTACTCAAAGACAACCCATACT
>Ga0209992_10003434_pt1 | contig 13306 bp, 18 predicted proteins | sample 2SBtaG_2_FD_182564 | JGI IMG/M metagenome (GOLD analysis project Ga0209992, IMG submission 182564) | Deep subsurface microbial communities from Kolumbo volcano to uncover new lineages of life (NeLLi) - 2SBTROV12_ACTIVE470 metaG (SPAdes)... | ecosystem: Environmental > Aquatic > Marine >... | reverse complement strand
TTTATTTGGATTTTGAATTTTAACAAAAAATGGACGTCCAGAACCCAACACTAAGCTTGATTTATCCTCACCTCCAATCCAAGTAAACTTTGCAACAGTACCACCAATCTTTTCAAAAAGGAGTTGGGAAATTATTCCCTCAACACTATCAAATTCTGTAATTCCATGAAAATTGCAAACTCTACATCCTTTCCCAGAACAATTCTCACAAGATTTTTGTTTCTGTGAAAGTCCTTTTACAGTTTTGATGTACCGTCCAGAAAATGTAATTGATTTTGAGTGGATTTGTGAAGATTCATCTTTAATATTCACAGTAAAAGTGAATTCAGGATTACGATTATCAATAGTACATTTTGTTTTTTTAGAAAATGCTTTTGCTAATTCTTTTGTAATGTCAGTCTTTATGCTATCAATTCCTTTTAGTTTGTATTGAGAACGAATACAGTCATCTCTATCAACTACAGAGGGTTTGAGAATAGCTCCAACACTAAAAGTTCTAAAAGAATAAACAGATGAAACATCAAACATTATTTTTAGAAAATGGTTTAAATTTTCAAACAGATTTTTACAGATATAGCACTTTTTTGTAGAGTTTTTATTTTTTTTCAGTTTTTTCCCCAAGAGTTTGTTTGAGGATAAATGTAATTTCTTTGAAAATAACCTACCTAAACAATTATCACATAACTCATGTTTTTTCAATATTTGATTTGCAATAGGAATAATTTTTGTATATTCAGACATGTTTGAATGAAATTTGTGTTAGAAACTATCCCAAACCCATTTTTCTAAGCGTGCCTTGCATCTGACGTCCCTTTGATGCCTTCATCATATTCTTAGAATTTTTGTAATTTTTGATTAGTTCTTTTACTTCACTTTCTGGCCAACCAGATCCTCTAGCGATTCTTTTGATACGAGATGAATTTTTCAAATAAGTATCAGGATCAGCTTTTTCATCTTTATTCATACTTTGAATTATGTATCGCCATTTTGATACTCGTCCTTCCATCTGGTCTACCTGATCACCTTTTACCATTCCAGAAAGACCAGGCATACTATCAAGAAGGCCTTGCAATGATCCCATTTTAGTTACTTCTTCTAATTGAGAAAGAAAATCCTCCATGTTCATCTTTCCACTAGAAATTCTTTTCATCCTTACATCATCACCTTCATTTTCCAATCGTTTTGCCAAATCCAAAACAGCTTGAATATCCCCCATACCAAGTAATCGTCCAACAAATCTGGTAGGAGAGAATTTTTCTAGATCATCTATTCGTTCGCCAGTACCAATGTACATAATTTGTGCACCAGTAGCAGCTGATGCAGCAAGTGCACCACCGCCTTTAGCTGAGCTATCTAATTTTGTAATAATTACACCACCAACTGGAATGGTTTTATGAAATGCTTCTGCCTGATTGAAACATTGTTGGCCAATTGTGCCATCAATTACTAATAATGCTAAATCAGGATCTGCAACTTTGTTAATTCTATTCATTTCTTCAAGCAAGTCTTGTTCTTCTTTGTGACGACCAGCAGTATCAATTAAAATAATTTCTAAATCTTGTCCTGCAAAATGTTTTAATCCATTTTTTACAATACTAGGAGAGTCTTTGTTATTTTCTTCACCATAAACTTCAACATTTGATTTCTCACACATTGTTTTGAGTTGAACAAGAGCTCCTGGTCGATAAGTATCAGCTCCAACTACTCCAACCTTGTATCCTTGTCGTGTTAAAAATTTGGCAAGTTTTGAGGCAACAGTAGTTTTACCACTACCTTGAATTCCAAGTAAAATTATTTTATTTTGTTTTCCTGCTTTAAAATCAAATTCAGTCTCATTTCCGAGTAATTTTGCTAGTTCATCATAGAGAATTTTTACAATATGGTCCTTACGGGATAGTCCAGGTGGAGGAGTCTCATTTAGGGCCCTCTCCTCTAAATTTTTAGTGATTTCAAGAACTAATCTCACATTTACATCAGATGTGAGTAATGCTCTTTGAACGTCCTTTGATAGTTCTTTGATTAGTTCCTCATCTATGCCTGAGGATTTTACAATTTTTTTAATTGCATCCCCTAAACTGTTTTTTAGTCCATCAAGCATTGTTGTCTAACCCAGCATCCACTATTTCAAACCTTCCTCTATAGCCATCCCAAAACTTTTCACTCTGATTGATTTTGATTCTTTTTGAAAATAAAGGACAATCAATTACAAATGTTTCAGCCTCACCGCCTTCAAAATTTAAATTAAAACCAAATTTTTTAGATAATTCTTGCAAAGTATCAATATCGGATTTAGAAATTAATTTTCCAAGCCATGTGTCATCTAGTCCATCAGAAGTTACTGTAGTCATTATAAAATTAAAATCATTTTCAACTAAATCATTCATGTATTGAATTGGTTCTTTTTCCCATAACGGAGATATTGTAATCAAATCTAATGAATTACATAGTGATTCAAATTTTTCTTTTTGAAAATTACTTTTAATTCCTCCATGAACTAGTCCATCAATATTAAATTCATCTTTTGCTTTTTGTAACAAATCAGATAAAACAGATAATTCATCTTCAGTTTTTTCTGTTTTAGAACTAATCATTAATTGAGGAATGTTCATTGATTCGGATTGTAATTTAGTCCATTGTAAATTTGGATGGTGTAACAAATGACTGTCTTCAGATTTTGTAAAAACACTAAGTAGACATACTATTTCATGTCCTTGTTTTTGTGCAAGATGAATTGCAAAAGTACTATCTTTTCCACCAGAGAAAAGAGAAGCTAGTTTCATATTCTAAATCATCAATTAACAAATTTTTTAAGTTTATTCAAAAAGGACGCTTCAATACTCATAATCGTCATCATAAAATCAGACGGCTTTTCCGATAATCATCAGCATCCAGATTAGCTTTTGATTCTCATTATTTTGGTTTTACCCATAACATCCCAATACTCTACATTTTGTCCATTTTCTAATTTTCCTTGAACTTCTTCATCCATCAAGTTAACATCAATAGTCTCAAATGTTTCAGAATCCATAACTTGGATTGTATCACCATTAATTGAGATGATTTGGCCAACTTTTTTGTTAATCATTGGGACATGAATTTGCATACTGACAGGTCCTACATGAGGTCTTTTTTGATGATCAAAAATTCCTTCAGCAACAATTCTTGCTTTAGCAGCACCATGCTTTCCAGGTTTTGATGTATCATATTCTACAATTTTACATGGTTCGCCACTAGGTTGATCAGAATGTGGTAATAGAATGTAAGATCCTATTTTCAAAGAACCAAGGTCAGAAGGTTTACTCATGCAAAACAGTTTTTCGTCGAATATTTAACTTTTCTACTTTAGCTGATCAAGAATTGAAAGACTCAATAAATTACTCATTGTCAATCCTTTTCTGTTAACTTCACGTTTAGTTTGATCACAGTATTTCTTTACACTTTGATGACTCTTTTCACTTGCAACTTCAAGAACGACAATGTTCTCAGAGTACGGAAATGTGAATTTTGAGGGAGTTTTACAAAATGTATCCATATTACCCATCCCAGCAGATTCAATACTGCCGCGTTTTAATAACAAGTTTGCAATTTCATGCAAATCTTCAGTTTCCCCATATTCCATATAATAAATTGAAACAAAATTGGTGTTACCAGTAACCTCTCTTTCAAAAAGATCATCTCGAATGTTAAAGACAAAAGAAGTTTTTTCTTGATTGTGAGTTGTGAGATTTTTTACAATTTTTGAACTATCTTTGAATTTTGCTAGAAGATAATGATTTGTTGCATCTGAAAAGTATGGTTTACTTTCAGCAGAAAATGTCCCAGTGACAAAAAATAATTTTTCAATATTTTTTGATTTCATCCACGATTCTTTTAGCTCAACTGATTCATGAGAGTGCAAATATGGCGCACATACGTATCCAGTATAAGATAACTCTAATCGAGACATTACAAGAGGGGTTTTCTCAAGTTATTTATGCATATGTTAAAGGGGCTACTTTTTGCGATCACCACGATAGTTTTTTAATAGTAGGATTCTTCGTTTTTTTGTCCCGTGGTAGCTCAGCCTGGTAGAGCTTCCGGCTGTAGTTGTTGGCTTTAGATGGCTGACTGAATAGCAGCATATCAGGCATACAGAAACCGGGTTGTCGGTGGTTCAATTCCGCCCCGCGGGACCACAAAATTTTCTGGAAATAAAAATAATAAAAAGAAAGACTAGTTTAAGAAAACAAAGATGAAATCTTAAATTAAAAATTCATTGTCTATTCTGTTTTTTTGACTTTTTGAGCTGCTGGGCCTTTTTGACCTTCACCAATCTCAAATTCGACTTTATCGCCTTCGTTGATGAATCCGTCAACATCTGATTTGTGAACAAACAGATCGTCTCCACCTTCTCTTTCAATAAAGCCAAAGCCTTTAGTTCGGTTGAACCATTTTACGGTACCTTGTTCCATGTTGTTTTTGCAAAACGTATTCACTATATTAACTAAGACATTAAAACAGATGTAAAAAGAACTTTTTAGAAATCTTTAGGAATATGATTCTGCTCTTTTAGCCATTGAACTTGTGGTAATGTGAATCTCCAAATAATATCACCACGTTCTCCTTCTTTAAAATCCCAAGGAGCAATAATTACAATATCATTATCTCGAATCCAAACTCTTCTCTTTAGCTTACCTCTAATTCTTCCACGTCGAGTTACATTATCTGCACATTTAATCATGACATTTTCACCGCCCATCATTTTTAGCACTCGTCCAAATAATTCCCCTTCCTCAGGAAGACGAATTTCTTTTAGAGCACTTTCATTTTTTACTTGGCGCTTTCCCATGAGCATAATTCATAGATTCAGCATATAACTGGTAGGGTTTTTTAATAAACAAAATCCCAACAGATTCCCACACACAAGAGATTTTATTCATTATAATCAAAAATAATCTGTGAAATTTCAATGCATAGATGAATGCTCTCAATGCTGTATCGAAAGAGAGTATTATCCAAGTAAAGAATTTGGAAAAATAGGAGTACTAATTCTTCCTGAAGAAAAATCAAGAATTGAAAAACTAGCAGAAAAAAATAACATCAAAATTAACATTCTTCCACGAATAGGAATCTCAGATGAAAAAAACTCAACTCCTACAAAGATTTTGGCATATCAGATGATGGGAATTGAAAAAAATGGAAACACATGCCCATTTTTAGACACAACAGGGAAAAACAAATCACCACATGGAGGATTCCCATGTAAAATTTACAATGATAGACCTCTTGCATGCATGACATATCCACTAATTGAAAATGAACCAATCACACTTGATGAGAAATGTAAATTTTGTAAAGAACATGAAACTGCAGATGAGAATTTGAATTCTGAAATTGAGTCATTGTTAAAAATCAAAGAGAAAATGAATACAGATGCTACTTTTATTTGGAGATTTGCCACATCAGTAGGGGAAAAAGAAGATCAATCAGTTTTAAAATCAGGTTGGATTCTAGAAGAACTATAATCTATCTAAAAATATTATATTTTGTAAAAATCATCCAAATATTCAAAAGGCATTAGAACTTTTGTTGAATATGAGTGAAGATACATGGTCTGATTTAGACAAAGTTGATCAAAAAATAATTGAGATTCTTAATGAAAATGCAAGAACACCTTCAAAAGAAATTGCATCAGAATTAAAAAAATTAGATCATGAAGTATCAGATAGAACAATTAGAAAAAGAATAGAACGTTTAGAGAAAAGTGGAATCATAAAAGGATACAAAGCAATACTAACAGACGTATCTGGAATAAATGAATACCAAGCAATATGGATGAAATTAAAACCATCAAAATCTCTTGAATCAGTAAAGGATTCCATTAAAGAATTTGTTAAAAAATTAGACAATTACCTCCTCATTGCAAATACAGAAGGGGAATGGAATATGCTCATTCTAATGCAAGTAGAGTCTGCAAAATCAAATGCATCTCAAAAAATAGTAGAGAAGTTTTCAGATGAATTAATTGATTATAGAATTAATGAAATTGATATTAAAGATGTGAATGTTCTAAACATGTCTTTGTTGTTATTGTAAAATTTTTGGAATTTATGTTAACAAAGAATATTCAGATTCTGCAACGTCAATAGCTTTTTTAACTTCATCAAGAGTAAAGGGTTTTTGAATAAATGCAGAAACTCCAGAACTAATTGTGTTGTAAACTCGATCAGTTGTTTTTTCATCAGCAGTAATTAATACAATTTGTAGATCAGATTTTTCCTCAAGTAGTTTTGTTGCAACACCCTCCCCTGAAATATCAGGCAATCCCATATCAAGTAGAACTACAGGTTCTTTATTTTCAGAAAATAATTTTTTGCAACCTTTGACACCATCTTTACCAGTATTAAAAACATGAATTTCAGAATAACCTAATTTTTCAACAAAATTTTTTAATTTCATTGAAATTGCTCCACTATCATCAATAATTACAACAGGTCTAGTAACTTGAATTGCAGATAAAACAACTGATCTTGCTTTTTGAAATGTAGTTTTTGCTTTATCAAATTCACCTAATCTCAAAAAACACTTTGATGCACAAAGTAATGCACCTTTAACGTTTTGAGAATTTTTTGTAGAATATTTTAAAAATAAATCTCCAGCTTGTGAAATCTCATTTTTTGATTCTTTTCCATGTCTTATTTTACATTCAGCTGCCAACAAATACAACAATGCAGATTTGAGAATATCAGATTTTTTTACGGATTCTGCCTGATTAACAAAGAGATTATGAGCTGTAATGAATTGTTTATTCTTTAGATGTGCAAGTGCTACTTCAGAATGGATTTTTGAGGCCAATGAAAATTATTTGGTTTTTTATGTTATAACTGGTTGTTACACTAAATCAAACTAAGGATTTATCACAGCACGACCAATGATTTTTCTTGCTTTAAGATCCTCGAGAGCAGTATTTGCTTCATCAAGGGAATATCGTTTAGAGATTACAGGGTTTATGACGCCTTTTCTTGCAAGTCCAAGGAGTTCAACCATATCAGTATAGTTTCCAGTGTATGCACCTTGAATTGTAATTGATTTTAGTGGAATAGTTACAAGTGATATTTCTAAAGATCCTCCAAATAGACCAACTAGAATCAAATTTCCTCTTTTTCGTAAAACACCTAAACCAGTTTTTACTGTTGGTGGAGCATTAACAAAATCAATTACACTATCAGCCCCTTTTCCATTACAAATAGATATAATTTTTTCAATAGGAGTTCCCGAGCCTGAAGCAATGGATCCTGTAACATTTGTATTTACAACATAATCTGCACCCATTTCTTTTGCAGTATCAAATTTCTTATCATCATTATCAACACAAATAATTTTAGCACTAGTAGTTGCCTTTGCAATTTGTATTGCCATCAATCCCAAACCACCTGCACCAATAATTACAATAAATTCTGGAGAAGAGGCATTAGCTTTTTTGACTGCATTATAAGCAGTCAAACCAGAACATGCAAGAGATGTTGCTGCATCAGGATCTACTCCATCAAGTTTTGCCAAATATTTAGAATTTGGAATTAAAGTATAATCAGAATAACCGCCATTTTGAAAAAGACCCATTGATTTTGGGGCATCACATAGATTTTCATTTCCGACCTTACATGCAGGGCATTCTCCACATCCCATCCAAGGAAAAACTAGAACATCATCGCCTACTGAAACATCAGAAACAGCATCACCAATCTCTTCAACAGTGCCAACAATTTCATGTCCAGGAGTAACAGGGTATTTTACTCCACGATCAGTTACTTTCAAGAATTGGCCATCTCCAAGGTCATATCCACCTTCCCACAAGTGTAAATCACTATGACACACACCTTCAGACTTTACTTTAAGTAAAACCTGAGTTCCTTGAGGTTTTGGATTTTCAGATTCAGTAATTGTAAGAGGCTCATTTGGACCTGGAATTCGAGCAGATTTCATATTGAGATTTTTTGTATTAACAATATAAGAGTTGACTGGAAGTGAGAAAAAAGTAAAGCCCTTAGATATTATTGAATAGTTTAAGAATAATTATGTGAGTGAAGCACAAACTCCTAACAGTATTTCTCAAGAACCAATCAATATTCTATTTAGCCCAGCATCAGTTGTAAAAAAAGACGTATGGGAAATTGATCTTATTCAAATTTTAGATTTATTGTTAAAAATTCTTGAAAAAACGGGAAGAAAAGATCTCAAAGTTGCAGGAATGGCAGCATTATCATCATCATTAATTTACAGAATGAAAGTAGAGAGTATTTTTGCATTACAAAAAGCAGCTATGGAGAAAAAGCCAATGCATCAAAGAACTGATGTAGATATTGAATTAATCGACATTCCATACAGACATGAATCAACTTATCCAGTATCACTTGATGATTTACTAGGATTATTACAAAATCTAATCGGTACTATTGCAAATCCACAATCAAGAAGAAGCAAACAATTAGAAATTGAACCAATTGAAGTACCAGACTTTAACGAATATTTTATTTCACTTGAAAGCATAATTGGAAAATATGAAGATTTAGTTATGAAAAAAATTGCGGCAACAGGATTTGGATTATTACAAGATATTATTGTAGAACTAGATCAAGTAGATTCTATCAGATGCTTTTTTGCAATCTTATTTTTGGCAAGAGACCAAAAAGTGGATTTGGAGCAAATTGATGATGATATCAAAATTATAGCAATAAAGGAAAAGTTAACAAATTGATCAAAATGGAGAGAAAAATTGGCAAGAATTGAAAATATGGATGAAGCAACTGCAAGAATAGAATCAGCATTATACTCTGCAGGCAGACCACTGAGAATAGAAGATTTGATTAGAGCTTCAGGCACAGAATCAAGAACAAAAACACTAGAGTTACTCAATACCATTATGAAAAAAACAAAAACAGCATTCAAAGCATTAGAAGTAGCAATTTTACCAGATGGATCATATGTTATGCAATTAAAACCAGAATACAGCTCTACTGTGAAAAGATATGCATCAAAACCAGTTCTTCCAAATGCAACACTCAAAACATTATCTTACATTGCATATCAACAACCAATTTCATCAAAACAACTTGTTGAAACAAGAGGGTCTGGAGTGTATGCACATCTAAAAGAACTTCGACAATTAGATTTTATCACTCATCAAAATGTTGGAAGATTAAAGATTTTCACAACAACACAAAAATTCCAAAAATATTTTGGCATTCAAGGGGATGTAGAAGATCTCAAATCAAGGTTATTCTCCAAAGTCAGAAAAACAGCTAGTATGAGTCAGACAAATCCAATACCTCAAATAGTTAAAGAGTCAAATTAAACAAATTTTTGGATCAAGGCTAATTATTTGCGTTTTGTATAAATTAGAGTAATTAAAACAATTGTTGTGAGAAAGTCAGTAGAGAATTTAGCAACCAGTAAAATAACTGGAGGACGAAGAAGTCCACTTCGAATTAGAAGAAAATATGAAACTGATAGATATCCAAATGAACCAATCAACGGAGCTCAAGTTACAATTACAAGAAGAATTCGTGGAAATAATAAAAAAACAGCATTAAAGGCAATTGATTTTGTAAACCTTGCAACAGGTGAAGCTAAAGTAAAGAAAACAAAAATCATCAAAGTTTTAGAAAATGCAACAAACAACGATTACAAAAGAAGAGGCATCATTACTAAAGGTGCAATTCTTGAAACACAAGAAGGAAAATGTAGAGTTGTTTCCAAACCAGGACAAAACGGAATAGTTAACGCAATTTTACTAAAGGAATAAAATGAAAGATTACGAGCATGTCGTAATCTGGTTGGATTATTTCAACAAGAATTTAAAAAAATCAAAAGGTAGAAGACTTGGATTAGGAAAATGTGTTTTTGATCCTTCATTAAAAGAATTAGTAGATGCAACAAAAGCTGCAGGGTTTGAAATTACAGAATCAGATGACAAAGTAAGATATCCAAAAAGACCATTTGTCAGGTCAGGGTATGTTGTGTTGCCAAAAGGATCCCCCAAGACAACAATTCTTAACAAAATTTCCGAAAAACTAATTTCAAAAAGGTCCAAACAAACAAAATAAAATCAATTCTAGCTCTTAGCTAAAGTAAAGTTGACAGAAGTCTATGAAAACAATCCCATGTTAGTGTCTTTAATTGCAGGAGGTAGGCGAAATAATGCACCTAGCCGGAAGTGGCAGGGTAATTGTTCAACTATCAAAAGAATTAGTTGAAGGACAAATACTCTGTGACGACAAAGGAACTAGAGTTGCTAAAGTAATGGAACTCATCGGTCCAGTAAAAAGACCATTTGCATCAGCAACGCCATTAACAAACAACATCAAAAAATACATGGGCAAAAGTGTATTCATGTCCGAACAATCTCCTGCGAGTACACCAAAAAAATTTAGGAGAAGAAAAAATTGAACATACTAGAAAAACAAAACTGTCCTGAATGTAAAGCAACAGTAGTTAGCGACATTCAGAATGGTGAAATAATCTGTTCTGGTTGCGGCGTTGTAGTCGATGATCAGATTGCAGATTTTGGTCCAGAAACAATAAGTTCGAATCTTGAAGACAAAATGAAGTTAGCAAGAGCAACAGGACAAACAACTTATTCCCAACATGACTTGGGAATAACTACTGAGATTTCAATTAGTGCAAAAGACTTTAGTGGAAAAAGAATTAATCACGACGTCTCAAATCAAATGCGCAATCTCAGAAAGTGGCAACAAAGAGTAAGGGTTTCATCACCAAAAGAAAGAAGACTTGCAAATGTTCTAGTCAAAATGGGCGAAACATGTGATAGTCTCGGTCTTTCAAAAAATGTGTTAGAAACTGCCTCAATGATATACAGAAACTTGGATGGACATGTTGATGTGAAGGGAAAGTCAGTAGTTAGCATAACAGCTGCTACAATTTACATGGCATGCAAACAATGTGATGTAGTAAGATCATTAGAAGAAATTTGTCGAGGAATATGTCCAGCAAAAGATGTTAAATCAAAAACAAAACTTGCATCAAGATACTATAGAAACATGGTAATGGAAATGGGACACGTAGTTGCTCCAGTTGTTACCATGGACAAATACATCTCAAAGATAGCAAACATGACACAAACTGAGGTCAGAGTTGAAAGACTAGCCTTAGAAATTGCAGAAAAAACCAAAGATAGTAGCATTGCAGATGGAAAGGCTCCAAATGGAATTGCTGCAGCATATCTGTATGTGTCATCTGTCCTACTTGGGCAAAACGTTCTCCAAAGAGACGTTTCAACCATTGCAGGGGTAACAGAAGTTACCATCAGAAATAGATGTAAAGAGATTCTAACAAGTTACAAACTCAAAATTACTTTGAGACCATCTCTGGCCAACATTTAACCCCACCCCCCTCTTTTCATTTTATTATTAGAAATTCACATTAGGATTAGCTAAATTTCGTGGGCATTATATAGAGACAAAAATTATTCGCAACATGGCAGTATTAGAAATCAAAGATCTTCACGTAACACGAGAAGGTAAAGAGATTCTAAAAGGGGTCAATCTAAAAACAGGACCTGGAGAAGTTCACGCCATTATGGGACCAAACGGTTCAGGAAAAAGTACACTAGCTTACACATTACTTGCACATCCAAAATATCAAGTTACACAAGGAGATATTTTGCTTGATGGTGAAAGTATTTTAGATTTAACTGCAGATGAAAGGGCAAAGAAAGGACTCTTTTTAGGATTTCAATATCCAACAGAAGTTTCCGGAGTAGGATTTTCCCACTTTCTTAGAACAGCTTACAATTCATTGAGTAAAGCACTACAAGGTGATGACAGAGAAGTCTTCATTACTGTTAGAGAATTTCAAAAATATCTAAAAGAGAATTTAGAAAAAGTTGGATTAAAAGAAGAATTCCTTTCAAGATATCTTAATGAAGGATTTTCAGGAGGAGAGAAAAAACGTGCAGAAGTGTTACAAATGGCAGTACTCAAACCAAAAATTTCAATTTTAGATGAACCAGATTCAGGATTAGATATTGATGCAGTTCAAGCAGTTGCAAAAGCAATTAGTCAAGTTTCAGGAAAAGATGCAACAGTGATTGTAATTACTCACTATGCTAGAATTCTAAAATTCTTAGACAAACTAGACTTTGTTCATGTTTTTGCAAGAGGTCAAGTATTAAAAACAGGTGATGCATCTCTTGCAGACAAACTAGAAGCAGAAGGTTATGATTGGGTTTTAGAACAAACAGCATAACTAAAATTAAAATAAATTATTTACAACAAAATATTGATTTACAAAGTTACTGTAGAATTTTCTAAAGAATTTCTAGAAATTAAAGACAACCAAATCAACATTGGAATAAAATCAAAACCAGTTAAAGGTCAAGCCAATAAAGAAATAATAAAAAAAATTGCAAAACATTTTGAGATATCATCTACAATGATTCAAATAAAATCAGGACATAAAACTAAAGAAAAAATAATAGAGATTTCAGAATAGAGAATCTAGTTTTTGTTTAAATAGGGTTTAAAATTTGGAAAAGGCATGTCAGAAAGCGATGAACAATATTATTTTAATTTCTCATTTTTCAAAGTTGATCCTAAATGGAGATGGATGGCAGATTTAGCAAAAGAAGAATCAGCAAAAGAAGTTGAAAATGTAATTAATAATTCTGGAATTATGTTTAGATCATATTCTAATTTAGGATTAAGAGATGATACAGACTTTTTATTTTGGTTTGCAGCAAAATCAGTAGAAGAAATTCAAAAAGTTGTTGAAAAATTATACAAAACTGTTTTTGGAAAGTACATCATTCCTTCAATGACATATTTGTCATGCACACGACCATCAATCTATGTACAAGGAGCAAAAAAAGAACATGGATTTCTTACAGGCATGGAACCAAAAAAACACGTAGTCGTATACCCATTTACAAAAACTAGGGAATGGTATCTATTATCAAAAGAAAAACGTCAGGAAATAATGGATGAACATATTGAAGTGAGTAAAAAATATCCCCAAGTCATTTTAAACACAACGTATTCTTTTGGAATTCATGATGAAGATTTCATGTTGGCCTTTGAGGTAGACAATATCAGAGATTTCCAAGATTTAATCATGGATTTAAGAGAAACCCAAGTTTCAACATATGTAAAAAATGACATTCCAATGATTGTTTGTGTCAAAAAAGACATAGTTCCACTAATCTCTAGTCTAGGTTAGATTATTAGAAAAAATTCTTTAAAAATCCAAATTTCATCCATGCAAATCTTGGATAAACATAAATGAAGAAATTTTGATGTTCAGTTTATTCAAA
>Ga0209992_10003432_pt1 | contig 13306 bp, 19 predicted proteins | sample 2SBtaG_2_FD_182564 | JGI IMG/M metagenome (GOLD analysis project Ga0209992, IMG submission 182564) | Deep subsurface microbial communities from Kolumbo volcano to uncover new lineages of life (NeLLi) - 2SBTROV12_ACTIVE470 metaG (SPAdes)... | ecosystem: Environmental > Aquatic > Marine >... | reverse complement strand
GATTCAAGCTCAAAATCACTTTGAAATGAAATGAAATGCTTGAAACATACTGCTTATGTAGTGATCTAAATAATTTTACCACATGCCACCTTGTTCAACTCCACCTTTGGTGCTGAATTCAGGTTTTTTCTCAGGGACATTACCATGTGCTTTTTTCATGTGTCGTTCTAACCTTTCAGGTTGATGTAATTCTAAATCACATACTTTGCATTTGGTGTTAGTTTTCTTATCATCATTCTTTTTCTTACCAAATAATCCCATGAAAATGATTGAAAGAAGAATGATATAATGGTTTTTCAAAGATTGTGCGTGACAGTAAAAAATATCACAGTTTTAGGTTCAGGAGTCATGGGACATGGAATTGCACAGGTTTCAGCAACTGCAGGATATAATGTAGTATTACGAGACATCAAACAAGAATTTTTGGATAAAGCCATGGAGAAAATCAAATGGAGTTTAGATAAAATGGTAACAAAAGAGAAGATTTCAAAAGAAGAGGCAGATGGAATTTATTCAAGAATCACACCAATAGTAGATTTGAATGAAGCAGTCAAAGATGCAGAAATGGTAATAGAAGTAGTGCCAGAAATCATGGATCTGAAAAAACAGGTTTATGCTGAATTAGACAAGGCTGCAAAACCTGAAGTCATCTTTGCATCAAATACAAGCACATTGCCAATCACAGAAATTGCAAATACAACATCACGTCCAGATAAATTCATTGGAATTCATTTTTTCAATCCACCACAATTAATGAAATTAGTTGAAGTTATTCCTGGTGAAAAAACAGCACAAGAAATAACAGAATTGACACAAGAATTTGTAAAATCAGTGAACAAACAAGCCGTATTATGTCGAAAAGACGTACCAGGTTTTATCATCAATAGATTATTCATACCAATGGTTCATGAAGCATGTTATCTACAAGATAGAACAAATGCAACTTTAGAAGAGATAGATTCTGCAGTAAAGTTCAAACTTGGATTCCCAATGGGGATTTTTGAATTAGCAGACTTTACAGGAATGGATGTAATCCATAAAGCAACAGTTGAGATGCATTTACGCGATAAAAAAGTAATCAATCCACATAAAACAGTAGAAAAAATGTTTGATGAGAAAAAATTAGGCCAAAAATCTGGAGAGGGTTATTACAAATACTCAGATGATAAATATGAAAGAGTAGCATTATCTGAAGAATTAGCTGAGAAATGTAATCCAATTCAATTAGTTGCAAACATACTAAACAATGCAGCTTGGCTGATTACAAATGGCGCAAGCGATATTGATGAGATTGAAAAAGCATGCAAGCTAGGATTAGGATTGAAAAAACCATTATTTGAAACCGCAAAAGAAATTGGTATTAAAAATATCGTAGATGAATTAAACAAGCTAGCAGAAGAGCATGGTGAGTTTTACAAACCAGATCCATTGTTAGAATCTATGATTTAATTTGTTCTAAAATATAATTAACTGCATCTTTTGGAGAGTCAAATCCAATGATTTTCACATTTTCTCTGTGATCTAAAAATTGATCAGCATATTTGGTGGCCATTCCACCAGAATTTTTGAGAGTTGCGATTGGTTTTTTGTACATGTATGCAGCACAAATTTCAGACAAGGTTCCAGAACCGCCACCTACAACAATTACACCATCTGCAGATAATGCATTTAGAAAATCTCTAGATAATCCCATTCCAGAAGGAATTACAATGTCACAATATTCATTTGCTAAAGATGAATCATCTTGTGGAATTATACCAATAGTTAACCCACCCCCATCTTTTGCACCATGAGATGCAGCCTTCATGACACCACCTAACCCACCAGTGATCAAAACAGAGTTTGATTTTGCAACTTCTTTACCGGCTTCATATGCAGCAGATTCTATTTCAGGAGTACAACCATTATCATTATTTCCAATAATTAAGATCTGACGCATTTTTGCCATGATGTAATATCACATATAGATAATATAACATAATTTAAAAAATAAAGTAAGGTTTAAAACAAAAAGAGAAATGGGTTGAATATGGATAAACGTTCAATGCCAGTTTGCTTTACTAACGAACAATTCAAAAAGATCGAGGAAATTGCAAAGAAGAAAGGCATGCTAAATTCAAGTCAAGGTTTAGAGAAACTACTCTCAGAACTCTAAATCAAAAAATTCTTTTTCCTAGTTTTATAATTTATTTAGATCTATTTTTCATGAATAATATGGGATTGTTTTCTAGAAAACCTGGAATTTGTACAATTTGTAAAAAAGAGACAAAACACAAACATAATGCAAAAAAAGAGTGGTATGTTGAATCACCACTTTGTGGAGATTGTTATATGGATAAAATGAAAGAATCGTATGACTCCAACATTAAATCAAAATGCGTAGTATGTGGAAATCAAAAGAAAATTACAGATTTGTGGGAGCCAAGATGGCAGTGGGACATGAAAGGATTACTTTGTAAAACATGTTTTGATAGTAAAGAAGGAGATTTTAAAACAAAGAAGGAGTTTTGTGTTTTATGCAATAAAAAAATGGGGTTCATTAGATATAATCCAAAACCAGATTGGAAAATAAAGGGCCAAGTATGTAGAAGATGCTGGGACGAACAAAAAGCAAAGAATAGTTAATATGAAATTTTTTACAAAAATTCCTTGTGAAAAGTGTGACTTGAAGTTTAAGAATCAAGAAGAATTAATGCAGCATCTTCAAATTACACATTACAAAGATTTACCATATGATTGTAATGAATGTGGAAAAAATTTCTCAAATATGGAAGATATGAGAACACATTTGCAAAGATATCACAGTTACAAAAAAGACCGAATTTAGATTGATTTTACATTTCTTACAAGACCAGGTCTTTTCTTTGTAAATACTCTAAATCCACAAATACATTTGATTTCAGGAAGTCTTGCCAATTCCTCTAATGGAGTTTCGTGGCCACAACGCATGCATTTGTAAAATACATCAAATTTTTCTTCAGAAAATGATTCTTCAAGATTATTTTCAGACATATTGCTAATCTCAATCCCCATAATAAAAGGCTAAGTTATTTTAGAGATAACTCAATGTACACGTCATCAGGAATTTTCAGACGCATTAATTGTCGTATTGCTTTATCATCTGCATTAAGATCAATAATTCTTCGATGCATTCTCATCTCCCATTTTTCATATGTTTCAGTACCACTTCCACATGGAGATTTGCGTGTAACAACATTAAGACGTTTAACAGGAAGTGGAGTTGGACCTTTTACTTTAACACCAGTTTTTTTACCAATGCCCATAATTTCATCACATACACCACCAAGCTTCAAAAGACTGGTACTGGTTAGTTTAATGCGAGCATTTTGAGCCATAATGACTCTATCTCTAAGGTGTGTGTGCTTCAGTAATTTCTTTTACAACACCGGCAGCAATTGTTGCGCCCATGTCTCGTAATGCAAATCTACCCATTTCAGGGAATTCACTAAATGTTTCAATTGGTGTTGGTCTTACAGGTCTGATTTTAACAATAGCAGAATCCCCAACTTTCAAAAATTTTGGATTTTCTTCATCCATTGCACCAGTTTGTGGATTAATTTTTCCTAGAAACTCGGTAATTGTTGCTGCAACTTGTGCTGTGTGAGCATGCATGACAGGTGTGTAACCTGGTGCGATTGCAGTTGGATGATGAATAACTATAATTTGTGCTTTGAATTCTTTTGCAACATTTGGTGGTGCGTCTGGAGTTCCCAATACATCACCACGTTTGATATCTTTCTTTTCAATTCCTCTCAAGTTGAAACCAATGTTATCACCTGCTTCTGCACTTGGAAGTTCTGCATGATGAGATTCAATAGATTTAATCTCACCTTGTGCACCAGATGGCATTACGACAATTTTCTGTCCAGGTTTCATCAATCCAGTCTCGACACGTCCTACGGGAACAGTTCCGACACCTGTGATTGAATATACATCTTGAATTGGAAGTCTTAATGGTTTACCGGTTGGTTTTTCAGGAGCAACGAAATCATCAAATGCTTCTAAAAGTGTTTTACCAGAATACCAGCCCATGTTCTCAGACTTTTTTACTAAGTTATCACCTTTCCATCCAGAAACTGGGATGAATGGTACCTCGTCTGCTTTGTAACCACATGATTTGATTAGTCCTTTACCTTTCTCAACTGCTGCATTGTAAGCATCTTCTGCAAAATCACTGTCATCCATTTTGTTAATTGCAACTATGATTTGACCTACACCAAGTGTTTTTAGTAGGAATGCGTGTTCACGTGCTTGTCCACCAGGTGCAATTGCAGTGTCAGTTTCACCAGGTTTTGCAGACAAAACAAGAACTGCACAGTCTGCTTCTGAAGCACCAGTAATCATATTTTTGATAAAGTCTCTGTGTCCAGGAGCATCGATTAATGTATAATTAAATTTTGGAGTTTCAAACTTTTGAAAAGCAAGGTCAATAGTAATACCTCTTTCTCTCTCATCTTTGATATTATCCATGACCCAAGCATACTTGAAAGTATCACCCTTTCCAGTTTTCTCAGATTCAGCAGCGTGAGCATCAATTGTTCTTTGGTCAACTACACCGAGATCCATTAAAAAGTGACCCATTGTTGTTGATTTACCATTATCAATGTGTCCTGTGATAATCATGTTCAGGTGTGGTTTATCTGCCATAGAAAATTCGTATCAAGTCCGCTTTATAATCATTTTGATTTTTTGCATTTTTTTGCATGATTTTTTGAAATTTTTAGATCACAGAAAGTTTAGGATTTTAACATATAGTATAAATCAAAGAAGAAAAAATCGTTAATATGAAAATCACAGTATCCGTAATCAAAGCAGATGTCGGAGGTATTGGAGGACATACACGACCTAGTGATAACCTCATTCAAGCTGTGAGAGACACAGTGAAATCCGCAGGAGACTTGTTAATTGATCATTATATCGGATATTGTGGAGATGATGTACATATTGTTATGAGCCATACACATGGTGTTGATAACGAAAAGATTCACAAATTAGCATATGAAGCATTTGTAGCAGGAACTGCAGTTGCAAAAAAAGAAGGACTGTATGGGGCAGGTCAAGATTTGCTTAAAGATTCATTTTCAGGAAATGTAAAAGGTATGGGACCGGGAGTTGCAGAATTGGAATTTGAAGAAAGACCAAACGAAGCATTTACAGTATTTGCAGCAGATAAAACAGAGCCAGGTTGTTTTAACTATCCAATGTATAGATTATTTGTAGACGCACTAAGTAATACAGGATTAATTGTAAACAAGTCACTTGCAAAAGGAGTCATATTTTATGTCATGGATGTGGAAGAAGCAACAATTGCAAAACTTTCATTGTGGGAAGATAAACCAACTTTGGAAGCCGCATTGATGTATCCAGGAAGATATGTTATTTCTTCAATTACAACTAAAGATGGAGAACCTATAATGGATGCATCAACAGACAGATTACACAATATTGCAGGAACATATGTAGGAAAAGATGATCCAGTATGTGTAGTAAGGACACAAAAGAATTTTCCAGCAACTGAAGAAGCAGGAAGTGTTTTCAATAATCCACACTATGTAGCAGGAAATACAAGAGGAAGTCATAACATGCCACTAATGCCTGTGAAATTAAATTCTGCAGCAACAATCAATTTCTGCATTCCAATTGTCGAATCACTTGTTTTCAGCATGCATGAGGGAAAGTTTACTGGTCCGTTTGATGGATTTTCAACTCCAGATTGGGATTACATAAGAGAACAAGCAACCATAAAGGCACTTGCAATTAGAAGTCAAGGATTTATTCATCCTGCGACACTTGTTCCAGACGAATTAGAATATGCCGAAGGTTACAAAGATAGAATGAATGCAGTAAAAGAGAAAATGGTCCCAATGGATTCAAAATCAGACTCAAGTGAAAGAAAAGAGAATTATGAAGATCCAGACTAGAGATCATAATTTTTTAAGTAAAGATTAAATCAATTGTAGTTTTACATAGACACATGATTTCAAGATATGAATTTCAATTTTCATTCTGTGCCCACAGTATAACAAAAATTGCAATGACGATTGCAGCGGTGTTGACATTTTCACATTTCATAGTCCAATTATTTGGTCAAACAATTCCAGATATCTTTTGGCCCGTCTTCAAAGATATTGGTGCAGGATTCATCATAGTTACAGCATTTGCATTTGCAATTGCATGGTTTCTTAGAGCACGACCACATAACAGACCAAAACAATACTCAATAGTAACATTTGATATTGATGGAAAAGAGACAGTTTTGCCAGGATTGCGAACTGAATTCAAAAATCATGATGTAGCATGGAGTTTTATGAAACAATACAAAGAGGCATATCCATTAAACAACTTTGCACTAGTCTCAGACGTTAAAAAAGATCGAAGAAAAGTTATGTTCAGATACATCTAGAACAAAAGTTAATCAAATAAAACATCACAAGTATATCAATACATGAAATTTTCAATCATTTCAGACGCATTTCAAAAAATGGAAGCAACGAGTAAACGACTTGAGCTTACGGATATTCTTGTTGAGTTATTAAAAGAAATTCCAGGAGATGTTATTTCAAAAGCAGTTTATTTAATTCAGGGTAAACTAAGACCAAACTTCGAAGGTATAGAACTTGGCATAGCAGAGAAACTTGTGATGAAAGCAATGTCAAAGTCATCAGGCATACCTCTAAAAAAAATAGAAGATAATTATAACAAAGGAGGTGATTTGGGACAAACTGCAGAGAGCATTTTACAACAAAAAATTCAAACGACGTTTGCATCAGAGACAATCACTCTGGAAAAAGTATACGAGACATTATTCAAAATTGCAAATCTAGAGGGAAAAGGTTCACAAGAGATGAAAATGAGATATGTTTCAAGCATACTAAATGATGCAACACCACAAGAAGCAAAATTTATTTTAAAAATTTTACTTGGAACATTACGCCTAGGTATAGCAGAAAATACAGTTATGGATTCATTGGCAATAGCATTTACTGGAAAAAAAGAAAATAGACAAGTCATTGAAAATGCATATAACGTTTCAAGCGATTTAGGTAAAGTTGCTCAAGTAGTTTCAACAAAAGGTATTGAAGAAATAATGAAATTTCAAGTTCAAGTATTCAATCCAATTAGACCAATGTTAGCAGACAGAATTAGAAGTGAAGAGGATACCGTAAAAAAATTTCAGGATGATTTTGCTGTAGAATACAAGTTAGATGGAGAACGTGCACAGATACACAAACAAAAAGACACGATAATGATTTTTTCAAGAAGTTTAGAAAATATCACATCATATTATCCAGACATAGTTGAAAAAATTTCAAAATTAATTATTTCAGATAATGTGATTTTAGAAGCAGAAGTTGTGGCAATGAATAGTAATTCAGGAGATTTCCTACCTTTCCAGGAATTAATGCATAGAAGAAGAAAATATGAAATTGATGATGCAGTAACAAAATATCCCATCACAGTAAATTTCTTTGATGTGCTATTTTCCGATGAGAAAAATTGTATGGATATGGAATATATTGAAAGACGAAGATTATTAGAAAAAATTATCAAAGAGGATGAGTTTGCAAGACTTATTCCAATGTCAATAATAAACAGTAAAGAACAGGTGTTAGAAGTATTAGAAAATTCAATTAATTCAGGATGTGAAGGATTAATGCTAAAGCAATTGAACTCAACTTACAGAGCAGGAATTAGAGGAAGTAACTGGCTAAAACTTAAAAGAGAATATCAAAATGATCTTGGAGATAGTCTTGATCTAATAGTAGTTGGTGCATTTTTTGGAAAAGGAAGACGTACTGGGAAATATGGAACATTGTTGGTTGCAACATATAACGATGAAGAGGATACATTTCCAAGTATTTGTAAAGTTGGAACAGGTTTTACAGACGAGAGTTTAGATCAATTATATCAAATTCTTTCACCCAAAGTTACTTTGAAGAAGAATCCAAGAATTGTAAGTGAAATGGAAGCAGATGTTTGGTTCGAACCAGAATTAATTATCGAAATAGTTGCATCAGAAATAACACAAAGCCCAATTCATAAAACAGCATTTAATAAAATTAAAGAAAACACAGGTCTTGCACTAAGATTCCCAAAGTTTACAGGTAAAATTAGAACAGAGAAAAATTCCGAAGATGCATCAACAGATGAAGAAGTTATTGCACTCTACAAAGTCCAGAAAAAGACCACAAATCAAGACTAGGTTTTAAATTCAGTTAACCAAGCCTTAATATTCAGTCCGAATATTATGATAACTTGTTATGTACAGTGGGGAATTGGAAGTACAGGCAAAACGAAAAGCAGTTGCCGTATTACAAGATGAGATTAATAGAATTTTAAATGCAGGACGAAGTCTCTCACTATTACCAGAATTAATTGTAAAGAAAGACAAAACTGGAATTAAAGATGCAATGGAGCAAATTACATCATTAGAGGAAGAAGTTGAGAGTTTAAGAAGAAAAATTACAAGAGATGTTGCAGATGTGGGCGGTCTTATACTAAATCGTGAAAATTTACTAAACACCGCATATACTATGGATGAGATTGCAGGCTACATCACAGGAATTGCTTTCAAATTATCAAACATTAAATCAACCACTCTAAAATCATCAAAATTAGATAAAGATCTAACAGAGCTGATAGAATTAGTTGTAGATGAAATTTATAAATTAAATGAGATTATTAGAAGCCTAAATTCGGATTCTGCAAAATCCATTGAATTAGCACAAGATACACAAAAACTAGAAAGAGAAATTGATATCAAATATAGAAAGATGGTGTTAAAGGCACTTGAAATTTCTACTACAAGTGAGATGTTATTGATGAAAGATACCATAGAAGGAATTGAAGAAATGGCAGACAAATGCCAGGAAGTTTCAGATTCATTCATTCTTTTGGCATTGAGCTTATAATTTTGAAAACAGAATTATTAGAAAATCGTTTGATTGTATGGAATATAGAAGATTCTAAAAAATTATTCAGTCAAGGATATTATGGAAAGCCTATTGGAATTCCAAAACCAAAATTACATGAAATTGATGTTCCACTAATTTTAGATTTGATAGAAGGGTATTATCTAATGTATGATGGAAAGATCCAAATTTACAAGAATAAAAAAAAAATTACAGCAAAGAAAATGTTTGAAATTTGTCAAAAACAACATCATAATTTTGAAAAGAAATTTCAAGTTTACAAAGACTTTAGAGATAAAGGTTACATTGTCAATCCAGGAATTAAATTTGGGTGTGATTTTGCAGTATATCAAAAAGGACCTGGAATTGATCATGCACCATTTTTAGTTCAAGTGTATAATAGAAACGAGAACATAACATCAACAGATATTGTATTAGCAGGAAGATTAGCTACAAGTGTAAAAAAACAATTCATTCTAGCAATTCCATCAGGAAAAGAAAAAGTTGACTACATTGCACTCGATTGGTGGAAAGCTTAGAAACTTTTGATGTGACCAGCTATTTTATCAAATATTTCAAATTGTGCTTTAGATACATTAAATTCAAAACTACTTTTCCATTTTCCATATATTCTAACACCTTTTGATGTAGGATCTATAGTGATTGTTGCATTATCGATAGATTGTTGTGCGATAAGATCATTTAGTACAGAATCAGAATTTAGTGTGTCAGCAATTTTTCCACCTTGCCATTGAACAGAAGTAATTTTTTTTGAACCAAAATGTCCAGTTGTTTGTAATATTGTGCGGGCAGTAAGATCAACAGATTCATCAGATTGTTTTCTTACAATAAAATGAGCTTGAAAACGGTCTTGTGCACCCCAAGGAAGTGGATTTGGATCTTGCATTACTATCCCTTTTGAATTATCTGAATGACATCAATGTTTGTTCCAGTGACATCTAGACAGCCCTTGTTTGTAACCATTCGAGTTGTTTGTGAAAACACTCTACTGTAATAATCATCATTTTCAACATCATCAGTAGCAATATCCTTTGGTGTAGAAGATATTGCGATCTCTTTCAACATATCTGCAAATTTCTCTGGCATTGATTGAATAACAAATGTTTCAGGTTCAGAATCATGCATTAGCTATCTTCAAGATTACCCTCAAATAAACATAATTCTCCAGTGGTAAGCAATTAATATTGCAAATCAGTCAAAAATTCTGTCAGATTGAAGTTTGAAAATAAGGTTGTTTTAATCACAGGCAGTGGAACCGGCATAGGAATGACGGTTGCAAAAAAATTTGTAGAGAATGGTGCAAGCGTCATAATCCTGGGAAGGCGAAAGGAACCGCTTGAAAGTACATCAGAAATGCTAACAAAAATCATTAATGAGAAAAATACAAATGGTTTTGTAAGAATATTTTCCGGAGTTGATGTTAGTAATGAAAATGCCATTACAGAAATGTTTGATGCAATAAAAGATGAAGGCATAAATGTTGACGTGATTGTAAATAACGCAGGGGTTTCAGGTCCGGTTACATGTTTTGCACATGCTGCATTAGAAGATTTTAGAAGCACAGTAGATATTCACCTTACTGGAACATTTTGGACATCAGTACAAGCATTAAAAGTTATGAAAGAAGGGGCAAAAATAATTACAATTTCAACATTCTTTGCAGAAGAGAGACCATTGGAACAAAGACCATATAGATTCAGAGGACCATACACAGCATCACAGGGAGCAAAAAATAGACTGGTAGAAGCCATGTCATGGGAATTAACTGAAAAAGGAATTATATCTATTGGGACAAATCCAGGACCAGTACACTCAGATAGAATTTACAAAACAGTATATCCTAAAGCAGCATCAGAATTTCTCAGAGTGAGCGGTTTTGAGGAATTAATACCTACAGAAGTCGAGGCTGCGAATAAGGAAATTTTAGGATTGCTAGGAGAAAGTGACGATACAATAAAAAATGGTATAAAAGTTGCTGCAGAAAAATTAGGTAAACAAGAATCAACACTTACAAATTTGCTAAATAAAGTTCAAAGTATAGCAGAGAAAATTCAAAAAAATACCTCAACCATGATTGCAGATCAACAGTTTCTATCACAAGATCAAGTTGCAACTACAGTATTAACACTTGCAAACGATGATCAGGCAAAAATTCTAAATGGTAAAATTATTCCTGGAGACAGAGTTTTCTATCCAGTTAGAGCTCACATTACATCAATTCCAAAAACGGTAAAACAACATGACTATTCATCAAAGATTGCAGTGCTAACAATTGATGCAACAGATGATGAAGATGCAAAAAGAGCTGAAGAGATTGCAGCAAATGTAGAATCAAATGGAGGTAAAGCAATTTGCTTCATCTCAGATAAATGTACAAAAGAAATTCAAGATTCAATTACAAATAAATTTCATTCACATGTAATAGATTTTTCAAAGAATGAAGAAATTTCAAGGTGGTTTAACACTGCAAAAACAAAAGGAGACATAGAGGTATGCATTCACATAACAGGCAAAGTTCCATCCATTTCAAAATTAACAGAATTGTCTAGAAACAAATGGGATGAATTAACAAACAAATTCATCAATATTCCAGCTGCAGTCAGCCAAAATGCAATGAACGTATTTGTGCCAAATGGTTCAGATGATCCAAGACTTTTCAAAGATGCAAAAGGAAGAATTGTAATTGTTGGTCCAGACTTGCCACATGGAAAGAAGATTAGTGGCGGAGAAAGAGCAAAAGTGGAAGTGTTTAGAGGAGCATTAAGACCATTTGCTACAACCATAAATCAAGAATTAAGTGATGTTTTAAAATCAAATGTGAGAACATTCCTAGTACTAGCAGGAACTGTAGATGGTAGAGAACCTAAAAATTCAAGAATCACAGATGCAATAAACTATTCAATATCTAATGATTCAGAATCTAGCGCAGAAGTGATTTTCTGTCCTGATGAATTAAGATAAAAATGGAAAAATTTTCAACACTGAAAATAGGAAATACATTTGTTTCCACCACAAGTATTTCTAAAAAGGAATTAGAAGAATATCTTAGATTTTCTAGAATAAAGAATGCAATGTTTGAGATAAATTCAGGTAAGGATGAGGATCGGGTTGTTTCAGGACGGGCAATTATTTCAAGAATGGAAGGAGAGTTTACACGATTACGACAAATTTATGGAAATTACATCGTATTATATGGAATAGATGGAGACGAAGAATGGAAAAATAGACAAACAAGATTTTTGAGACCAGTTTATACAGACCAAGTAATTCGAATTAAATTTATAATTTCTGATAAAAAAGATATCGATGATGAATATGGTTTGATTAGTGTTGATTTTGAAGCCTCATTTGAAGATGGAGAATTAATTCTAACATCAAAGAAGAATCTTTACAGAATTAAAAAAGAGCCCCCATCGAATCGATAATTAATTTTACTGCAGCAGCTAAAAGTACAATAGTTACAAGAATTTTTAATTTTCTTTCTTTGATTTCTAATGATAATCGAGCACCAAGTAAACCTCCAGCAAATGCACCAATTGCCAAGAAAAATGCCTGTAAATAATCCGGATGTCCTAATGCAGAATGTACTAAAAGACCACTAAGAGAAGCAAACATCAAAACAAGCTGTGCCGTAGGAGCAGCCTTTCTCATAGGAATACCTATACCAATAACCATTAAAGGAACAAATACAATTCCACCACCTATTCCAAACAAGCTAGAAATTATTCCTGCAAAGAAACTAGCTCCTGCCGAGATTATCATCATTAAGGTAGTTCGATTGTATGGCCTCTCATCTATTGCACGTTTGATAAAGATGTAAACTGCAGAAGCAATCAATACAAATGCAAATAAAATTTGAAATGCTACAGGAGTCATTACATCAGAAACAAATGCACCCAAAACAGTTCCAGGAATACACATCAATCCAAGTTTAACTCCAATTCCAAATTCAACACGTTTTTGACGGGCATATGATATAGTTGACGCTACAGAATTACTGAAAGCTGCAAAAAGACTGTTACTTGCGGCAAGTGCAGGAGGAAACCCGGCAAAAGTCATTGCAGGTACAGCGATTATTCCACCCCCAAGCCCTACAATAGAGCCCAGTACGCCTGCTGCAAATCCTAATGGAATTAACCATAAATTTTCATACATTGAGTTAGGACAGAAGATCGTGTGGTATATTAGATTTTAGAAAAAAAAGTTAACTGCAATGAGAATGTAATGATACCATGACTCATGCATTTGTTTTAATTAATTGTGAATTAGGCTCAGAAGAAGAAATCATTTCAGAATTAAAAACATTTTCAGATGTTAAAGAAGTTAAGGGTACATTTGGTGCTTATGACATA
>Ga0209992_10003430_pt1 | contig 13309 bp, 30 predicted proteins | sample 2SBtaG_2_FD_182564 | JGI IMG/M metagenome (GOLD analysis project Ga0209992, IMG submission 182564) | Deep subsurface microbial communities from Kolumbo volcano to uncover new lineages of life (NeLLi) - 2SBTROV12_ACTIVE470 metaG (SPAdes)... | ecosystem: Environmental > Aquatic > Marine >... | reverse complement strand
GGTTCTAAGTGTAAAGATTACATTGAGAACTTAACTTGTCTTTGCAGAAAATGTCATGAACTTTGTCATAAGGATAAAGACTACAACAAACAAATAAGAATTAATACTCTCAGATTAATTGCAGATAGGCTTGAAGATGACATTAGATAAAGGAATACATAAATACGATCCTCACATGATTGCTGAGGAAAAGAAACAAGCCATTATAGATTATCGTAAATGTTTTAGAGTATATAATCAGCTTGTAGATCTTAAAGATAAAAAGATTAATCAAAAATATTTAATGTATCGTTTTCAATCAGAGGAAAAGAACTCAGTTGATGATGCGAAAGCTAAGGCTAAGATTAACGAGGAAGTCCAGGAAGTAGTTACCCAATTAGAAATGGCTGATAAGTTAAAAGATGAGGCCTATGCTGAAATGCAGAGGGTTGAAACAAAGATACAATTTATTTTAGATAGCAACAGTATCAAGAGAGCAGAAATGAAACTGTCAGGATTTAGTACATGATAGTTAAAGTAAAAAGTAAGTATGGAAGTTTAGTTGCTGTCAGAGATAAATACATTAAGAAATGTAAAAAAGAATTTGATGATTTAACGATACAAGTTGAGGGTGAAGAAATGTTAGTACCTTACTCTCAGCTAGATAACCCAATAAAAAGATATTCTGTGCCTGATAAGTTTTCAAAAAGTATGCACGAATTATTTTATTACCAATGGAAACCGAAAGATGAAAGGCAAGGAGAATTATTATGAACGAGTGGTTATTTAGAAAAGATTTAGCAAATAAATTTAAAATACATGAAAAAACATTAATTAAAAATATTAATAATTTACAAAAAGAATTTCCTAATGATGAAAGTTTATTTCGTTATTTAGGAAACAAACAATATTTTTATCCTCATGACATAAATAAAATTTTAGAACTATCTTCTCAATACAAAAAAATACAATTACAAAAAAATGATTGAATATCTAACATTTATAGATGAACTTCAAAATATTAAAAAACATAAACATTGTCCTATGATGATTGAAGCTATTGATGATTTAATAATTAAATATAAATTAATTGTAGAGGAAAATGAAAAACAATATCAACCAAGAGAAATAGAAAAAACTGAAAGTCCTCTTATATTTCCTGTAAATTCTGAATCTTCTTAATTACACCTTTAGGAATAACCTGAGATCTACCATAAATATCATCTTTATCATGTGTATCTTTATCAGCTAATATAACAATTAATTCATCATTTTCTTTGTAAAGCCAACCTAGTGAATCTACAGAACAAACTTCAGATTTATCTAAATCATCTTTTTCAATCCAACCACCTACAGAATTTTCATTGGTATCTAACCAGGTTACTAAAACCATTCTCATTTTAAGCCTTCATTACTTATCTTTTTTTTTCTTTTTATTTTTTTTCTTTTTGTCTTTTTTCTTATTAACTTTTTTCTTCATGCCTCTCATGACGCAATCTCCTATATTGTTTTCGTTTATTGACAGTTGCATCATAATAATCTTTTGGCCAATTATTATAATATCCTGTTTTTGTTAGCTGAGAACTTGCTCTCTCTAACTCATCAAATGGTTGTATTAAAACCATAAGAAACTCGTTATCACTTTCCCAATGTGTATCTTGTAAAAAATCTATTTCTTCTTCACCATCTTCAGGGTGAAATGGCATTAAATAAATATCTTGTGGTACATAAACAAAATTTAAGGCGTGTATGTAATTGTGTAACTCATCAGCATCTATAAACAAATCATTACAAGCAACAATACAAATTTGTTTGTTAGTATCTTTAAAACTATTAGCTTGATTAATAACTTCTTCTAATAAAGTATTGCTATCATTATGTTCAATAATAGATACTTTGTTATCTGTTCTTGCCTTTTTTGCATAAGGACAAACAGGTAAATTATTAATGTGTTTGTTAGGTTGTTCTAAAAAATCTTTTGACCAGGAGAGTATATCTTCTGTTATACTTCTCACTAACAGTTCCACATTCTGCGACTCCAATAGTTAGCAGATAGTTTATTATTCTTTCCTTTAATCCCACCAGATCTTGCACAATAAGATTTTTTTCTGGCAGGATTATTTTTTTTAATAGTCATAGATTTATCACCAAAGTTAATCTTTTTGACTTTATCTCCATCTTTAACAAAAACTTTAAACTTTTTAACATCACCTCTCATTGGTTTGTTAAGAGGTACAGTTTTACCTTGATACTTTGCCATCTTGTATTATTGCTTCCTTAACTGTTTCTACTGTTGATTGTGATTTTATGTTTTGTTGTCGTAATAACATCTTATCATTATATGCTTTATCTAATCTATCTAAGAGATATGAATTTTGTTTTTTAAGTTCTTTAATTTGTTTTTCCATATCTCTTGCCATTAGATTATTCCTATTTTAGAAAGAATAACTAATAATACGATTACGCCTACAAAAACTACTAATGTTTTTTTTCGTTTTCCTAGACCTAAAAACCATGATTTAATTGTTTCCATTTTTTACTCCTCTACTTTGTTAATTGATTTTTCTTTTCATAAGATCTTAAAGCACCCATTCCTAAAAGTGCCATGACAAGAGGCATTAAAGTACCCATGTCTAATTCTGGTAATGGTGCTGTTTGAACATTAAATGTTGCAATAAAGAACATTAAAAATTGTTTAAAAACATATTCCCAAAATATCGCTAAGGCACATGACATACCTATTAAGGGCCTCCAGGAACGCTGTAACATACCAGAGATACCACCTGCTTTGCTTTGAGCATCAGCAAGGTTAATGTCTGATTGTGCTTTATTTATTTGTGCTTCAATCTCTTTTAATTTTATTTTAGCATTATCTTTTTCTTCTTGTGAAGTATGTAAAGAGTCTATTATGCCTCCTACATTTTTTACTATATCACCACCTAATAATTTAGCTAACATAGTCCACCTCCTACTTGTTGATAGTAGATAACTAAGTTACAAAATTCTATTGCAACTAATGCAGTTAATAGTGTTGTAATTATAATTTTCATAAATCCCTCATTAATAAACTTAGCCAAGATGCTCTGCTAGGAGTTTGGTTGGCCCATTTACTATCCATCATGCTATCACTAGCCAGGACATAGTTTTGATCTTCAAGGTTCATTTTGAGGTTTTTAAATTGATGTATGCTACTACCCATTTGATAGGACATTTCTATCAGGATAGTAAAAGCCTCAAACTTTATTTTATCTTTATCAATAAAATGGTTGGCTTGTTTTAAAGCCTCCTCAAAATCTTTTTCAAATAAAAGATCCCAACCTTCTTTGGTTGTTGGTACTTCTTCGTCTTTACTTAACTTGTGGCCATAGCCACCTGTCCAAAAATCTTCTTTAACTTTCTTACCATCTTTAGTTCTATAAGAAAGCTGATAAGGTTCTAACTTAAAACCTTCATGTTCTTTAATTCTATCTTTTACTTCTTCGTACATTGTATCAATTTCTCCAAATACCATTTAGCCTTATTAAGATCTTCAATTCCATTTTTCTCTTTGTAGCGAGTTACATATTTAATAATGTTACCCTCTAAAAAATTCATGTCGTATTCAATAATGTAATCAGTAACTTCTATTTTTTTCTTGTAGTAAGGAGGATTAATTTTATCCATTACACCTCCCCTGTCCAGGTAGAGTCTATCATAGGCATACAATGAATTTTTGCTTGGGAGTTAATAATACTTCCAACTGATATGATAGGCCTTTTAATAAAGTTTTTACCATACTTAAAGGCTTCGTGTTTGGGATCTATAGAAGAACCTACACACATAGCAAAATTTAAAGCTGTTGGAGAACTCCAATACTCTACACTTGATTTAGTATGTTGGTGGCCTACGCATAATGAGAGGCCAAGTTCTTTTGCACTAGATAGGGCATTAGATTTAAAATGATGTGTAAAAAATACTTTGTTTTTATTTGGCAAGGTAACAATAAGTTTATCGTGCCAAGTCCATTTCCATTTAGGATCTATGTCTAGTATTTGATTAATGTCTTTAAGAAAAGAATTTGGAATAGCTGACTTTTCAGCAAGTCGTTGAATACGAATATCGTGATTTCCCCACATTAAAAACATAGGGCAATTAAATATTTTTCTTAAATCTTTAATATTTTTTTTAGCATCTTTTATTTCATATTTAATATTTGGTAACTCTGCACTATGTAAATGCTGAGAGATACTATGAAAATCTACAAGATCTCCAATGTGTATTACTAAAGTTGGTTTTAACTTATCTCTAAGTTTTTTAATCCATTTAAAATATTCTTTCTTTGCATAAGGAAAATGCGTATCTGAAAGAACCAGGATAGATTTTGTATTCATCTATAGTCCTTTAGTTGAGGTTAAGATTGGCCTCCGAGTAGTTTTACAAATACCCAAATAGCTGACAGTATTCCCCCAATAAATAACATAGTTCTAATAGCACCTTTACCAGTTGCCATTTCTTCTTTAAGTTTTATTACTTCTTGTCTGTTTTCTTTTACCTCAGATTTAATTTCATCTAAGGCTTTACAAATTTGTGAATATTGATTTTCCCAATTAGACATTATGCACCTGTACTTTTTATTGTAGTTAATGGGAAAGAGTCAAAAGGAACACAATAAGCATTTGTTCTAACTCTATCTTTGTATGCTTGATCTTTGCTTTCGTAGTTTTCCATATATCCCTTTTTTGCTGTTAAACATTCTTGTTCTGTAAAATAAATATAAGCATTGTATTTAACAGAAGGTTGATTTGGCATTGACATTAACATCAACAATAAAAATATTTTACTCATCTTTTTTGTTTACATCTTCACATTTTTTGCGAACAGTTTTAAAAGAATCTCCTAAATCTAGTTCTTTGTATCTGCCACATAATTTTAATAACTCTAATTCTTGTTTAAGTTCCATATTTTCAATCATCATTCTTTTATATGGATCGGTGCAAGTTGAGCCAAATTCTTTTCTAAAACGAATACCAACTTTACCACTATCAGCAAAATAATCTGAACTACTATTCATTCGTTGGTCGTAGTCGTATCTATCAACTTCAGTATAAAGTTCCCAACTTCCTTTTGAACAATGAGTAGGATAGTCGTTTAGATATTCGTTTATTGCTTTAGCATCACTTGTAATAGCAGAAGCTATGAGTATTAAACTCAATACGAAAAATAAAGTTCGCATTAGTAACCACCACTTAATTGTCTCTCTAACTCCTTTAGATCATACTTAAATTGGTTAATATCATCTCTTAAAGTGTAATAACTTTGTTCTATTGCTCGTAATTCTGCTTCCGAAGCAAGTTTATATGATCCTTGTTCTAAAGAATTTACTCTTGCTTCAATTCTACCAACCCAAGTAACAAGTTCTGTTATCTCTTTAACAAGTTCTTCTCTTGCCATTGCGTAGTTTTTAGAATTGGTATTAGTTTTTTCTGAATAAAGTTGATGGATATTTTCTATATCTTTGTGCAAGACCATAATTTGATCGGCACTATCATCTATTTTAGTTGTTAATTTATTTATATAGTTAAGACCACCATAAGCCCCTGCAATTACTGAAAGTACAACAGGTATTGAAGCTAGATATTTTAACATTTAATTTTGTATGGCTAAGATTATTGATCCACCGATAAAACTAACGAGGTACATTGTAATAATTATTTCCATAAATCTCCATTGTTAAAAAAAAGCAATATCCAAACATTAATATTTGTCCTCTATAATTTTATAAATTTTTAAGTTACCTTCTGCATCTGGTCTTAACTCAGCTTTGACTTGACCACATTCATAACGAATAACATTTTCTCTACCCTCTGCTAAGTTTCTCTCAGCTTCTCTTTTGGCTTTTAAACAATGAGATAAACCATCAGTTATCATATGACCATCTAACGAGCCATTAACAAACATACAAAGACTAAAAACTGTTTCAATGACTCCCATTATTTCTTACCTTATCCTTTAATAATTCTATATTGTTTTGCATTTCTTCAACTTGGTCTTTTAAAAAGGTTATGTTGATATTGTTGCTTTCAATGAACTGTATTTCTTTTTCCATTGTTTCAAACTGACCAGATAAAAATTCAATCAACATATATAATTCTTGATTGACAGGAGTTTGATCTGCTTTTTTTAAGAGATCAGCTTCCATAAGCTGTCTTGCAGTTTCTAGCTGTGTTATTCTTTGAGTTAAATCGCTATATGCAAATATTCCAATTCCTATCGCCATTATTAAAGCGATTAAATTTCGCATTGGCATACTGATAGCAGTATTGTCTGATATTTTCATTATTCACAATCGCACTCGTCAGAGTTTTTACCACAATCACATTTAGGATTAATCATAATTTTAAAATTTCCTCTACCACTTTTGCAAAAGTTATTTCTGAATGTGGACAAGTATTAGTTGTTATAGCAATACCATTACTATCTTCTCCAGTAACCCAACCTATATTATTATATAAATCTTCTGTTAATGATGTGCTGTCAGTATCATCTACTAAAGTCCATTGAACATTAGGTTTTAAAATTTCTAATGCTTTGTGTAATTTAATTAAATCAATCATGCTCCAATCTCCATAAGTATAACTTGTGCTTGAATAGAACTTCCTCCAACATTAACACTACCAGTTGATGAGGTATTTCTTCTTGCGTATAATGTGTAATCAATAGCATTTGTTGTATTATGTGTTGTATCCATAAAAGTAATAGTTGGTGTATTGTAAAAAGTCCTTTCGCCACTACTAACCCCTATACCCCAAGAAACTGAAGCATTAGCAGGATAAAATAAAGAATAGCCACCACCATTTATTTGTCTATAAATAGCTAATTGACTTCTAACAGATGAGCCACTAGCTTGATAAATATGACTTCTAAGATTAAAAGTAACAAATATTTTTGAATTTGTTGCACTTGGAGTTATTTGGTCAGTATAATTGGAAGCTGTATAAGTTTCTGAGTTATGTGCAGATTGACTTGTAAATAAAGCTGTTTGAGTTTGTAAAAGCTTACCACCACTAATGCCAGTTAAACTAGCACCACTAATAGCAGGTAAATTACCAGTTAATATTGTGGCATCTAAAGCTGTTGCCGATCTTGCGTTTGTTTTAATTAGTGCCATTAATCTGCCTCCTCTATTGTATTACCATCTGCTACCCATTCTAAAATTATTTTATAATGTCTATTATTAAGATCATTAGGAACTTGCATTATGTTATTATCTTGATCTGTTACTTTATAAATTGTGTTACTTGGGTTAAATAAAGGATCACATTTTTTTACACTTTTTATATCTTCTATTTTTTCCATATTATCTCCTATAACTCAGCATCTAATGTCCATGATGAATTATCCATTAATACATAAGTCATTGAATGTTGGCTGTTGTTACTTGATTGATTCATATAAGTTGAAACTACATTAATTCTGTCAGTTGTTGCACCATAAGTATTTGATGTTGTTGAAAAACCTTGATCGCTTAAAGTATAAGATCCTCCTATATAACCTGCTTTAACTGTACCTGACAAAGTAGATGTAGCTCCTGAACGCAAAGGTGTAGTTAAATAATAACATCCTCTTGATTGATCGTAATTATTTGGATTAGCTTTATTAACTGCTAATTCTGTACTTGTTCCAGAAGGAGATTTTATTACTACACAATATCTCATACATCTTTGTAAATTATCGCCAAAACTTTCATGTTGAAAAGGTGGTAAAGTTGCAGAAGTATATTCGCCTACTTCTAATTGAACACCTGTAATTTCCCAGTTGTTAGATGTGCTATCAGCATTATTAACTTGACCAACAAAAGCATTAGCACTTGCATCAGCCGCCCAAGTAGTCGCTAAAGTACCACTTGTATAACTACTCCCCATAGCAATACCAAAACTCATTTGTATGCCTGTGGTATTATCATTTGCAATAACTGTTCCTGTGGTATCAGCAGGAAAATTAAGCACCTTTTTTTCCCATGTATTAGATGATGAAACTGTATAAGCTATTGAGCAACTTCTATCGGCATCTGGTTTATACATTTTAACAATGTTTGTACCTGTCTTAGTTGCTTTTATCCAAAAAGATAAAGTTGTTTTTTCTGCACTAGCTGTACCATGTTTAAGTAATTGTAAATCTTGACCTTCAAAATTATAATCAATTCTGCATTGTGAGTTTGCTGTTGGAGAACCATTAGCTGTTGTATTATCCATTTTTAAAGATTTGGCAAAACCATCAGTAAAAGCATCTCCACTTGATAAACTTTCCTGTGTTTGTGTCCATGTGCCAATAAAAGCACCAGAATTGTTTGTTCCAAATCTATCTGCTGTATAAAAACCACCACCAGTTATTGAAGCTGTTGATGTTCCTCGTTGGGCAATAGCCATATCGCCATTTATAATTAATGGATTTACATTAGGTCTATTAACTACTGAACTTTTTAAATGAGAATAATCTACTCGTTTAAGAGTTCCTGCATCTGAAATTAATAATTCATCTGTGTCAGCAGGAGTTGCTCCTAAAGCACTTTGACCTGTTATAACATTAGCAGTTATTTTACTTGCATCAACCGAACTATCCGAAGGGATACCTGCATTTAAAGTATCTCCTAATATTAAAATAAAATCTATAACATCTGAACTCGCTAGTGTACTTGCAAAGGTAATTTGAGATGAAGCTATTGTATATGAATTTCCACTAGATTGAATTACTCCATTCAAGGAAACTATACATTGATTTTGATTTGGATTAACTGCTACTCCACCAACTAATAAATTATATGTTGCTGTGGCTGATGTAGTGATCGCATCACATTTTCTAAAGTTTCCGACTTCTGGCTTGTTTCCTACATAAGGCATTTATGGTTTCTCCCAAATTGTATGTGTTAATTTTCCTTCACCATCTCTAGCTAGGAGTAAGTCGTATTCTTCTTCTGTGCTGTTATCTTGTGGCAAGTTTCTTAAATTTTGCCTCCAAGTTTTTACAGAATCACTAAGTGTTACATCTGATAAAGCAAGATAATCTGTTTCTTTTAATTTTTCTAATCTAATTTGTTTTATTTGAGTAAGTTTTCTATTTGCACCATCGTCTATATATGCTTGTTGCCTTGCGTCATATTCAGCTTGTTCTTCTGCTGTCATTTCTCTTACTATGTCGTTAATTGCTGTTTTTGTCATATTAACTATCTACCACTCCATAAGCTTTAATTCTTCCATTTATATTACCACTTGTTGCATACATTCTTACTCCTCTAGGCGAAGAATTTTCGTGTAATTGCATTTGAAAATAACCACCTGTTGTATAACCACTGTTGTTAATATATTGAAAAGTACCATGAGTTGCTGTGTAAACTGAACTTGAATATGGGTTATGTAACCACATAGCCATTTTAAAACCTAATTTATTTGAACTATTTGATACACCAGCGTCAGTAATTTGAAATGTACTTTCGCCATCCCCACTTCTACTGCTTAAACCATTATCGTTTGCTCTATATCCTCTTGATACAAGTCCATAATGAGAAGTATTTATTGTGCTTGGAGTATCATCTCTAAATCTAAAACACATATTAGCACCATCAGTAGCTGGAGTCATTTTATCTACAATGATTAAATAATTTGTGTAAGTTGCAGAAAATTTATTATCAAGAGTAACTTCTCCAACATTACCTCCACTATCTACTTGTCCAACAGGAACTAAACCACCACTAGGTGCTGTTTTAAAAGTTTGGTCTCCATAAAGAACTGTGCTTGAAGAAGCTGTACCACTACCAAGATTTGCTGTAGGTACTACACCAGTTAATTTACTAGATGCCATAGCAGAAATTTTTGCGTCAGTTACAGCAGAACTTTGAAGTTTAGCAGTAGATACTGTGTCATCACTTGGTACACCAATATCATTAACATTACCTAATACTAGAATTTGATTTATGACATCACTTGATGCTAATGAACTTGCAAAAACTATTGTGTCATTTACAATATTAAAACTGCTACCAGCAGTTTGTAAAACTCCATTTAAAACTACAAGACAATGATTAGCTGATTGAGGATATACAGCAACACCCCCTTGTCTAAGGTTAAATGTGGTAGTTGCACTCGTACTTATTGAGTCCAATTTTAAAAAGTCGCCTGTCGTAGGGGTAGCTCCAATATAGGTCATAGCTTATCCATTTCTTCTTTTAGTTTTGTCCATGTAATTTCTGAATGAGGACAAGTTTTAGTTGTAATAGCACTACCTCCACTATCTTCTCCTGTAATCCAATCTATTTTATTAAATTCTTCTTGACTTGTTGGTGCAAAATTACCTTCAGTAATATATGACCACATCACATCAGCTTTTAAAATTCTAAGAGCTTTTGAAAATTTATCGTGTGTATAACTCATGCTAATATTTCCATAACTGTAAATGAGGCTTGTCTTGGTTGGCTACCATTACTATAATGAGTGCCGTAAACAAAAGTCATACTTGCATTATCTACTTTTGCTTTAACACTATAAACTATTTCACTAGTGCTAGACGGAGAATCTAAATACATTATACCAGAACCTTCTTTATAATTTGTTTTGTCATAAGAAGCATAACTACTATTATGTCCAAGAGTTGTAATATTTGTAGAATCTCTAAATAATGCAATATGAGCCATATTTGTTGTATTATCAACATAAAGCTGTGATGGTGCTGAATGCATTAGAAGTATTTTACTAGATGATGCAGATGGTGTTATCGCAACAGTCATAGAACCAAAAGTAGAATAACTAGTTGAATTAGTATTTATAGCCGCTGCCGCAGTATATTGTAAAACTTGATTTACTTTTCCACCTGAATATCTTGCCGCATTTAATGTTCCACTAGCTACATTACTTGCGTTAAGTGCAGTTAAACTGCCACCAGCTAAAGCTGGAAGTGTAGAGCCACCTAAATTTTCAGCTGCTATTTTACTAAATGCCATATGTTATCCTTTAGGGTTATCACTACGAACTTTATCGCAATGGTCTTTGTAAGTTGTTGTGCCATTCTTTTGGTCTTTGTAAATCATTTCAAATTGTTCTTGCCAACTTAAATACTCGGTTTGTCTTTTGGCATCTATCTTTGCAGTATTTTCTAAAGCTGTTGCTTGGGAAGATAATGCGTTTAGTTGCTCGTCAGTTGGCTTTGCTTTTTCAGAAGTTATATTCCATTCTTTTATGTAATCTTCTTTACCATCATTCTGTAGTTTTACTTCTGTTTCAAAGTTTGGTGTTCTACCTAAGTATGCTATTATTTTTCTATCTAATGTACTCATGCTATTTTAAAACCCCCAAAAAAACTATTATATCCATCTCCAGCTTGTATTCTTCCAGAAGTTCCACCTGTTCCAGTTTTAACTGAACAATAAACATCTACATAATCACTTGCAGAAAATGTTTTTAAAAACGAAAAGCTAATTTGACAATCTTGTGTATGTACTTCTGTGCCAGTTATATAACCAGCTTTTAAATCTGTGGCAACAAAAGCTGTGCTTTCAACACCATTAGTACGAACTTGTGTCACTAATCCTCTAATATCATTAGAACTACTTGAATCTGCTTTAATTGCCACAAAAATTAAATAAGTTCCATTTGACGGAATTACATATCTGTTATTTGCACTAGACCAATTAGTATTAGTATTTATGTCAGCAGTATTAAAAGTAATTAATGTTTGAGTGTTATGACTAATGTTTTGTGCAGAACTTGTTTTTCTTACAAAAAAACTTTCTGTACCAGCAATACTAGGGGTTGCAAGTTTGGAATTAGAAATACTTCCAGCAAGTTTATCGTTAGTTACAGCACCATCATTTATGGTTGTAGTTGTAACACTTCCAGCAGTAGGATTAACTGATTGCATTACCCTATTTGTGTAATACACAGTTACAATATCTGCCGATACTAATGTGCCACCCAAAGTCAAAGTTTTATTACCAGTACCACCTACCGAATAAGTACCACTATCTTGAACGATATTATTCCATACAACAAGAATATCTGTTTCAGCAGATATGTCATGTGTAAGAGTTACTGTGTTAGTTGTTAAACCAGTAAAACGGTCTTGAATACCAGAATCAAAAGTAGAACTAGGTTGTTGCCCAATGTAAGTCACTTTTAAGTAATCTCCATTATTGATAATGCACCAGAAACTTTATCAGCTACTGAACAATCTATCTTTAGTACATCTGTAGTTTCCATTACAATCTTGCTACCAGCCAAAATTTCTAAACTAGATTTTGCTGGAATAACAACATCTTTAGCTAGAAACGCAGTACCATTAGCTACATTGTTTGCTCCATTACGATTTGCAGTATCACTAACCAATTCCACTTCAACAGATACAGAAGTAGTATGGATATTAGTAAGACGTAAACCGAGAACAACAGTAGTTGTACTACCAGCTACAGTATACATTGTATAAGGTGTTCCAGCCGAAGCTGGCTCAGCTGCAAAAGTTACAGTTTTAAATGTATTAGCCATATTCTCCTTTCTATCCGAGAGCTATTGCAAGAGCAGTTGGATCTGTTGCTGCAATAGTTAATGTTTCATTACTACCATTATTGTTTTCTGTAAACGTCACATTGTCACCAGCAACAAGTTTACCATTTAAAAAACCAGCAGTAGAATCGTTAGAACTAACCTTAGTTTTAACATCTGTATCAGAAGTTATAGTCTGCCAAGCAGATCCATCATAATATTTTAAAACATTAGAAGAAGTATTAAAGGCAAGATCACCAGCATCTAAACTAGAACTTGGATCACTTGAATCTACTCTATATCTATCAGCAAAACTATTTACGCCACTAACATTTGACGCAACAGTATTAACATTTGAAATTGATCCAGCAACAGTAGCAATATTTCCAACAACACCAGAAGCTCCAAGTGTTGCCATATTTGTTACATTTGAAGAAGTACCAAGGATATTTAAATCAGTAACAATATCAGAGGTAGCTAAAGTATTTAAGTCAGATACAATATCTGAAGTTGCTAAAGTATTAATATCTGACACTATGTCAGAAGTAGCAAGGGTATTTAAGTCAGAAACTATATCACTTGTTGCTAGAGTATTAAGATCACTTACAATATCTGATGTTGCTAAGATTGCCATATCAGCAATAACATCAGAGTTACCAAGCAAAGCCATATCAGCAATTACATCAGCATTACCTAGTAATCCCATATCAGTTACAACAGCACTTGTACCTAGTAATCCCATAGCTGTTACATTAGCCGAAGTACCTAAATGCCCCATAGCAGTTACATTGGCAGAAGTTGCCAATAAATCCATATCAGTTACGATT